>Ga0310342_100003247_pt1 | contig 10651 bp, 9 predicted proteins | sample S15DNA20500_MG_FD_206155 | JGI IMG/M metagenome (GOLD analysis project Ga0310342, IMG submission 206155) | Marine microbial communities from station ALOHA, North Pacific Subtropical Gyre - S1503-DNA-20-500_MG | ecosystem: Environmental > Aquatic > Marine > Oceanic | place: Pacific Ocean: North... | reverse complement strand
CGAGACCACCAGGGCTCCTAAGCCCGTTCGCAGCTTGCAAAACGACTCCACGGCCAGAGAGGCGCTCTGTTCATTCTGAGGGCACACAAAGCTCAAATCCTCATGCCTACCAATGGAGTCAAGCAGATGAACATTTGCTTCTCCAGGCACAATAAATACTGGATTGATGTGGTTCTCGCTGAGAATAGAGGCGATGCAATCTGAGATTTTAACAATGCGGTCGATCTTCTTGATGGTCAGCATTTCGGTATTCTTGCTGACATGTAGACGGCCACATTGCCTGAGGGCATTGACCGTCATCGTATCGCCAACTGCCACGACCGATTGGTTGGAAGAGTCGAGGAGCAATCCTTTGAGCAGGCAGATAATATCCTCGGAGTTGAGTTCTAGGATTTCGTCCAGGTTGCTCTCATCGGACAGTTTTTTGAATGTCATGGAGCACTGTCCGTAGCGCTTTTTTAGGTTGTGCTGTATTCCCAGACTCTGGAACGAAATGTAATTGTAATTTTGGGTTTCAAGGGAATGCTGATCTTCGGTTTCGTAGCCTTGACCCTCACGCCCGTATTTGTCCTTCAGGCGCACCAAATCGCGTTTGTTGACCGGGGTCTCTATCTCCATGACAAAGGAGCCTGTTTCTGAGATTGTTGTGGTTTGGTGAAAGGCACCTTTTTCGATCGAGGCCCCCTCACCAGCCCGCCGCTCTACCTGTCCGGTGATGGTGGAACAACTGACCTTTCCTTCCAGCACTACCAGGGAGGTTTTTTTGTTGGGATGGCAGTGCATGGATGTCTGGGCGCCGGATTTTAGATAGAGCACCCAGACAGCTATCTCGTCATTTGCAAAGATTAGATATTCATAGCCCCAAGGCTTCTTCACGACGACTTTGGAATAATCGTAATGATCATCTTTAATGTCTAAGGGGCTGACGTTTAGCTTTTTGATTTCCTGCCGGTCCCGCTCGGTTAGGCTAAATCTCTTAATCATGGCTAAAGCCGTTTCGTTGTATTGGATATCCGTGCAGCCATCCCAGAAATCGGGTGCCGCCTAGCGGCATGCTTCGACAATCCTGTCCTGAGCTTGCCGAAGGGCTCACCACGAACGGGCTAAAGCCGATCGTCAAGCCGTCACCAACGATTCTTTATGCACCAGCGCAATACCATCAACCAGGTCAATGAATCGGAAATCCGGGAACGCCTTGATCAGATTGGTTACGTCGTAGTGGCGATGAGTGATGGGATTGGCGCGGGGTGTTGTGATGATCTCAATGCTGTTGCCAAACTGATTAGCTACCATTTCCGCGACGTAGTGAAACGAGGCGGATCTACCAGTAGCAGCATTGAGTAACCCAGTGCTTTTATGGAGCAGGCATCTCACAGTTAAAGCCGCAATGTCATCCACATGGATATGGTCCCGTGTCTCCTCGCCCCCGCCAAAAAGAGTGATCTTCCCGTCATTTTTGGCGGCACGTCGAAAGCGGTTAGGCCCGTAGGAGTTATGGGTATCATCCAGGCCATAGACCACCGTCGGGCGCAATACTAGGACCGGGACTTGGCCCAGGCTGCGGGCCATAATCTCTCGGGTATGATGCATCGCGCCGTAGAGATCTGGCGGGGAAGCCGGGGTCTCTTCAGTGGTCCGGTTCATACGGCTGTCGTAAACCGCGTCGGAGCTTATATAGATCAGGTGGGCGCAGCCAGATTTCTCGATCGCCGCGCAAACGGACTGCATCATAGTCAGGTTCTTCATCAGAGTGGCAATGTCGCGGCCTTTGTCGGGGGTGAGCGCGGCCAGCATCACCACAGCATCATTAGGATGCAAGGCTTCGGCAATGTGGATCGAAGCCGAGGTATCCAAAAGGTCGATGTCGGCTGATCCCAGCGCCAGCGTAGAAATCGCTTCCTCCTCCAGCCTCCGCTGAACCGCACTACCGATAAATCCACTAGCGCCAATCAGCATCACGCGGGAAGGTTTGACGGGACTTTGGTTCTGGTGTGAAATCATGTTATCTTTGCCAGGCGGCTAAGCCAACGTTCCGACGCCGAAAGCTCCGACGCCTAGGGTGTGGTGAGAAAGCCCGGCGTCGCTGCATTGCTCGGAGTCGAATACGCCGTAAGGATCCAGGACGACTCGTCCGCGCATGGCTTTCGCAACCTCATGAAGGCCCAGGTCCTTGAATTGACGCCACGGCGTCATTACGGCCAGCACATCCGCTCCTTCGCAGGCTTCATATTCGGATTCAGCGCCATGGCATCGAGGGTTAGGCACTTCTGAAGCCGGTACCACTGGGTCGAATACGCGCACCTGAAACGATTGCAGGTGGTCGAGCAGGGCTAACGATGGTGAATTCTTGGTTGAATCCGTGTCCTGTTTGTAGGCCAAGCCCAGCACCGCTATGACTGGATTGTCGGTTTTGGACAATACCTCGCGGTACAAACTGCGTAGCACCCAATCCCGGCGGTGGTGGCTGTTGGCGATCCACGCTCGTACCACACCGGCATCGGTGCCGTTCTGGTCAGCCAAGTTGCAGACTGTTGCTAGATCGCGCTCCAGGTTGCCGCCGCCAATGCCCAGGCCCGGCGCTAGGTAGGAATATTGGCCTATTCGACGGTCAAGCTTGAGCGAAGGCACGATTTCCGACCAGTCTGCTCCGATGCTCTCGCACAATTCGGCCATTGTATTGGCGACACTCACCGAGGCAACCAGGCACACGTTGATCGAGATTTTAGCGAGTTCCGCGCTCTCGTAACGCATTGGCAGGATGGGGCAATCAAAGCTTTCGAGATATTGGGCGAACGCTGGCGGCAGCGGCTCATGGGGTTCAGCGCAGCCGACGATGAAACGTTCTGGGTGAAGCGCTCGCTGAATCGCCTGGCCGAAGATCAGAGTCTCCACTTGGTAATACAGTTGGCGGTCTTCCCGAAATAGGCCTCGGGTAAAACCGGGGGGAACTTGACTCAGGACGACCATCACTGCGTCCGGACGCATTCCGGTGGCTACCTCAGCGATCAAAGCGCCGATGGGTTCAAGGTCGCTCTTACCAAGATCATCGGTTAGCACGTCAGATGCGATGTAAACCAGATCGCAGGACCTTAGCTGCGACAAGTCGGCCGTAAATTTTATGCGGTCGATATTTTTCTTTAGCAACTCGGACAAGTCTGGCTCGACGATCGATAACTCGGTCCGCGCTAATTGAGATATAACCAGCGAGTCGGCGTCGTAGCAAACAGTCTGGAAGCCTTTCTCGGCGGCTGCTACGGCGGAGTTAAGGCCCAGGTGGGTCATGCCCGCGTAGCCGATAATGGGCGTGGTCATAGCGCCGCCACTAGAGCGCGTTCACCAAGCTGGTTAAGCACAGAATTAATCCAAAGGTCGTTCTCGATATTGCTTTCGCCGGTCAAGGTTAGCCCCATAAAGTGCTGGTATTCCAGTTCCCAAGTGGGATCGGGTTGCACCAACGTAGTTTCTTCCTCGTTGGGCCTGCCACTGGGTAGCGTGCGGTCACGTACAGTGAAAGTCGTGGGGCCCCATTTGCATAGGGATTGAATGTGCACGCTGCCATTTTCGGCCAACACGTCGGCATAAAAATGATTGCGCCAGTTCAGCAATGTCACTTCCAATTGGAGCACCGGGGAGCCGCTGGCCCCAAAGGAAAAATGATCGAATGACAAGTTCTCAAAGCGGTTACAAGAATAAATCTCGAAATCTGCTGCTGGTTTGCCAAACCAGTAAAGCGCAGTATCCAGCAGATGAGACCCTAAGTCGGGCAGCACGCCAGTGCCCTTGTCCCGCCACGGCGAGTTTCGGACGAGACGTGCGGTGCCGTTGCCGTAGAACATGCGCACGCTGTAAATTTTGCCCAGCCGCCCTGAATCAATCGTTTGCTTCATGCGTTGGAAGTGGGGTTCGAAACGGTGATTATATGCTGTATAGCAGACCACACCTTTGGAACGGGCTATTTGGGCTAACCCCTCCAACTCGCTATTGGTCGCCGCCAGCAGGGGTTTTTCGACCAGAAGGTGCTTGCCGTTATTTAACAGGTGGGTCAGTAGTTCGATCTTGGCGTAGTCGGGGGTGCATACCAACGCTGCGTCGTAAGCATCCAATGGTACGTCGGTGAGTGACTTGTAATCCGCTTCGGTATGAACGGGATCAACCGTTGCGACAATTTCCTTGCCTGCGATAGCCCGTCTTTTTATCCCCTGTACACCAAGTCCGACAACGATGACCCGCACTACTGTATCAATGACCTGCGTAGTTATACTGAGTTTGGGTTTCCACGCGACGGATCTTTTCTTTGACTGTTTCTGGTTTTACTGGGCGGTTGCCGTCGCTTTCGCATTCCACCCCTGCTGCCATGCAGCCCAATATGGACGCGATAACCTCATTCTTGGTGGCGACCATGCCCAGGGTTGAGTAGGCTAGTAATGCATCGCCGGCTCCGACGGCGTCCACGACGTTATCCACGAACGTGTCAATTGCAAAGAAAGCTCTATAATCCACCGGTGAGTCCAAGCGGTAGGTGATAATGCCACGTTCCCCCAGTTTAAGGATCAGGGTTTTGCATCTGGAGCGGCGCCGCAGTTCCAGGGCCAGCGGTCGAATCACCGAGTCTTGATCGCCCAAGGAGAATCGGGCTTCGCGTTCGTTGGGGGTGATCAGGTCGAAATCCTCGAACTCTAGAATATTGCCCCAGCGGCTCGCCACCTGGCTGTCAGCTGCTCGGAAAACACCATCTGGGATCGCAGATGTCAGTTCTGGAATGGTGTGTCGATTGAAGATGCCATGACGGAAGTCGCTGAATACCACCGCATCCGCCGGGCTGGCTTGGATTTGCTTTTTCAGCCGAACCAAGTTCCTATCTGAAATCGAGCGGTTGTCCAGCGTGTCAATCTTAAGCAACCGGTGTCCTTCCGCAATTATAACGTTCTTGTTGGTGGTAGGCCGCGTGTTATCGATGATGCACTGGACCTTGACCCCATCCTTTTCCAGATCATCGATAACGAAATCCTTCAATGCGTCGTTGCCGAGCACAGTGGAAAATGTCGCATCGGCACCCGCTGCATTGAGATGTTTCGCCACGACCGCCGCGCCGCCGGTATAATCGATTTTTTGTTGAAACAAGACGCTCATGGTTGGTGTCTTGGTCATACCGCCGATCATGCCGCAATAGGAATAGGTGTCTACTATCGTGTCGCCTACGACATGAACTTTAATTCCGCGGAATTTGTCCAGGGCGGCGTAGAGATCGTTGAATTCAAGCCCCTCGGCTTCCATCAGGGTTATTAATTTTTCGTTGGCGATCTTGGGCGGGGCAAGTTCGATCAGCGCCGACGAGGAGTAGACGATGTCGCCGGGAGTGAATATGATCTCGCCGCCATAAGTATCCAGAACCTGTATTTCTTCCTGAGTCTTGGGATTTACCCCATTGCTGGAATATTCATATCCTTTGGCGAAATAGTCGGGCTGAAGGATGCCTAAGTTCTGGAGAGGCGTAGGCTGGCGGTCTATGATGACATAATCAACCATCTGCAAAGCAGCCAGGTTTATCGCTCGCAAATCCTCGGGAACGTAGGGTCGGAAATTCCCTTTTTCAATGTGCTCGTCGGCGGTCAGGCTGGCGACGAGAATATCACCTTTGTCCTTAGCGTACAGTAGATGCCGTACATGGCCGGGATGAACTACGTCAAAGGTACCATGGCACATGATCACTGTTTTCTGACGGGGCTTCGGGCCGATGATTTCGATAAGCTGTTCTACCGTCTTGATCTTGCGGCTGATCTGGTTTTTGCTCGCTTCTTCCATTTCCTACTGGCCTTCCGAAGACAACATGGAGTACCAGGTTTTGGTCGCTTCGGCGATGCTTTCCGGTTCCCACAGAGGAGCGTCGCGCCAATACTCGATATTGTCTAGAATGCGTTGGACACCATCCTCAAAACTTACCTGAGGCGCCCAACTCAACTGGGTCTGAATTTTGGTGATGTCGGCCCAGGTGCAATCGGGCTCTCCAGGCCGCTTGGCGATATGTACCACCGGTCCACCGAGCAACTCGACTAATCGATTCACCGTTTGGGGATTGCCCGCTCCCAGGTTATAGACTTCGCCCACCCGGTCGGTGGTGGCTGCTTGGTAAAAGGCACGGGCGACGTCTGTGACATACAGGAAATCACGCGACTGAGTGCCATCCCCAACGACGGTGAAAGGCTTCCCGGCCAATTTTTGTTTTAGGAATACTCCGAACACCGCGCCGTAAGCACCTGATGTCCGCGAACGTGTGCCGTAGGCGTTGAAAAGACGAATGGTGTTCACCGGTAAATGATAGACTTGGTTCCAGTGGAAGCAGGCTTGTTCACCCTGATATTTGGACAGGGCATAGGGATACTGGGGGTCAACGCGATGATCTTCGCGGGTCGGGACCTCGGCGAGTCCATAGCAGGATGATGAGGCGGAATACACGAACTTTTTGACCCCGGCATGCCGGGCACATTCGAGTATGTGCGCTGTACCCTGGACATTGGTGGACATGTAATACAGGGGATTCTCTATGGAGGGAACAATGTCTCCGATACCACCGAAGTGGAATACGTATTTGGCGTCTTTGAAGAGCCTGTCGCCGGGCGCAATGGTGCGGATATCCCGCTGCTCGAAAACCAGTGAGTCATTGCTGTGGTGCTTGATATTCTCTTCGCGGCCGCCAACCAAGTTATCGATGACTCGGACCTCGAATCCCTCTTCAATGAGCAAATCAACCATGTGGCTGCCGATGAATCCCGCGCCGCCGGTCACTATTGCAACGCTACGCACCATTCTATTTTGCGCCTAGTACTTGCATTGTTTTGACATTGAAGTAGTTGTCTTCAGACATGCTGTTGGGCAGCTTGCCGGCCTTAAAAGCGTCACATAGATCGCGCACTGCATCTTCAATGGTGCGCTTGGTGCGGAAACCCAAGGCGTGCCAGATCTTGTCGGAATTGATGTGATAGGACCGCAGATCGTCACTGGGTGTTGTGACGATCTCGATCTCGCCCTTTTTGGGGAATTCCTCCATGACCACTTTGCGGACCATCTTCGCTATATTCATAATGCTGTGGTTCTCGTAGCCAACGTTAAAAATTTGGCCAGCGATCTTTTCGCTGGGAACCTCCAGCAGCAACTGATATAGGTCTGCCATATCATTGATGTGCAGATTAGGCCGCAACTGCTCACCGCCGAAGACGGTGATCTTATTGTTATTGATTGCGTGGTTGGTCAGGATATTCACGGCCAGATCCAACCGCATGCGCGGGCTGTAGCCGCAGATGGTTGCCGGACGTATGGTGACGCAGGTGAACTCAGGAGTTTGGTGTTTGAACAGTAGCGGCTCGCAGAGGCCCTTGAACTTGTTGTATAGCGTTAGCGGCACCAACGGATGCTCCTCAGTCACGTTGGGCTGGTCGCTCACCCCGTAGACTGAGCTTGATGAACAGTAGACAAAGCGCTTGACGCCTGCTTTCTTGGCGGCGATCACCGTAGGCTCAAAACAATCGAAGTTGATGGTCTTGCTCAGGTTCTCGTCCAGGTCAAAGCTGGGGTCGTTGGAGATACATGCGAGATGCAGGACGACATCGATACCATTTAAAGCGGTCTCAAGTTTTGGGGTGTCGCGACTGTCTCCCTTGATTATCGAGAGGTTGGGATGCTTGGGCAGTCCGGTGTCTCCAAAATACATGATGTCGTACACGGTCACGTTGTAGCCAGCTTCGAGCAATTGCGGCGTCAGAACGCTACCGACATAGCCAGCTCCGCCGGTGATCATGATGTTCTCAAGCATTTGGTAGCCTCATATTCTCTACCCCTATTTAAATCTAAGATCACTCAAGATCGCAGTCAGACCGATTAAACGATTGCCCGGGTTTGGATCGTGTATTTGGCCGCTTTAGCGTCCTGGTAGAACATACCGACAGTTTCTAAGGAATAGCGTTCCAAGTCTTTGCCGACTATGGACAGCTTGTTTAGGATATCGTTAGTGGCGGTTATGATGTGGCACCCGATTGAGTCTGCTTGAAAGATGTTGAGGAGCTCCCGGGGACTGGCCCAGATCAGTTCCGCCTTTGGTTTGGCGCTAATTATTTTTACAGCCTCAGCCATCAGAGGCACCGGGTCGCGCCCTGTGTCGGCGATACGCCCGGCAAATACCGATATGATCGCCGGCACTTCCGCCGCCAAGCAATTGGTGACGCTTTTTACTTGCTTTGGCGTCATTACGGCTGTGACATTAAGGGCGACTCCAGCTTTAGTAAGCCTCTCGATCAAGGGGCCGGTGAACTGCTGTTTGGTATTGGTTACTGGGATCTTCACATACACGTTCCTCCCCCAAGAAGAGATCTCCAGCGCCTGGCGCTCCATTTCCTGGAACTCGTCGGCGAACACTTCAAACGAGATAGGCCGATCTGGTATCGCTTCAATTACCTGGAGGGCGAACTCCTTGTAATCCTGCACTCCAGCCTTACCCATTAAGGTTGGATTCGTAGTAAATCCCTTGATTAAGGGGTTGGCATACATTTCCTTCATGCCATTGAGGTCAGCACCGTCCGCAAATAACTTGATCTTCAGATCTGAAATCGCGCTCATTATGTGACTCTCCCTTTGAAGGAATTTTCTTGAAGAATCAGTCTGCCCGCTTCTTCCAATGACCCGACCACCGCATCTGGGCCATTGGGGCGTTGTTCCTGATATCTGTAGTCAATGAAATAGGTGAAGCAGCCTGCCGTTTTACCCGCCGTCACATCTCGCCACCGGTCGCCTACCATGAAACTGTTGCTCAGGTCTATCTGCCACTCCCGTGCCGCCTCGATCAACATCCCCGGTTTGGGTTTACGGCATCCGCAGGCGTCAGCACCGGAGTGATAACAGACTTTGATGTCGTCGCATAATTCGAGGGTGAGCAGTTTGTTGTGCATGGACTCAACCACTTCCCTACTCTGGACCCCGGTTGCTACGTCTGGCTGGTTGGTTACGATGATTATTTTGAAGCCAGCGCCACGCAGCGAGTCGATGGTCTCTGGAACTCCCGGAAGCAATTTAAATTGCTCCAGATTGGCTGGCGGATACGGGTGTCCTTCGAGCACGGTAGCTTCATTTATCACGCCGTCCCGATCCAAAAATACGGCCCGGTTCATAATGGACGCCTCATAATTGGTTGGCTCAGTGGGAATGCCCTTGCTCCGCGATACCTTCCCATCTGCTCTGTAGTATCTTCAGGCCGGGATGGAATACGATGCAGTGCCAAACTACGGCCTGAAAAGATTCCGAATGGGGCGTTATGTGGGCTGGGTCTACGGTTGGTAGCACCAGTACTTCGTCACCCACCTGTTTGGTATAACCCCCATCCCGGCCCACTATGCCGTAAATCGTCATGCCACGTCTGCTAGCCTCATCTAAGGCCCGGACGATATTAGGACTGACATTAAGGTCCGCGTCGCCGCCGCCAACGGAAAGAACCAGCACCGCATCGTTGTTGTTTCCCTTGCTGACTTGGAGCCAACCCTCAAAAATGGTGGCCCAGCCTTCGTCGTTGGTGCGGGCTGTCAATTCCGATATATTGTCGGTGGGTGCATAAGCTTCGATTCCAGCTAATTTCCTAAGGTCGCTTACCGCGTGACTGCTGTTGGCGGCGCTGCCCCCAACACCTAAGACGAACAAGCGGCCACCTTTTTCCCGCAGTTCTGCTAGCCCCAGGGCGATACGCTCGACCGTTGCATGATCGATCAGAGCCGCCATTTCGGCTGTCTGTTCCAGGTATATCTGGGAGTGGGATTTAGTCATTGGGAGCTTCCCGTCAGGTACTTGACCACGTGCAACTCCAGTTCTTAATTCTTGCTAAAAGCCCCGATCGCCCTGCTGACTATTCAGGCGTATCTAGACAATGCTCCGCCGTATCGACTCTTTTGAAGCGACAGATAATTTATTAATGCAGCGTTTACCTCCTCGGAGCAGTGGCTACGACGAGAAGGAGCTTTTTCTAGACTAGTGGCAGAGGATAGTTGCTGCCAGAAAATACAGGCTTTATGTTGCGAATCCACCGGCCTTGACCTCTAGTGCGCCGGGGCTGCTTACCGTGCTCCATCGGCCGCTGCTCCAGAGGCTCCAGGCTGTTCCATGGCACCTGGGCTGAAACCAATCGGCCCATGAATTGCATTAAGATTCTTACCCGACTCTGGGCGGAACTAGGTGCCTCGACAACTTCACCCGAACCTTCCAGGGTTCCAGCCACAATTCGAACTTTATCGCCCATCTCGAACCGCCGCCAAAGCCCGCCTTTGCTGTTTATATGCTCTACCCGATGTGCTAGTTCGCTTATAACATCGTTGGGAACCGCCGGTGCCACACCCTCAAAGTTCACCCATCCGGATACGTGAGGCGAACCATGAAAGGATGGTTTGCCCTCGCCTTCCAAATCCCATTTTAGGAACATATACCCGGGAAAGAGTGGGACAAATTGAGGAAGGTTCTTCGGCTGATGGGATTTTATGCGGGGTGAGAATATCTCGAATCCAGCATTGAAGAGTTCGGCAGCTGCTAAAAAATCAGCCTGAGGCGTAGCACGTATGATATACCATTTGGCGTTTTGCGTTGCTGAACTGTTCCGATTGCTATCCAGCATTTCAGCTTTCAC
>Ga0310342_100003244_pt1 | contig 10657 bp, 5 predicted proteins | sample S15DNA20500_MG_FD_206155 | JGI IMG/M metagenome (GOLD analysis project Ga0310342, IMG submission 206155) | Marine microbial communities from station ALOHA, North Pacific Subtropical Gyre - S1503-DNA-20-500_MG | ecosystem: Environmental > Aquatic > Marine > Oceanic | place: Pacific Ocean: North... | reverse complement strand
GGCGATGTTCTCAATCTCCCCGGAATCGTTTTCATGATCGTAGAGTTCAAGGTGGGAAACCTTATCGCCCTTGGAATGGCGCACGAGCCGGTAACGCTCAGTACGGATGGTTTCGCTGCCACCCTTGTAGGAGATGGCCGTCCGGCCCGGAGCGGCAGGATTCTCCAGGTGGAGGAGCAGGGACGTTCCCACCAGGCCCGGTGGCGGTTGCAGCCGGGTGAGGTCGCAGAGGGTGGGAAAAATGTCGACCGTCTCCACGATCGCAGTGGTTGGGGTGCCGTTGTTCTTTTTCAGCCCGGGAGCGATGACGACGAGCGGGGAGCGAAGCGACTCCTCGAAGAGGGAATGCTTGCCCCAGATCGCGTGTTCCCCGAGGTGCCAGCCATGGTCGCCCCAGAGGACGATGATGGTGTTCCTGGCAGCGCTCGTCTTCTCGAGCCCGGTAATGAGGCGGCCCACCAGAGCGTCGGCATAGGACACGCAGCCTGCGTAATGCTTCCGCACTTTGGTGGCGAAATCCGGGTCGCTGCGCGGATCGCGCTTCCACCGGTTGTACTTCATGAACTCGCCGCTGCCGTGCCAGGTGGTCCTGCCCACCGGTTTGCTGGGATGGGGAATGCCCGGGAAGGATACGTCGTCATAGAGTTTTACGTAGCGCGCGGGCGCTCCAAAGGGGAGATGGGGGCGCAGGAATCCCACCGCGAAGAAGAAGGGGTTCTTATCCTTTTCCAGTAGCTTGAGTTGTTTGAGGGCCCCCTCGATGGTCGGTCCATCCGGGTAGGAATCATCGTCTCCGTCAAAGGCCTGGAGGACGTCCATGTCCTTGGCATTCCTGCGAATCTCCCCGTTGGCCTGCCCGTGCATGAGTCCACGGGGGTGTTGCCAGGGTCCGGTGGGGCAGAGGTGGCGGGTCCATGCTCCCGGCATCTCCGGTTTGCTGTCGTCGTTCCAGTCCGGGCCTCCGCGGCCTCCGGGATGGTGAGACACCTTCCCGATCGAAACGGTGGTGTAGCCATTCCTGCGAAACCAGGCGGGCATGTTGGTAGTTTGGATCTGCTCGTTGCCGGAGTGACGGAAGAGCGCTCCATTGTCCCGTGGTCCATAGCGACCGGTCAACAGGGTGTAGCGCGACGCACCACAGGTGGGGGCCTGGACGTAGTGCCGGGTGAAGGCCCGCCCCCGTCTGGCCAGGGCGTCAATGTTGGGCGAGTGGATATACCCGGCCCCGAAGCATTTCAGCTCGGGCCGGAGGTCATCGATGCAGATGAGGAGCACGTTGGGGCGTTCCTTCCCTGCCGCAGGAAGTGGCGCAGGCAGAAGGAGGCAGCCGGTGAGCACGAGCAGCAGGTGTTTCATGGGTCGAGAGAAGATGAGAATCCCCAGGGTGAGCGCATACCAGGCATCGGGATGATTGTCCGGATCATTGATGTTCTACTGGCTGTTGGGTGCTTTTTAACGGGGTAATGAAAAAAGCAGAGGGTTCGTTATTTTTTCAGCAGGCGTGGCGAGGCTTTTTCAACCCAGCCGGCTTTACGCTGTCCCTTGCCGGGTCGGCCTACATCGCCAAGGTCTTCACGGGCGGCCTCGGCATGGGCGAGGAGTTGCTTGACGACCTCCGGGTTTTCAGTGGCCACGTTATTATCTTCGTGGATGTCTTGAGCCAGGTTGAAAAGTTTGAGTTCCTTTTTGCCCTCAGGCTTGCCCCAGTTGCGTTTCTTGGAATCCATTGCCACGAAGAGTTTCCAGTCACCCGAGCGCACCGCCTGCAATTGATCCATCTGGTAGTAGTAGTAGGCCTCGCGCGGGTGGCTCTTTTGCTTGCCGTTGAGGATGGGCCAGATGTTTCTGCCATCAATAATGCGGTCAGCGGGGACCTTGCCGCCGGAGATTGCGGCCAACGTGGGCAGCAAATCAATCGTGCTCGTGAGTGCACCACTGCTGCTGCCGGCAGGGATCTTGCCGGGCCAACGCACCACACAGGGTACGCGCATGCCGCCTTCATCAGTGCGGCCCTTGCGCCCGCGCAGGGGCAGGTTGCTTCCCTGTTTCTCTCTGGCCGAGCCGTTGTCCGAGGTGAAGAGGACAAGGGTATCCTCATCAATCCCCTCGGCCTTGATTGTCTTGAAGAGCTCCCCCATGGACCAGTCGATCTCCTGGACCCAGTCGCCGTAGGCTCCGTCCTTGCTGGTGCCCTTGAATTTCCTGCCCGGCACCAGGGGCAGATGCACGGCGGTGTGCGGCAGGTAGAGGAAGAAAGGCTTTTTGCTGTTGGCCTTTATGAACCTGACGGCCTCGGTGGTGTATTGCGCAGTGATGCTCGTGTCATGCTGCACACTGTCCTGGATTACCGTGAGGTCACGCACCAGGGGCAGCGGCACCTGCTTGCGGTTCATGTCGTTGCTGTAGGGGATGCCGAAATAATGGTCGAAGCCCTGGCTGGTGGGCATGAAGTCGGGGTGATCGCCCAAGTGCCATTTGCCGATGCACATGGTGGCATAATTCTGTTCCTTGAGCACTTCGGCAATGGTGACCTCGCTGGGGTTGAGACCCTTGCGGGCGGCGGGGAAGAGCACGCACAGGTTTTTTTCATCCACGTGCATATTGACGCGGCGCGGATAACAACCGGTCATGAGGCTGGAACGTGATGGCGTGCATACGGAGCAGGTGGAATAAAAGTCGGTCAGCCGCATGCCTTCCCCGGCCATCTCGTCCAGCACCGGGGTAGCGTGTTTCGTGGAGCCGAAGGGCCCGATATCGCCGTAGCCAAGATCATCACAGAAGACCACGATGATGTTCGGCTTCCGTTCAGCGGCCTGCACAAAGGGCGAGGCAAGCAGGCAGGTAAGCAGGCAGGGGAGGATTTGTTTTCTCATATGCAATCAAGGTTCAGGCGATTTCCTCATGGAAACTGTTGTGACGATATGCATCGGGGTCAGGAGGCCGGTCGATTGGAGGGCTCGGCAGCGATCTGATTGGGAGAGCGGGCAGACTATTCGTAGCGCCACTTCATGATCCAGGGGTCTTCGGTCCGTTTCTGCATGGCCTTGAGTTTGTCCTGGTAGGCGGTGAGGACCTTGGCGAATTCAGGATCGGCAGCGAGGTTTCGCGTTTCGGAGGGATCGGAGGAGATGTCGTAGAGTTCAAACCGGGGGCGGTTGATGTAGGAATCGACCGTACGATTCCCATATCGAGCCTTTGGCCCCTTCGCATACTGGGCCTGCCAGGTGGAAGCGGCCCAGAGATCAGAAGCGAAGGGGTAAGGCTGGCGCCAGGCAATGTTCCAGATGAGCTTGTAGCGGCGGTCCCGGACCACCCGCATGGGATAGTACATCTGGATTTCGTGAAAAGTGTGGGAGGCCCCGATCTCGTCCCAGCCCTCTGGATTGATCGCTTCAAGAATGGGAACCCATGAGCGTCCGTGGTAGGCCTTCACCGGTTTGCCGGCATTCTCGCCCGGGGGGACTCTGGGCACCTCGGTCAGTTGCCTGGGCGCCCGCCGGTTCTCATCGTAGGCGCCGGCAAGGTCGAGGATGGAGGGGGTGATGTCCACGTGGCTGATCATGGCGTTGTTCACCACGCCGGTTTTCCTGGCGTGGGGATGGCGGACGACAAAGGGCACGCGCAACCCCGCTTCATAGACGGTGGTCTTGCCGCCGGGAAAGGCCATGCCGTGGTCGGCGGTGTAGATGAGGACGGTGTTGTCCCACTGCCTGCTCTCTTTCAGGAGGCCCACCAGGTGGCCCAGTCCCTGGTCAATGCGGGAGCAGCTTTGATGGTACTGCGCGATCTCTGCGCGGCACTCCGGGGTGTCGGGGAGAAACCCGGGGACTTTTATCTTGCCGGGATCGTAGAAGATTTCCCTGATCCCCTGGTGGGCACCCCGCTTGGGCTTGTTGCCGAAGAGGTCGGGCTTGAACTTCAGCTTGGAGGTGCGGTCGACCCCTCCGCCGCGATGAGGATCGGAAGTGCAGAAGTAGAGAAAGAAAGGCTGGTCCGATTTTTCTGCGAAGAGTTCGCGGCAGTTGTCCGCCATCATGCGGGCGTTGCGACCGTTGCCGGGCAGGCGCTGTTCGAAGTCGAAGACCGCGACAGGAGCGACGTGGTACTTTCCGATCTGCGCCGTGCGGTAGCCGGCCTGTTTCATCTGGAGGGGAAGACTGACGGCGGCCACGCTGGGGAAGGAGGCAAACTTGTGGAAGGCGTGGGTGTGTCCATACTGGCCGTTTCGATGGTTGTGTAATCCCGAGAGGATGACCGAGCGACTGGCGGAACAGGAGGCGGTGGTGGCGAAGGCGTGGGTGAAGCGCGTTCCTTCCGCAGCAAGGGTATCGAGGTGCGGGGTCTGGATGTCGGCGCTTCCATAGCACCCTGCAATGGGGCTCTGGTCGTCGGTGACGAAGAGGATAACGTTCGGGCGGGAAGCGCCGGGTGCGGGAGAGGAGGCAATGAGCGCGAGGAGTAGAGCGAAAGTGAAGGATCTCATCGGGAGGATGAGTAATCGGCAGACGAGCGGTTCTTGCGAGGGAATAATTCTCCTCCGGGAACCGGGGCCATTACCCGGTCCGGGCGGGGACCGAGAGCTGCCCCCAGGCTTTGGGGTCGCGGTAGCTCACAGTGCTCCCTTTGTCGACCTGGTAACCACAACGCCTGATCAGCTCGTCCCCGGGGGCGAAGTCGTCTCCGGTGGCCACGAGGCGCGTCCTCAGCTTGTCTTCCAGTTCGTCACGCAGGGCGCGGTGCTTGGCCACCTTGATGAGATTGCGTTGCTGGAAGGGATCTTCCTGATTGTCGAAGAGCTCCCAGGGACCTTCAAGGGCACGGGTGTAGCTATAGCGCCTGGTACGCAGGCCGCGGTATTCACGACCACCCTGGGCCCGGGTCCACTGGCCGAAGGGACTGGGGCAGGTGATCAGGGCGTGGTTGTCCTCGAGCTTGCGCTGGCCGCGGATGACATCGGCAAAATCTTCCCCCTCTACGCTCCCGGGAATCTGCACGCCCGCCAGATTGAGGAGGGTGGGCATGATGTCCGGCGTGTTGATGGGCGCCTCGAGTCTGCGAGGCTGCACCTTGAGGGAGGAGGGACAGCGCACGAGGAACGGGACGCGGATGGACTCGTCCCAGGGCCGTTGCTTCTTCAGTTGTCCCCGCGAGTGCAACATGTCGCCGTGGTCCGAAGTGTAGACCAGAATGGTGTTCTCCAGCTGGCCGCTCTCCTTGAGGGCCTCGACAAGCCAGCCGACGCATTCGTCGAGCGCACTACAGTGGGCGTAGTAGCCGGCGTAGGTGGACTGGGCCTGCCGGCCCAGCTGCGGAGGCACGTTCTGCCTCAAGGTGAGTTTCCGGCTGTCGTAGCGGTCAACCCACTTGGTGGGGCCGGTTCGGTAGGGAGCGTGAGGGGGCCCCCACGAGAGGAAGAGGCCAAAGGGTTTTCGGCTCTGGGCAGGCTGGGTCGCGTGGTTCCTGATGTAGGCCACCGCGTCTCTGGTCTGGGCGTAGGCGTCGTAATCTTTCCACACTTTGGGCTCCTGTCCCGTTTTGTCGTAGTAGCGGGACTGGTTGTAGTTGTGCGTGCACTCAAGCACCTTCCAGTAGTCGAAGCCCTGGCGCCGTTCGGGGGGGATATAAGCTGAACGACCCGTGCCATCGATATGCCACTTCCCGATATAGCCCGTGTCGTAGCCGGCTCCGCCCAGGGCCTGGGCGAAGGAGGTGGCCCTAGTGTTGAGACGAAGATCGTTGAGAAAGAGACCGTGGGAAAGGGGATACTGGCCGGTGAGAAGACAGGCCCGGTGCGGACAGCAGACCGGAATGCCGGAAACCGCATTGGTGAAATTGACGCTCTGGTCGGCCAGAAGATCGATGTTGGGGGTACGCACATCGGCGTTGCCCATATAGCCGTGGTCCATCGCGCGCCACTGGTCGGAGAAGAGGTAGACGATGTTGGGGTGTTTGCCCGGGGTTTCACCGGGTTCTGCGCTGGAGGCCTGGCGGCCTACAGCGAGGGCACTGGCCGAACTGGATAGGAAATGGCGGCGTTTCATTTGCTGAAGAAGGAGGATCTTCCGGATCGGCCACGGTGCGCACCCCGGGGAGCCGTTACTTCTTCTTGCTGTTCCGCTCGATCAGCTTGATCTTACGGCGAAGTTGGCCGATCTCGACGCGGGCGGAAGCGATCTTATTGTAGACGGCTTCGGCCTTGTCCTGCCAGGTTTTGGCTTCCGCCAGTTTCTTCTGACTCACCTTGGGGTCCCCCCCGGTGCCGCCGATCCCCTTGAAGGCCTGGTCTTGGATGTCGGAGGCTTTCTCCTCAAGGGCCTCCGCTTCCGGTCTGTGCTTGGCGATGACCTGTTCCAGCTCCGCGATCTTGGCCACCATGCCCTGGACTTCCACGTTGTCGGAGGGGGGCTCAACAGCGGTCTGAACGGGCTTGGTTGTTTTTGGCTTGGTTGTCTTCGGGCGGGTTGTCTTCGGGCGGGTTGTCTTCGTCTTGGTGGTAGTGGGACGGGTGGCAGTGGTGGCTGGCAGTCCGGCATTGGCCCGCAAGGCTGCAATGGAGGCTCGCTCGCGTGCGGATTCGAGGTTCTTTTCGCGGTCAAGGAGATCGTGAGCCCGGGAGGGATCGTAGCCGAAGCGGGCCTGGAACTCCTCGGGAAGCTCCGGGAACTTGATGCGGGCGGTTCCGTACTCGTGGGTGATTTTCACTCCGATTTCGTCCACGCCTTTGATGACCACCTTCTTGTAGGTGCGGCCCCTGCTGGTGGTGAGGGTGGCGTGTTTTTCTCCCTTGGCCGACTCGCGTTCGGCGGCTGCTTTCGCCAGGCGCACCTGTCCTGCCTGGGCGGCCTTCCCGGCGGCCTCTTCGAGGGCAGCCAGTTCTTCCTCGCTGGGCCCGGCGTCTTCGCTCGTAGCCAGTTCTTCCTCGCTTTCTTCGGCGGGGGCCTCTTCAGCGGGCGCCGGGCTGGGCGGGGTCTCAGTCTGGGCCACCGCCAGAGCAAGCGAACTCAGGCAGGAAAGGAGAAAGACGAGGGATCTGCACATGCCCTGCGAAGTAAGGCCGGGACGGGGGGCGTGTCCAGTTCCAATGCCGGACAGGAACAGGCATTTGTTCGGCGAAATTAATCAACGCTCCCCCCCGCCATGGAAACTCATGAGGGATTCCGGGGCGCAACGACTCATTTCTTCCAGAGCCGCCTCATGAGGGCTCTGGCGCTCCCTTTTGGCTCGCCACCTGTCTGCCCCGGTGGTGCCCTGAAGGAAGGTGGCCCTTCCGGATGCCTTGCTCATGACCGATCACCCGCGCTCACCCTCCCTCGTGCTGTCACTGGTTCCGGTCGCGGTGGTGATGACGATTCTGGGACTGGCCATTCCGCTGCTGGGGGCCTCGCCGCACCTTCCCCTCATCGCCGGCAGTGTGGTAGTGGTGCTTATCGGCCGGAGACTGGGTTACCGCTGGAAGGCCCTGCAGGAGGGAATGGTCAAAGGCATCTCCATTGGCCTTCCCTCCATCCTGATCCTGCTTTCGATCGGAATTCTGATTGGATCCTGGCTGGCTGGTGGGGTTGTTTCTCTGCTCGTTGCCTACGGATTGCGGCTCCTCTCTCCCGAAGTCTTCCTGGTTGCGTGCTGTCTGATCTGCGGGCTGGTTTCGGTGGTGACAGGCAGTTCGTGGACCACCGCGGCAACGATCGGGGTGGCTCTGATCGGAGTGGCAGAAGGCCTGGAGATCTCCAGGGCGATGACGGCTGGCGCGATTGTTTCGGGAGCCTATTTCGGCGACAAGCTCTCCCCGCTTTCCGATACCACCAATCTGGCGGCCGGGGTGGCGGAGGTTCCCCTCTTTGAGCATATCCGCCACATGCTCTGGACCACTGTGCCCAGCATGGTGATCGCGTTGGGGATCTATGCCCTGTTGGGAATGGGAGCCGGGGGCGAGACGAATGACGGGCACATCGAGCTTTTGCTGGAAACCATCGAAGAGAAGTTCCATCTCTCGCCGGTGCTGCTGGTGGCTCCTCTCAGCGTGATTGGGTGCCTCGTATTTCGCATGCCGGCCCTGGGCGCCATCCTGGCAGGCGGCGCGGTGGGGGCGGTTCTGGCGCTCACCGTGCAGGGAGAGTCAGCCACCCGTCTCGTGGCGGTGCTGGAAAGCGGTTACGAGCTGAAGTCGGGAGTTGCCAGCCTCGACGAACTCCTCTCGGGGGGCGGCCTGGAGAGCATGTACTGGACGATCGGGCTGCTCCTTTGCGCGTTGTCCTTCGGGGGGTTGATGGAGAGCACGGGAATGCTGCGAGTGATCGTGCAGACCGTCATGCGGTATGCGATCAATACCGGGCGACTGGTGCTCGCCACCCTGGCGTCCTCGCTTGGGGTCAATCTGCTGGCAGCGGACCAGTACCTCTCCATCATCCTGCCGGGCCGGATGTACAAGGAGGCCTACGATGAGGCCGGACTGGAAGCCAGGAACCTTTCCCGGTGCCTGGAGGACGCGGGAACGATAACCTCTCCGCTGATCCCCTGGAACACCTGCGGGGCCACCATGCTGGGAGCGCTCAAGGTGGGCCCGCACCTTTTCGCGCCCTTCGCTTTCTTCAACCTCCTTTGCCCGCTCGTCTCCGTCCTCCTGGGGTTCACCGGCTGGACCATGCATCGGCGTCCGGGAGAGTCGGGGAGCGGGCAGGGCTGATGGCGGTTGCCGTCTGCGCGAGATCGATTTCTTTCTGGATGGGAAAGATCCGTAGTGGCACCTTTGATACAGACCCCCAGATCCATGGTTCGCGCCCATTCCCCCATCCTTGTGCTCGGTCTCGTGTGCGGCATGAGTGAATCACCTGCCCGGGGCGAAGTGATTCGAGACCCCTACATCCAACTGACCACCCGCAGTTCGAGTGTCGTGGCCTGGCGGACCGACCAGTCGATTGCCCCGAGGGTGCGTTACGGTCCGGCGCCGGGCAATCTCAGCCAGAGTGTGCCGGCCGAGCAGATCGTCATGCGCGTCAGCCCTGAAATGAAGGGGCTGCCGGAGGTGCCCCGACTGGGGCAGAGCACGCCGGAGGGCGTCTATCAGTTTGAGGCAACAGTCAGTGAATTGGCGGTTGATTCGAAGTACTACTACGGGGTGTTCGACGGGGACACCCTTCTTGCGGGAGGCACGGAAGACTCCTTCTTTTACACCCAGCCCCGGGCCGAGCCTGGCAGACCCCTGCGCTTCTGGGTGATGGGGGACACGGGAGACGGAGGGATCATTCAGAGGAACGTCTACGATGCCATGAAGGCCTACGTGGCAGCGGACGGGCGGCGGCTCGATGCCTTCGTCCATCTCGGGGACATGGCCTACGACGACGGGACAGATCTCGTGTTCCAGGCCAACTTCTTTGATGTCTATGCCGGAACGATCTCCAACACGGTGACCTGGGCCACGATGGGGAACCACGAGGGGCACACCTCCGACGGCACGCTCGGGATCGGCCCCTATTACGACGCCTATGTTCTTCCCGCAGACGGCGAAGCAGGAGGGGTTCCATCCGGCAGCGAGGCTTATTATTCCTTTGACTTCGGGCCCATCCACTTCGTCTGTCTCAACAGCCATGACGAGGCCCGGGGAGAGGCGGCCCGAATGGCGACCTGGCTCCGGCAGGACCTGGCCCGGAACGATTCGGAGTGGCTCATCGCCTTCTGGCACCATCCCCCCTACTCAAAGGGCTCCCATCACAGCGACCTTGAGGACCAACTGATCGAGATGCGTGAAGTGATGATGCCGATTCTGGAGGATCACGGGGTTGATATGGTCCTGGCCGGGCATTCGCACATTTACGAGCGCTCCATGCTGCTCGACCGGGCCTACGTCACGCCCACCGATTCCTTCGGGGTGATCCTGGATGATGGGGACGGGAATGCGGACGGAGACGGATCCTACTTCAAGAGTGCCCATCTCCATCCTCACGGGGGGACGGTGGCGGTTGTGTCCGGCCATGGGCACGGTTCGGGTTTTTCCTTCGGACTCTCCCCGGTCCACCGCATTTCCCTCAAGGAGGGTGGGTCGGTCCTCATGGACCTGGAAGGGGACACCATGAAGGTGACCATGCTGAATGAGGAAGGCGTGGTTCGGGATGAGTTCCAGCTCATCAAGCGTGGGGAAGTGGTGGCCCGGCTCCCCCTGAGCGATCCCTGGTGCCCCTTCGGTCCGGCGATTGTAGCCTCGGAGCGGACCCGCGGGAAGGTGCAGGCCCATCTGATCGCCCAGCCCAATGTCCCGGACGCCACCGTGCACTACACCCTGGATGGTTCGGAACCCTCCCCAGCCAGTCCAGCCTATGGCGCACCGATCGACATCGGGGCCCCGACGACAATCAAGGCGCTCAGCGTGTGGAGGGGGGGTGAACGACGGAGCCCGGTGACAACCAGGGAGGTGCTGCCGGCCACGCCCGGTTCGCTTCGCTATGTGCGGATTCCGCTGCTCCAGGCGGAAGACGATGCGGTGGAATCGGGTCTGGGAATAGTAGATCTCCATTCCTCAACGGTGGGAATCACCTCGCCGGAAGCCAGTTGGTTCGGCCTGCGGTTCCGGGATGTCCGGGTTCCCCGTGATGCCACCATTCTGTCATCTTTTTTCGTGATGAGGCCGGCACTGCTTGGAATGGATCCGGCGAAGTGGACCGTC
>Ga0310342_100003243_pt1 | contig 10662 bp, 15 predicted proteins | sample S15DNA20500_MG_FD_206155 | JGI IMG/M metagenome (GOLD analysis project Ga0310342, IMG submission 206155) | Marine microbial communities from station ALOHA, North Pacific Subtropical Gyre - S1503-DNA-20-500_MG | ecosystem: Environmental > Aquatic > Marine > Oceanic | place: Pacific Ocean: North... | reverse complement strand
CAGGACACTGTGCTTACCGATTGCGGAACCGTGTCCAATCTGAACCAGGTTATCGATTTTCGTGCCGAGTCCCACCCTTGTTTTCCCAACCGTTGCGCGGTCAATGCAGGAGTTGGCTCCCACCTCGACCTCGTCCTCCAGAACCACGATCCCCGACTGGACCATTTTGAAGTAACTTCCGTCGGATCGGGGAGCGAATCCGAATCCGTCACTACCTACCACCGCTCCATTCTGGAGGACCACCCGATTGCCGATTTTGCAATGCTCGCGCACGATGGCATGGGAGTGAGCCAGGAAATCATCACCGATTTCGACGTATGGATAGAGGGTGACGTTTGGGTAGAGTATGGCGTTTTCTCCCAAGCGTACTCCTTCTGCGATCACCACATTAGGACCCACAGAATGACCCTCTCCCAGGACCGCACTCTCGGCGACGAAGGCCGTCGGATGGATACCGGGAATTGGCTCCGGAGGTGTGTAGAAGAGGGAGATGGATTTAGCAAACGCCAGATAGGGGTTATCCGAGATCAGCGTGGGAATGCTCGATTGTGGTCCATCTCGAGAGAGCAGGATAGCTCCGGCACGGGTCTCTTTCAGCTTCGAGAAATACTTGGGATTGGAGACAAAGGTCAACTGCCGCTCGGTAGCTTCTTCGATCCCTGCGACCCCATCGATCTCAATCTCGGGAGAACCCTGCAATTCGCATTCGAGTTTCCTTGCGATCTTTCCAAGTCTCATGGGTAGGGGCAAGGTTACACGTTTCAGGTTGCAGGTTCCAAGGTGTTTCCTGCATTTCGGGACTCTAAGCTGAAACCTCAAGAATACGTCGCACGTCGAAGCGTCTGAACGTCGCACGTCTCCTGTCCTCCGAAGGTGCCGCCAACGGGTGAACTACCAGCGGTACGAAGTCAATTCCGACAGAGCCGCTAACGACTTGAGGCGTTAGCAAAATGAGCCCAGGTTCCGAGGAGAGAGCCAGACAACTCTTCCCCACGCAGTGACGCACAAATCCCCAGTAGCCGGAGGTTTCTTGCCCGAATGGGGCCAGCGCTTCCTGGGGACAGGACTAACCTGCGTGGAACCTGGAACCTGAAACTTGTCCCCCTGCTCCCTGTCACCCTTTCCCTGTACCGTGCAATCGTCGGATGAACGAGCAGAATCGGGAACAGCAACGGGTCCAAACGGTTCGCGCGGCGCGTAGCGTGAGTTTTGCCGTTTTCCTGAGTCGGATCCTGGGGTTGGTCCGCGAGCAGGTATTCGCGAAGCTGTTCGGGTCCGGGATCTTCAACGAGGCCTATGCGGTAGCCTTCCGAATTCCCAACCTGCTTCGCGATCTCTTCGCGGAGGGCGCGCTGAGTTCGGCCTTCGTGCCGACCTTTATCGAGTATCTTCGCAGAAAGGGTCGAGCCGAAGCATGGTTGTTGGCCAATCTGGTCATCGGGGCCCTTCTCGTACTCATGGGTCTTCTTACCCTGGTTCTGCTGCTATTCTCAGATCAGTTTGTTTATCTGCTGGCGGCCGGCTACGCCAAGGTTCCAGGCAAGCTGGAAGTGACTTCCACTCTAATCAAGATCCTCTCACCGTTTTTGATGTTGATTGCTTTGGCTTCGGTGGTCATGGGAATGCTCAACACGCTAAACCATTTTTTCCTCCCTGCCTTGGCTCCCGCTCTTTTCAATATTGCCCTCATCAGTTCCGGTTTCCTCCTGGTCCCGTGGTTCGAACAGCAAGGGATCGTCCCGATCTATGCGATGGGAGTTGGAGCAGTGGTGGGTGGGCTGCTGCAGTTGGTTGTGCAGCTTCCGATTCTGTACAGACAGGGATATCGTCCCCGTCTTACTTTCGACTTCTATCATGAAGGTCTTCGACGGATAGGGCGTTTGGTGGCACCCGCCCTGTTGGGGATCAGTGCAGTCCAGATCAACCTCGTGGTGAACAGCCAACTGGCTTCCTTTCTGCAAGCCAACGGGCCGGTTTCCTGGCTCGGCTTTGCTTTTCGCGTGCTTCATCTCCCCATTGGACTATTCGGTGTCGCCGTGGGTATCGTGAACTTGCGGGAGGTCTCCCGCTTGGCAGCCGAAGCAAGGTGGGAGGATATCAAAGCAACGGTGTCCCACTCAGTCAAACTGATTTCGCTGCTGTCGCTCCCTTCCACCGTCGGACTGATCGTCCTGGCCAATCCGATCGTGGAGCTGATTTTTGAGCGGGGACGTTTCTCCTCCAGCGATACAACCCACACGGCCTACGCCCTCATGTGCTATTCCCTGGGACTCTTTTCCTATAGCTGCGTCAAGGTCTACGTGCCCACGTTCTACGCCCTGGGAGACACCCGTACGCCAGTGCGGGCAAGCATCGTCGCGGTTGCGACCAACATTTCGGTGAATCTGGCTCTGATTGCGGTGCTTCCTACGGGTTACAAGTATCTTGGCCTCGCCACCGGAACATCTCTTTCGATGGGCCTCAACAACGTGCTGTTGGCACATCAGTTTAGGGTAAGGTTGGGTCCCCTTCAGGGCTACAAGGTCGCCTCTACCGTAGGCAAGAATCTGGTGGCCGCGGTGGTGATGGGCGTGGTGGTCTATTCTCTCAGCCAGTGGTTCCGATCCACCTGGGAAAGCATGGAGACTCTTCATCTGTTGGTATCGGTATCAAGCACCATTGGTGTCGGAGTCCTGGTGTACTTTGGTTGTTGCCGACTATTGGGCGTCGAAGAGATCCGGTACATATTCTCCCGCCTGCGGAATTAGCTTCTCCGCAGGGTGCACTGCCAGTAGTATTAAGCCAAGTCTGGCAGAGCCGCAAACGACTTGAGCTGTTAGCAACAAGGGGCCAGATTCCGGGGAGAGAGCTGGACAACAGCACACTCTCCCCGGTAACTCCAGCCGGTGTTCGCCCCGAATCATTCAGCCGACAACAGGCCGCAGTCTGTGAGCCTCTACTTTTGCTGAACAAGCATGCAGGAGCGGGCATTTAGGAGCTATCTCAATTATCTGGAAGTTGAGCGGGGTCTAGCCCCAAACACGCTGGACGCCTACCGCCGGGACGGAGAGGCCTTTCTTGCCTTTCTGCAAGCAAACGGTTTGGATCTGGCCGGTGTCGACAGAGACAACCTCTTCGAATACGTGCGACACTTACACCTGCGACTCTCTGTTCGCTCCATCAGTCGCAAGATAGCTAGCCTGCGTTCTCTTTACCGATTCCTTCTCCTCGACGGCTATATCAGTGAGGATCCCACCGAGACCCTCGACTCACCGAGGACCTGGAAAAGCCTTCCCAGCTATCTGACCCAGACAGAGGTAGAGCAGCTGCTGGCGGCACCGGAGACCTCGAACTCCCATGGCATGCGGGACCGAACCATGCTGGAAGTTCTCTACGCGACGGGTTTGCGAGTGAGCGAGCTAGTAGGGCTGAAGATTCTAGAGGTGGATCTGGAATCCAGTTTTCTCAGGACCCTGGGGAAGGGAAGCAAAGAAAGAATCGTACCCCTGGGTGATTCCGCCATCGACTATCTGGAGACCTATCTGCGAGAAGCCCGCCCGCACTTTCTGCGAGCTCGACTAGCCAACCCTTTCCTGTTTCTGACCCAACAGGGAGGCCCGATGACCCGGCAGTATTTCTGGCAACTGATCGTCAGATATGGACGCAAATGCAGCCTCAACAAGAAGCTCAGCCCTCACGTGCTACGGCACAGTTTTGCTACCCATCTGCTAGAGAACGGAGCCGATCTCAGGGCTGTCCAGGTGATGCTCGGTCACAGCGACATCTCCACTACCCAAATCTACACCCACGTCACACGGGAGCGGCTCAAGCAGATCTACCAGAAATTCCATCCTCGTGCATGACCTGGGCACAAGAGGCGACTTGGAAGCGAATGCGGCGTGTTATCTGGAAATCCAACCGGGAAATGGGTTTATCTGGAAACCCTATAAACAGAAGTTAGCCAGACAGAGCAAAGGAGAACTCCATGGCTGGTGCGTCAGATCCCACCGATTCGATTCGGAGGAAAGCTGTGACGTTTTCCCTGGCGTGGCCAAAGGAACGTCTTACAACCAGAGCTCTTTCAAAGCGGGGACGGGCGCGTTCTTGTACATCGGACCGGGAAACAAGGGGAAGGGCTTCAAGGCCATGTTTAGACTTAAGCGTTCTATGCCTCAAGCCAGGAAGCTTACGACCACAGATCCAGGGCGCTTCGAGGTGGGATCCACCGGATGGGTGGCGACTCGCTTCACCGCTTAAGAGCCACTTCCCAAGTCCATCTGGGAGGCGTGGTTGGCGGAATCCTACGAGCTGACCTGCCCATCAAAGGCCAACAAGAAGTAGAGGACTGCCAAGGCCAGCTTGAATCGAGCTGTGTGGCCAGTTGGCTCACAAGCGGCTGCACCAGACGGCGGCCACGGTATTCTATCGAATTGAAAGGGAGTGGCCGCCGCAGGTGAGCCACAAGACGTTCGCCAAGCCGCCCGACCCTCTTCACTCCACCGGCACCCCCAACCGGGGGGGTGGGGGTCCAACTGAGCCACCGGAAAGAAACGCATTCTTCCCGCTGAAGCCTCCGCGTCGACTGCTGTTCTCGGACCGCTCCGCTATGTTCCCCTAAGGGCTCTGTCAAAAACAGCTTCACATTCTGGCCTCTCATCTTCACACCATCTTCGGCCGTTCCTCAATCGCGAAATCCTCAATATAGACCAGGCTATGCCCGCGGTTTCGCTCAATCGTTCGCAGCCAAATCTGGTGCAAATCTGAGCGCCAATTCTACCAAGTTATTCTTGCGCAGATCCTATGGAACGGAGCAGTTAGCTACCAGGAATCATCCTCTTCCCAGCGCTCCAGCTGACGGCGCTCTCGTTTGCCGGGGCGCCCCCTCCCTTTTTCACGTGCTACCGGGACTTCTTTCATTGCCCTGGAAATCGGATCTCGAGGCTGCTCTGGAGTCAGATCCTCATAGAGTTTCTGTGCCTCGATCTTGGGAAGCGGTTTGTCTTGGAGCTCCCTTACCCTCAGGATCTGGACCGCATGGCGACGACGAACCTCGAGCTGATCTTCGGGGCTGACAGCCCTATGAGCCTTGGCCACTTGTCCGTTCACCTGCACCCGTCCCAGCGAGCAGGCATGAGTCGCCTGGGTTCGGGTCTTGAAGATCCGGGCTGCAAAGAGCCATTTGTCCAGACGAAGTTTCATCTCGGCAACCTATTTGTCATAGGTTTCCTTTTTTACCACAGCCGATGTAGAGTCGGTCGTAGGCTGACTCTACCGGTTTGGGGTGTCACCCAGCGGTTTCCTGGCCTCCAGAGGCTTTTAATCGTCTCTTTGCAAGGTCTGCGACGGCGCCATTGTCAGACCTCTAACTCCTGGGGTCCTAGACCGCGCAGCTGGCTGGAATGCAGATGCGGTTTGTGGTAGAAAATCTTGGGATTCCAGAAGGATACGCCGTAACACGGGTTGTATTGATTTCAATGATTTCCTGAAAAATCAAAGTGATTGGAGAGGTATGGCAAGAGCTGCTACCCAGTTCGCACGTGTGCAACGAGTAGAAGCGGATCAGTGTGGCTTCCGAAGGGATTTTCTGGCCGTCGAAGAGCCTCTCGAGATCCGCCTCAAGTTTCAGAGCCAAGGAAAAATGGTCGAGCAGAGCCTCTCAATCACCATGCGCACGCCGGGTCATGACACCGAGCTGGCTGCTGGTTTTCTGCTGACCGAAGGAATCATCCAGAGCCATGGAGATTTGGCCAGCATAAGACCGGCCAAGACGCTGCGGGCAAAGCAAGAAAGCTGTAACACCTTGGTGGTCGAATTGAACCCCGGAGTGAAGTTTGACCCTGCGAAGCTCACGCGGCATTTCTATACCACTTCCAGCTGCGGTGTCTGCGGCAAGGCCTCCCTGGAAGCCCTTCGGATGCAGCAGTGCCCTCTGATTCCCAAAGACCGTCCCCTGGTTGGGGACGATGTCATCCGACACCTGGCTGGAAAGCTGCGACGGGAACAATCCGTGTTTGATAAGACCGGAGGTCTGCATGCAGCCGGTCTCTTCGACGTGGATGGGCAGCTGATGGGTCTATACGAGGATGTGGGACGACACAATGCCGTGGACAAGCTGATTGGTCACCAGTTACTAGACCAAAGGATTCCCCTGAACGAATACTTGATGATGGTAAGCGGACGGTCCAGCTTTGAGATCGTGCAGAAGGCGATGATGGCGGGAATTCCAATGCTAGCTGCCGTCAGCGCTCCCTCGAGCCTTGCCGTGGATTTAGCTCGGCAGTTCGGCATGACACTCATGGGTTTTGTTCGCGAAGGACGATTCAACATCTACACCGGTGAGCACCGCGTTCAGCTCAGCTAGACTGTATCTCCGCCCTGAAGCGGAGAGGCGTCCGCGAGGAGTGAGCCGTCTGAGTCTCTCCAGTGTCGAGCCAGCACAGATGTCCGGAGAGGAGAAGGGATGGAAGGGGAATCGGATCGGAAGAGTTGGACCTCGAAACTGAAGCCTCTGCTAAAGCCGCTAATGGTCGGTGTCGTGGTGCTGGCTGTGTTGGTGTTACTCCGGTATTACGACATCCAGCAGCTCCTGAAACAGGTGCTCGAGACAATATCCTCGCTGGAGAAATGGGCCCCGGTTGCATTCATAACCGTTTACATCGTTGCCACCGTGCTCTTGCTTCCGGGATTCATCCTGACCCTGGGGGCAGGGTTCCTTTTCGGGGTAGGGTGGGGGTCGGTTTTCGCCTCCATCTCATCAATCCTGGGTGCCACCTGCTCCTTTCTCATCGGGCGCTATGTAGCTCGAGACTGGGTGGCCAAGAAGATGCAGAGCTACGAGAAGTTCCAGCCGGTCGATGAGGCGGTTGCCCGTGAAGGCTGGAAGATAGTCGGTTTGACCCGACTTTCTCCCATCTTTCCGTTCAACCTCTTGAACTATGTGTTTGGCATTACCCAAGTCTCACTGCGCGACTATTTTCTGGCCTCCTGGATCGGCATGATGCCCGGTACGGTGATGTATGTCTATGTCGGCTCTCTGGCAGGTGATCTGGCTGCGCTCGGAAGCGAGGGTAGATCTCGCACTCCTGCCGAGTGGGCCCTGTATCTGGTTGGTCTGCTCGCTACTGTAGTGGGCACTGTCTATGTGACCCGCCTGGCACGAAAGGCACTAGAAAAGAGAGTTTCCTGAGGGAGGCCTACGTGTCTGTGAACGCTCGAGTCGAAATTCCACCGATGGATTCACACAATCAGCGATTATTGGGCAACACCCATCCCCCTGATTGGGTTAATCCGGAACCAGCCCAGCGCTATAACCTGGTGGTCCTCGTAAGGAAGGGCGATGACAAGATTTTGGGTGCTACGATTGTGGCGAGCCACGCCGGCGACATGATCAGCGAGATCACCCTGGCGATGGTGGGAGGGCTGGGTCTCAAGACCTTAAGCCAGGTTGTTCACCCCTATCCGACCCAAGCAGAAGCGATCAAGAAGGTCGCCGATAATTACAGTCGCAGCGTCTTACTCCAGGCGTCATGAGACTGTTTTCTCGCTGGCTCAGCTCGACCCGTTGAACAGGCCGTCGGTATTGGTCAGGTTAGAGGCTACCCGCAGCCTCCAGCGCAGATCGAATCGATCTCAATCTACGACAGTGGTGTGAGCTCCACTGGGGGGTTCTATGGCTCTAGGGTTCCTAGGTCGATGAAAGGTTCACCGAGTGGTCAAGTTTTCCACTTTGGTGAACGGAAGCCCCCGGGGAGACCGCTTCAGCGGTCTGGCGCGAAGCGTAGTAGACCGGTCCTTCAGGGCCGGGTAAGCGGGCAGGCGGTATCAGAGCCTGCTTTAGCAGGCTTCTCGAACACAGGCCTCAGCCAGGCTCCAGGTCGACGTTGGCTGAATCCGCTATTCGAGAAGGACCGTGAACGGCCCTCAGGAGGGTGAAGTAGCGGGCCTACCCCGGCGTGAACCCCGGGGGTCTAATACACTTCGATCCAGGCCGCTGAAGCGGCCTCCCAGACGGGGCACAGATGAGTGTGCCTTGGCGGTATGAGGTGGCTTGCTACAAGTAGGGTGAAGGTCGACGGAAGGCGAGGAGGGGAAATGTTCTGAGAATTTTCGCCGAGATGTCTGCTGGTTGTTCCGGTCCTCTTCTATTTGGGAGTTGCGCTCGCCAATTCCGTGACTCCAGATCAGACGGCCGAGACACGACTGGTGGAACCTTATCGAGGCCTACCCCTGTCATTCGAAGCCAACCGAGGCCAGACCGGCAGTCAGGCCAGGTTTCTCGCTCGGGGTAGCGGCTACGCTCTACTTCAGGCTCCGTCGAAGATCATGTTGGTGATGAGCCAGTCCCGGCGGGCGGATCCTTCGAAGCCAATCACCACGAACCAGCCGCCCGAGCCTACGGTATTGGAGTTGCTACTTTTGGGAGGTAATCCGGAGGCACAGCTCCAAGGCTTGGAGCCCCTCCTTGGCAGAAGCCACTACCTTACTGGGAATCGGTCGGAGGAATGGCAGACGGACATACGTCATTTTGCTCGGGCCAAGTATCAGACTGTCTACCCAGGGATCGATCTCGGCGTCTACGGGAACCAAGGTAGCTTCGAATACGATTTCATTATCAGCCGGAGATCGACCCTGCCATCATAGAGCTCAGCTTCCAAGGGGCCGAGAAAGTTGCTTTTTCGGAGAAGGGAGATTTTCTGCATCAGTTGGCAGGTGGCGTTCTGCGCCAGGATAGGCCAGTTCTGTACCAGCAGACGCAAGTTGGGACCGAGGCCGTCAAAGGAAGCTGGGTGCTTCGTGGATCGGGCCGGGTTGGGTTTGAAGTGGGTGAGTACGACCGCAGCAGACCCCTCACGATCGACCCGGTGCTGAGATATTCTTCCTTCCTGGGGGGGAGGCTTGGATGATTCGGGTATTGCGGTGGCGGTAGACAGCTCGCGCAACACCTACTACATGGGCGTGACCGCCTCGGTGGACTTTCCGATTCTGGGCGGCTTATCAGATGCTTTCTTGAGTGAGGTGAGCGTTTCAGGTGTGGAGCTGATCCACTCGACTTATTTCGGCGGAAGCGGCTCCGACGTGGGGCGCGGGGTAGCACTAGATTCTCTGGATAGCGTCTACATCACCGGGTTTACCGGTTCCGCTGACCTTGAAATATCGAACGCTCTTCCGCCAACATTCGGTGGACGGCTGGATGCTTTCTTTGCCAAGATTTCGAACGTCTTCCCCTTCTTCTTTGCCCAGTTTGGAGATGGTGACGGTATCTCATCGACCCTGATTTTTTAAAACTCCTCATCAACCGAGCCGGCTGAGGGGACAGCAAGGATTTATGACCCCGAAGGGAATCCACTTTCGGTTGATATCAATGGAGAAGTACAGGAAGAAAGCTTCTCCTTCAACATACCTCCTCTAGGCACCGCCGTCTTCGGGCCCGATGGAATTGGGGAACTGATGGTGGGTTCGGCTGAGGTGATGACGACGACCCGGGTGGGGCGACAATCCTGTTTACCGGTGGCTTCGGAGTAGCGGGTGTGGGAGCCGTTCGACCTCTGACCAAATTTGTGCTATCCCTCGAACTGGACAGTGCCAATGATCTCAATACCGGAGTGGGTCTTTCCAACCCGCAGTTGACGGCTACGGGTGCAATCCTGACTTTGCTCGCACTCGATGGCAAGCCTGTCCCCAATGGCGGTGCCATGATGACGCTTCCACCAAAGGGGCAGATCGCTCGTTTTCCAAACGAGATCTATGCTGGCCAGGGCATCGATTTGTCCGATTTCAAAGGCGGTATGATGGTGGTGGCAGATGGCCGATCAACGGCATGGCCATCGGCTTGGAGCCAGGGAATGTTGCAGTCTTGCCCGTGACGGAAGTTGATTGATTCTTGGGACTGCGACGATTCGGATCAGTCCAGTCTGGCGATGATCTCTTCAGTCATTTCGGTGGTAGTAGCCGTTCCTCCCAGATCCGGGGTAAGGTCCCTTCCTTCCGTTGTGACCCTAAACAAAGCTCGTTCGATTCTCTCCGCGGCCTGGTTCAGATCCAGATGGCGCAGCATCATCACGGCCGAAAGGATTGCTGCTATTGGATTTGCGATGTTCTTTCCGGCGATATCGGGTGCGCTTCCATGCACAGATTCGAAGACTCCACAGTGCTTTCCGAGGTTGGCTCCGGGAACCATACCCAGCCCGCCTACGAGTCCGGCACAGAGGTCTGAAATGATATCCCCATACATATTGGTCAACAGGAGCAGTTCGAATCTCTCCGGTTTCATGGTGAGCTGCAGCGCCAGATTGTCGACGATGATCTCCTCGTATTCGATCTCCGGGAAGCGTTTGGCGACCCCGCGGAAGGTCTCCAGAAAGAGTCCATCTCTGATCTTCAGGATGTTGGCCTTATAACCGGCTGAGACTTTGTTTCTCCCCTTCTTCTTGGCTTATTCGAACGTGAATCGGGCAATGCGCTTGGAGGCACGTTCGGTGATTACTTTGAGGCTCAGCGCGCCCCGTTGGCCACCGTATGTTCGAGTCCGGCGTAGAGGTCTTCTGTATTTTCCCGGATGACGACCAGGTCTACGTTGGAGAATCGGGAAGCAATTCCAGGAACGTTCTTGGCGGGACGGATGTTGGCGTAGGGGTACATTTCTTTTCGAAGTGCAACATTCGCGCTCGGAAATCCCTCGGCCAC
>Ga0310342_100003242_pt1 | contig 10663 bp, 11 predicted proteins | sample S15DNA20500_MG_FD_206155 | JGI IMG/M metagenome (GOLD analysis project Ga0310342, IMG submission 206155) | Marine microbial communities from station ALOHA, North Pacific Subtropical Gyre - S1503-DNA-20-500_MG | ecosystem: Environmental > Aquatic > Marine > Oceanic | place: Pacific Ocean: North... | reverse complement strand
GAGGGAAACGGAGGCGGCGGCTGGTGGGGTCGAGGGTCATGACTAGCTTGTCGTCGGCATCCACTCTACTTTCGGTGAGAGCATTCAGAAGTGTGCTCTTGCCGGCATTGGTATAGCCCACGATCGAAAGTACGGGGATTCCATCCCGACGTCGCCTTCGACGTCGAACGTCCCGCTGCTTGGACAACTTTTCGACGCGTTTCCCCAACAACCGGATGCGATCGCGAATCCGCCTGCGTCCTATCTCCATTACCGTCTCTCCAGGTCCTCGTCCGCCGATTCCGCCGGTAAGCCGGGAGAGCCCTTCGTCCTTCTCTGTCAACCTTGGCAGGGAATAGCGGAGTTGAGCCAGCTCTACCTGGAGCTTGCCATCTGCGCTGCGTGCCCTCTGGGCGAAGATGTCGAGAATTAGCTGAGTGCGATCGATCGCCTTCAGTCCGGTGGCATCCTCGAAGGCGCGAGCCTGTGCTGGTTTCAAATTGATATCAAAGATCGCGACGCTAGCGTCGCGGCGCATCGCTTCCAGTACCAGTTCCTCCAGCTTGCCCTTTCCCACAACAGTTTTGGGATGGACTCTGAAGCGGGGCTGTCGGATGGTTGCTGCAATGAGGACGCCGGCAGATCGCACCAGCTCGAGCGTCTCCTCAAAATGACTGTCCTCGGGACGGATCCCGACCACCAGTGCGCGCTCGACCCCCTCGGGCCCGGACACCCGTTCCGCCACCCGTGCAAACTCTTCCTCCAGCGCCCGGATGGTTGCGTTGAAGTTGAGATCGAGATCGTGGACCGTGTGTGCGTCAACCTTCAGTAGTGGATCTTCGTATGACTGCCCCTCCTCGGAGGCAGCTAGCGCTGCCGGGTCTAGGTAGGCTGCCTCACAGCGTCCCGGCCCTCCGCCGTCCTCCACCTCCACCATGGCTACCAGGTCAAGGCGAAGTAGGATGAGGTCGTTGAGATCGTCGTGGCTAAGAGGCTCACCCTTCAGGTGTGTATGAACCAGCCGCAGCCCGCGGAATCTTCCGGTGCCCCCTCGCAGGCGGCCGATCTCGGGGAGCAGCAAGCCTGAGGCATCCCCGACTATGACGTTTCGTACGGTTCCATCTCGCCCGATCAAGACTCCCACCTGGCGCCGGAGTTCGGCCGAGATGCTGGTCAGATGCCCGGCTAGCTCAGGGGAAATTACCTGGTGGGGAGGAACGCGTCGTCGGTAGGTCCGTTCCAGAGCTCGGCGTTGAGAAGCTTGGATCCCCTGGAGGTTGCCACTGATCGGGTGTCTGGAGATGGGTTTCCTTCCGTGATCGGTCTATTTTGCAGGGAGGGAGAGGGCATAACGGGCGCCGCGATCAACCCAACCCCGAAGACTCTGGTCCGACTCTAAACCCTCGGAAGCGACATAGACAAGCTCCTTCAGCAGCCGACCTATGAAATTCATCTCCCTGGCGCAGGGCTGTCCAAGCGCCTCTTGGTAGGCATCTGGCCCCACTCTCACCATCAGCTCGCGGACCACGCCACAGCACATGTGACCGTTGAGAAGGAAGGTCAGCCCCCCGAACATGCGGCGCTCGGTGACACCGGAGTAGCTCTTGAACGTTTCCCGCAAACGCTCCGCAACAGTTTCGTTGTAGGTCATTGCTCCCTGCCTCTGATTTTTGGTCAGCTCCTCTGGGGTACGAGGATTATAGTCCAACGATTGGCCTCCTTGAGGGTCATGGATCGTCCGGATCCTGCCGATCCTCATGGCCGGAGACCGCTATATAAGAGAGCCGTCATTGGTATCTTCACCCTTCCTTCAATCAAATAACTTGCCGCTACCTTGAGAACCGATGTCTGGATTGCGTTGAAGGCATCTGTTGTCTGGGCCCACAGGGTCGGTCCGGTTTGGGCCGTTCCCTCACAGAATGCACGGAAAAAGTCCTCAGGTGAGGGCAGATCCCAGGTCAGTGGGAGCGATCTCGTTCTGGAAGTCACGAATCCCGACTCGATTAAAACCCGGGCAGCCTCTTCTGAGTCACTAAACCGAAAAAAGGGAGGGCCTGGAGGGAGATGAACGTCGAGTGTCCCGTAGGATTCGATGGCACCGTAGACGACTCCGAAACCCAACGACTGCCGGGGTGTCCCCCATACGGTGAAGCCCAGTCTACCCCCTGGTCTGAGGACTCGATGGGCTTCGCGGAGGACCGGCTCGGGATCCTCGAAATGCACCATGCCGAAATTTATGGCGACGGCATCGAAATCGTGATCAGGGAAGGGTAGATCAGAGGCATCGGCCTGTGCGAATTCCACCCGAGGATGAAGCGTTCTGGCCTGCTCGAGCATGACTCGTGAGAAGTCGACCCCAATCACCTCAAGACCGCGGCTGAACGCAGAACCTGCAACAGTCCCGGTGGCCGGTGGGCAGGTCGAGTAAACGCTTTCCCGGAAACGCCCTCAGATCTCCCAGTACTGGTGGTAAGCGCCCACCGCACTTTCCCAGCGGCCATGCTCGAAATCACGAAACGATTCTTCCGATTCCTTGTTGCCAGCTGGCATGGTTCGCCGGGCGGAACGGCCGCACTGGTAGCGACAAAGTGCCCCGCCAGACGAAACGTCCCTCCGCCTACACCCAGCACTCCGGAGACACGCTGAAAATCGCAGATAGGAAAGGAGCCGCTAAGTACACTTAGGACGAGTTGGCCGCCCAGGCCGCGAACCCACCACTCAGGCTTCGGGTATTCTCAAAGCCCTGTTGGCGTAGAAACTGTACCGCCTGCATGCTACGGCTGCCGTGCTCGCAATAGACAACGATCTCTCGCTCACGCGGCCAGGACTTTACGATCTCCTGACCTAAGGCATTGTTTGCCAACTGAGACCCTTCGATTTTTCCCTTCTCCGCTTCCCAAGCCTCCCGCACGTCCAACAACGCTAAATCGGGGTTGCCAGAGATCTTTTCTCGTACTTCTTCAACTGAGACTTCCAGGTCGGCAAGCGGATCGTAGATGTCCGCCGATTCCACGATGGCTTCGCCACAAAACCGATCGTAGACACTGCTGAAGATCTTTGCCAGAGCCCCCGCTGTTTGGCCTTCGATCTGGTGGCGCTCGACCATATGGACCAGTTTGCCATCCCGGAAAAGTCCTGCGCAGGGAGAGGACGGGGGATAGGGGAGGAAGAGCTCCCGTGCACGATTTACAGCCTCTACATCGTTACCGGCGAAGGCTGTTACCAGATGGGCAGGACGGAGTTCGTTCTTCAGGGACTCGATCACGGCAGGCCGCGCAATGCCGGCGGCGCAGCCACAAACAGAATTCACAAAGATCAGAGTGCTTTGATCCTTGTTGGCTAGAGCACTGTTTACATCGTCAGCCGTCCGAACTTCCTCGAACCCGGCCTGGGTCAGCTCATCGCGCATAGGCTGAATGAATGCAGGATCGTACATAACTATTTCCTCCTTGCTTCTCGTTCTCATCAATCCTCAACGACGGACCAGTTTGACCGCGCCGGACATGAAAATCATCTTCCGAAATTGTAGCTGGATCGCTCTTCAAGTGCCACTCGGCCTTCGATCTGCGCAGACCCTTAGGGTCCGCCCGGACAGAATGTCTTTATTCGGCCCTGCCCTCCTTCTGAAAAGCATCAGTCCAGGCGTGCTACATTGGGATGCAACTCCGATGCCCACTCGTGACAAAGATCGGCAACGAACTGCTCGAGTTGGCTCTCCGTGACCGATGCTGGGACGAAAATGTCGGTTGCTAGCCGCCTCTCTCCTTCGTTGCCTACATAGAACACGGCCTACTTCAGCTATTCGTCCGAGCGCACGACCAGAACCCTTCGCCCAAATACGTCTAGTGTGATTGACTTCATCCCACGACGAGCGAGGTTTCCGATCAGTCGGAAGGTCGAGATCCGACCAGGAGCGTGACTGTCCTTCTCAGCCCGCCTGAATGGTGCGCTTCACCGGATCGAAGGCCATTCGCTTACCGCTCCAGTATGCGTCGGTGGCCATGATGCAAGCGATTGAGTGACCGTAACCGGCCTCGACCGGACAGAACAGCCGTTTGGAATCACGGTTGCGGAGCGCCTCCAGCCAGTTGGCCATGTGGCTGCTGGCATTCTCGGGAACGGCGGGAAGGGTCATCGGATCCTCCAGTTTGCCCTCGGACTTCACGCCCTCTCCGGAGAAGCCCCAATTCGCGTCTGGATTGGCAAAAGATTCACCCTCGAAGCTTCCCAGGGTTCCGTGGACGCGGGTAGCTGAGCCATGGCCATTGATCCAATTGGTGGAATAGACCGTCAGGAACTTCCGGTCTCCCTTTTCATATTCCAATGCGACCTCAAGAGTGTCGGGATTCTCCCGATAGTCTTTCCACTGGTAGATCCCGCCGTGAGCGACGACGCTTACAGGATAGGACACACCTGTCAGCATATGTGCCAGGTCTATGCCATGGCTCATCCACTGGTCAATGGTGCCACTAGAGAAGTCCTTGAAGAGCCTGAAAGAGCGAAAAATCCGGGGATCGAAAGGACGGTGTGGTTTCCCCATCAGCCAGGTGTTCCAGTCGATATCACTCTCCTTAATCCTGGCCAGGTCCTTTGCCTTCTTGGCCCAGCGATAGGGACTATAGACACTCCAATGCAGGTCGACCTTGGCGATATCACCGATTACCCCGTCCGCAATCATCTTGCTGGCTTGCTGGTACCTGGGAAAGGATCGTCTCTGAGTGCCGATCTGGACGATGGCGCCGGCCTTCTTCACAGCATCCAGGGCTGCGTTAGCTTCGGAAAGCACATTGCCCATAGGCTTCTCACAGTAGGCATCCTTACCTGCCTCGACAGCCAATTTCAGGATCTGTGCGTGGGCGTGATCGGGGGTCGCAATGATCAAGGCATCCACGTCCCTATCAGCCAGAATCTCTTCATGGTGACGGTAGACCTTGGGTGCGTCTCCCTGCTTCTCCCTTGTTAACTCTACAGCCTTGTCGCGGCGGTAGCTCCAGAGATCGCAAACGGCTGTGAGATGAGCGTTGAAACCATCCTTGGTCTCAAAGAATCGCTTCAGCAGGCCAGTCCCTCGGCCGCCTGGACCCACGATCCCCACATTGATTCGGTCGTTGACATCTCGACCGCTGACCAGACCGGGAAATCCAGCCAGAGCGAGACCTGCTCCAGCACCGGCCGAGCGGGACAAAAAAGAACGTCGATGGATAGAAGCTCTGCTCATGATTTGTTCTCCTGTTTGGATGGACCCATTGGTTGGCAAGATCGGGGGACAGCGCAAAGGGCTTTTACCTATGATCAAACCTGGGAAGCATGTTATCGGAAGCTGATGACGATGATCAAGAGTGGAAAAGGGGCGGGTCTGTGGTCTACCCACAGCTCCGGCGTCTCTTTGCTACGGCAGGTCGCTATCGATGCGGCCACCGGATAATTTATGAGTCTTCGTGACTAATGCGGGCCAGGTAGGAACTGTCAGGCCTAGGACTCCTGTTGAAATTCCGATCGTTTTCGACTCACGAGGGGCATACTGAGAGGAGCCTTTAGGGTCTGCGCAAGAAGGTGAAGCGGGATCGCTTTAGAGTGCCGATGAATCCAACATCCGAGGATCTGGAGCCTTCCTTGTCCTTTCATCCATGTCCAGGAAAACGAGTAGCTCGAAGACCAATTCAGAGCAAACCAGACGATCGTTGGAGAAGAAGTCGAACTCGAAGACATAGGGTTTTTCGTGGTGAGAGAAGGCGCGGACAATGGCTTCCCGGCGTTCGCCGTCGGTGAGCTGGGGACGCAGCACAGCGACCGCATCCGACTGGGAAAAAGCTTGTGGTTGGCTCCGAAGTAGATGGGTTGGGACAAAAGATCGACGAGCACTGCCGGATCGACCAAGGAGTTCGGGTGATTGGCAATCAGCAGTACTGGACCTTGCTCTGGAAACAGTTCCCGCCCCTGTACCTGAATCGACCGATAGTAGACACGAAGGGCGATTCGGGGGAACCCCTTGATGATCAGACGGATCCCGTTAGGGAACTTGGACATGTTCGTGTCAGGATTCTAGTACAAATAGGGAGGGCCGAAAAATTCCGGGCCACTCGACCTAGAAGCGCCTGGGGAATGTGGTCCTTGTCGGACCCGCTCCCTGACAGTCACGGCTCTGTCATCCGGCGAAGACTGCTTCGCTTCCTCGTGTTTGAAGTTTCAGCTTAGTGGCCCCCCAGCAGCGCTGCTGCATTCAAGAAGGAAACTTGGAGTCCCGGCCGTGGCGGCGGTCTCCAGGCCGCCGTGTATCGAGCCAAAGGCTCGAAAAGATGAATACTTCGGCTTGGAGACCGAACCCACGTCGATCCGCCAGAGCCAATTGGAGTTTCAGGTTAGCCTCTCTGGAACTGATCGAGCTCTTGCTTCTCCCATGCAGGCAGCTGATCTGCATACTCGTGGGCTTGGGCTACAAAGTCCACCCCCGCCAGGTGCTTCCATCCCTCAATGAGCTTTCGAAAGATGGGGCCGGGTTGCCCATCGCCCACCAGCTGTCCTTCGAAGCTGCGGGCGTGCACCACACAATAGGTGGTGGACGTGCACATCAACTCATCGGCTTGTAGAGCCTCGTAGCGGCCCAGGTTCACCTCGCGCGCGGGGATTCCGATTTCCTGAGCGACATCCAGCGTGGCTCCGCGGGAGACCCCTCGAAGAATGTTGCGTCCTTCGGGTGTGAGAAGTTCTCCGTCCTTGACCAGGAACAGGTTCCAGCCGGGACCTTCCGCCAGAAAGCCGTCCGGGTCCAGTAGAATCGGCCATTTGTTCTCGCCCATGCGGGCTCCCTGCAGCTGAGCCAACTGATAGTGCAGACGACTACGAGTCTTGGCCTTCGGATCGACCAGATGGGCCGGCACCGCCTGCTGGGGGACGATCACCAGATCGACTCCGCGATCGTAGTTGGGGGCAAAGTGACCCATGTGCGTGATGAGCGGCCAGCAGTTGATGGAGACTGTAGGCCTCAGGCCTTCAGGGAAGGCGCTTTGGTACAGGGGTAGCGGCCCTCTGGAGACATCGTGCATGATTTGCCAGTCCATACTCGATGACTCCGTGGATAGATTCCGTCCCAGAGTCTGAGCGGTCAGCTCCTCCAGCTCCTCCAGCTTAAGACCCGAGTCGATCTCCAGCAGCCGCAAAGACCCGTAGAGTCGCTCTAGGTGGTGGCGAAGGCGGAAAGCTTTTCCCTGAAAGGTACGGGTCACCTCAAAAGCCATATCACCGAACATCAACGCCGAATCGAAGATCGAGACACGTGCCTCGGATTCGGGCACGAAATCCCCATTGAAGTAAACCGTTCTTCCAGGCATAGGACAACCCCTCCAATAATCCGGATTGTAGCTGGCTCGTATCAAAGGGGGAAGACTCTAGAGATTCAGTAGGTAAGAGAACTTGACGAAGAACTGCCTGGAGTCATTCAGGAAGCCTCTGGAGCCGCGCCCCATAAGACCCATTTCTTGCTCGAGCAGCTCCAGATTCCGGCGGTTGTCGTTATAGCCCACGTAGAGGGCCGTCCAAGGATTGACCAGATAGGTCAGAAGAAAGTCGCCGTTGAGATTCTTGGAGCTTTTGAGTGAGGTCAGATCCTCGTTGGATAGCACCGTTTCGTACTGGAGGATGAAGCGCAGGGAGAGCCTTCGATTGAACTGCCAGTCCCAGCGGGAGCGAAGGATGTGGTTGTTGAAAACGCTGGCGCCAGAAAATCGATCCAGGAGCCGCTCCAGTAGGTACGCATTTTCGTTCCGTACCGACGTAGAAGGACGAAGAGTGACTGCTAGGTTCGCCCGAGTCAGGTCCACCAGATCAGGCTCCTCTCCGGCCCGAGGAAGTAGATTGATTCCCGTCCCTTGTGAGTATTCAGCTGTCAGCGATACCGAGGAGAGATAGTTGGTTGACACAAACATTCCCGATCTATGATGGGAAAAGTCCTGTGTCCCGACCTGGGCTGGGATATCGCCCGGCCGCAGAAACTCCCGATCACCGATATGAAACAGTTCCAGGTGAGTCTCTCCAGTCAGTTCCCAGCCAATTCCGAGATCATAGAACCGGTGCAGGCGGTTGTGTTGGTGGTCCCAGATGCTGTTGGCCAGCAGGGTTGGACCCCAGGAGATCAGGTACTTGCCTTCTCGCCGAAAGCGGTAGTCCGCGTGCTGCCTAATACTCCGCACGTCCGGCCGTAGGGAGGGAGGCTGGATGCGGCGTCCCGAGAAGAGGAGACGTCTCACCCGTCGGCCGGGGAGAAACCCGGTCTCGCTCAGGAATCCTGGACTCCGATCGCTATAATCCAGTGTGTAAAGCAGGCGTCTTCCCCGGCGCAACAGGCGAGCATCGTAGGCGGGACCGGACTGCTCGGCTCCATCGTCAGTGCGCGTGCGGCTGGCTACTGCTTGTCCGCTGAAGACCCAGTTTTGATTCAGTCTCAATCTGGTGTCCACGCCACCCACGCGGTTGAAGCCCAGGTCGAGGGCACGCTCTGTGTAGATCATGCCTAGCGTAGATCCGCTCAGAATATCCCGATTCACCCGAAATACGCCAAAACGAGCCCGAGAACCGGACAAGGGATCTGATTCAGGGACGCTCTTGCCCGGCGACTCATCATCGGCCAGCAGCGCTCCGACGGCCCAGGGCCCTTTCTTACCTGTCAACCGTGCGCCGAGACGTGGATCTTGAATTCGTCGGCTGAAGAAGAGATTGATGGGAGTCTGAAAAAAACTGGCGTTTTCCTGAAAGAAAGGCCTTCTTTCGGGAAAGAAAACCTCGAACCGCCGGTTGACCGTCACCTGTGGTAGGTCCGACTCCAACTGGCTAAAGTCAGGATTCACAGCTATGTCGAGAGCAAGGCTATCCTGGAAGACCAGCTTGGCATCCAGTCCTCCATCGATTTCTCCCCGATCCGAAACGAATTGTCGTTGAGCCGGCCGACTCGGATCCAGGTTTCGGAAAGATCGGAAGAAACCGTACGGAATGAGCTGGAGGTTGCGTCCAGGAGAGACGCTTTCCAGCCCTTCAAGGGCCGCATATTGATTCAGGTCTCCCTCCACGCTGGAGGAGACCAGCGGCCAAGTGCTCATCTCGTTGGTTCTGGGGATGTAACGCCAGAACCCGATCCCCCAGACCTGCTTTTCGGTGGAGGGAAAGCGGAGGCTCCTGAACGGAACTGACATCCAGACCACGTAGCCTTTCTCGGTACGCTGCCCGCGGGATTCCCAGAGCGTGTCGAAAGCGGTGTCGTAGCCAACACCCTCTACATAGCGTCCGTCTTGCTGAATGCCAAAAGGGTTGGCAGACAACTCGTAGGATCGGAGTTTGTCCCAGAACGTGTCCAGTGAGACCCCGACCCAGTCATCCCCATCGAACTTCTCGCGTCTGGTCATCCGAGCCCGGACTTTGTCAGCCTCCGAGTCGAAGCACACGAAGATCACGTAAAGACGTTCATCGTCGTAGCCAGAATAAACTTCAGTTCGTTGAGTGGCGGGGACTCCGTCGCGGGGACGGCGCTGGAGGAAGCCTTCGACTCGAGCCAGCCGCCCTTCCATCTCCGGACTCGGCCTCATTTCCAGGAAATCTTCCAGACTAGGAGGCTCGGTGATTCGCGGGATAACCAGGGGCTCTGGGGAGGAACTGCTTCCCCTTGCCAACCCAACAAAAAGGAACAGCAAGGAGGGCAGCGAAAAATGCAAAAGGCGGCCAGTGAACCAGTGTAGCATTCGCCTCAAGTCAATCCCTGTCCTGGGTGCGGCCCCCATGCCAGGCTCGGAATCTTCGAGGAGCTCGTTCCCAAAACTCTGGCATGTAAGTGTGCCTATTTTTTGCCGAAGTCCCGAGCGCGGACGGACCATCCGGTGATGTAGTTGTAAGCGTCCACAATCAGCTGGAAGGTCGAGTCTAGCTTTTCCATCGATTGCGGTGTCTAGAGAAGGACGAATCCTTCCCAACCCTCCTGGTTTGACATGAGATGTGGGAATGCCCAACGTGCCCTTACCGCTTCTCGAGCTCGCCCGGTGGGCAAGGCGATGTGCAAGCTTCCGTCTACATGGATGGGAGCAAACTCGCGTCCGCGACGGATTATTTCGGGGTGAATCAGGCTGATCCTGTCGTTCAACCAAAGGCCTCTTACGTCGGGCACAGCAAGGATCGTGGCTCGGTTTTCCACACCCGGTAGGGCAAAGGCCCGACGGAAAAGCTCTTCATTCACCTCCGGAACGGGCTTTACGTCGATCTGTCTGTTGGGGATGTCCAGGGTTACCTTGGGAGGGATACCCTTGCGCATGGGGAGAATCGGGTAGGCCGGGCCGGTTTCCGAACTCGGTCCCGGCGCCTGCGATCCTGACCCACTCGACGCACTGGAAGTGACAGGAGCGGCTGTGACAATCACTAGGATGAGGCCGGCAACGAGAGATCCATGAATTCCGAAGAGATTCGAGGCCATGCCTTATCTTTATGAGGACGCAATAGAAGATCTACTGTGGACGTCTCTGACCCTGGGGAGTATAGCATGCGAGCGGATGAAGCAGGCTGAAGGCCACAGGTGGGACCTGTGACCGACAGCCAGAGAAGGGGACGGAGCGGGGGCTGCTGGGTATGGAGCAGGAATCCCGCAGCCGTCCCCTGTTTGAAGCAGGTGGAAGCTACTGAATGGGGGCCTGACCTTCTATGGCGGACAGGA
>Ga0310342_100003240_pt1 | contig 10668 bp, 4 predicted proteins | sample S15DNA20500_MG_FD_206155 | JGI IMG/M metagenome (GOLD analysis project Ga0310342, IMG submission 206155) | Marine microbial communities from station ALOHA, North Pacific Subtropical Gyre - S1503-DNA-20-500_MG | ecosystem: Environmental > Aquatic > Marine > Oceanic | place: Pacific Ocean: North... | reverse complement strand
ATCTTGGGGGTGCGCCCGAATTCGCCCATCCAGATCACGAGGGTTTCGTCGAGCATGCCCCGTTGATCAAGGTCCTCCAGCAAGGTGGGCAGCGTCTGGTCCGTGATAGGGAGATGGTAGCCCTCCACGATGGGGTACATGCGGGTGTTATCGAACCCGTGAGTGTCCCATCCACCGTCGTTGATGCGGCGCCCGCCGATGCTGCGGGCGAAGTAGACGGTGGTGAGTTTTACGCCACTCTCAGCGAGACGGCGGGCGAGGAGGCAGCCCTGTCCGTAGGTGGTGCGGCCGTAGCGGTCGCGCAGCCAGGTCGGTTCCTGGCTGAGGTCGAAGGCATTGCGGGCGCGTTCGGAGTTGAGCATGCGGAGGGCTCTCTCGTAGTAGTCGTCCATTCCGCGGGCCTCGGCAGAGCGATCGAGGAGACGTGATTGCTGATCAATGATCTTCTGCAGGCCTCGTCGATGATGGAGGCGGTCGATGTCCAGTCCGTGCGGCAGGCTGAGCTCCGGCAGGCGGAAGTCGGGCGAGTTGGGATCGCGCGGGATGAAGAGGGGGTCGTGCTTCTTGCCGAGGAAGCTGGCGTGCTGTCCCGGTGTCTTGGATCCGTCGGCCACCACGTGCGGATAGCTTACGAAGGTGGGCAACTCGGCTACCGTGCCGGGGGAGAGGTGATCCACCACCGAGCCATAGGCGGGGTAAAGATCGGGAAGGTCGCGCAGACGCTGGTCATCACTCGGGGGCCTGTGTCCGGTGAGGGCGTAGTAGCCCGCCGAGTTGTGATTGTTCATGGTATGGTGGAGCGTGCGGATAACAGTGCAGCGATCCATCCACTTTGCGAGTCGTGGGAGATGCTCGCAGATCTCAATGTCGGGATTGCTGGTACGGATCTGCTTGTGCGGGCTGCGGTACTCCTTGGGTGCGTCCGGCTTCATGTCGAGAATGTCGATCTGGCTCGGACCGCCCCATTGAAAGAGGAAGATGACGGATTTGGCCCTGGGGGCGATCGGGATCTGCGGCTTGGCGCGCTCGGAGGCCTGCAGAATCTTCGGCATGGTGAGTCCGAGCAGGCCCATGCCGCCCGCCTTGATCATGGTGCGGCGGGAAGGCTCAGGGGAGAGAGCGCGGAAGCTGGAGCAGGAAGGGTTGATGGCTTGGTGAGGCTGGATGTTTGATGGGGATCTGGTCCTGGATGCCGGGATTCGGATCCCGAGGTAACCGGCTAGTGCCTGAAAATGAATTCCTTTGAGTTCAGGAGAGCCCAGGCAATGTCCTCGAGAGCTTTTCGTCTGGCCTCGCGGGAGGGAACGGCGAGGTGGGAGAGGAGAGTTTCCCGTTCTCTGGTGGAGGGGGGGCGCGTGATGGTGGTCCAGTAGAGATGGGAGAGGATTTCCTCGTTGCTCCGGTCATTGGCCAGGAGCTGATCGAGGCGATTGCCCTCCATTTTGAGGAGAGCGGAGAGAGTCTCCCCGCTGGTCATCTCAAAGACCTGGGCCAGGGAGATCTCGTTCAGACGTTCGGTGTCGGAATTGAGGAGGCGAGGCGGCTTGCCGAAGAGGCGGAGGAAGCGGTCGTCGTGATGCGGGTTGTTGTCCAGGAAGGTGCCCTTGATTCCCGGGAGGGCGACGGCCCGCTCGATTTCCTTGTACTGCTTGAAGGATCCGGGTCGGTCGAGGGATGTGTGGACGGCATCGAGGAGGACCTCGGCGGGCAGGCGCGGCATCAAGGCGCGGGAATAGTTGATACCGTCGTCCTCATTGGTGGCATTGGGTTCGCTGGAGAGCTGGTAGGTTCGCGAGGTGGTAATTCGCCGGATGAGGTGGCGCAGGTCGTAGCCTTGTTCGGCGAAATCCTTCGCCAGGGCTTCCAGCAGTTCCGGGTGGCTGGCCGGATTGGTGGGTCGGAAATCATCGACGGGATCGACCAGGCCCCGACCCATCAGGTTGGCCCAGACGCGGTTTGCCTGCACCATGGGGAAGAGGGAGTTCTCCTTGGCGGTGATCCACTCGGCGAGTTGTTCAAAGCGGTCGCGCTGGTCGTCCAGGGCGGCGCTCCCGGCACCGAGGAGGCGCGGTTGCGGTGGTTTCTTGGTGCGCGGGTCGACGAACTTGCGCTCCTTCACCAGCTTCACTTCCTGCTCGCCGATGAACTGGTTCTTGTCGTGTTTGTCGCGCCGCTTGTTCTCGATGATCTTGTAGTCGATCCCATCGAAGAGGGCGGCAAACTGGTAGTATTCGTCCTGGGTCCAGCGGTCGAAGGGATGGTTGTGGCACTTGGCACAGCGCAGGCGAGCGCCGAGGAAGAGTTGGGCGGTGGCCTCCGAGCGATCGGTTGGATTGCGGAGGGCACGGTAGTAGTTGGCCGCCGGATTCTTGTAGGTGCTGCCGCGGGCAGTGAGGAGGTCGCGGACGAACTGGTCGAGGCCCTTGCCCTGGCCGATGCTGTCGCGCATCCAGGCGTGGAACTTTTCCACCCCCGTGCGATCGAGGACCTTTTCCTCGTTGCGCAGGAGGTCCGACCATTTGAGGGCCCAGAACTCGGCGTACTCGGGCCGCTGCAGCAGCTTGTCGACGAGCTTGGACCGCTTGTCCGGTGCGGGGTTCGCCACGAAGGAGCGGGCCTCCTCCGCGGTGGGCAGCCTCCCGATGATGTCAAGGGAGGTGCGCCGGATGAAGGGGGCGTCATCGCACCGGCCGGAGGGGTTCATGCGGAGCCGGCGCAGCTTGGCGAAAACATGTTCGTCGATGTAGTTTACAGGGACGGGATCGTTCCAGGCGAAGTCAGGCCGGTGGGGAACGAGGGCCAGGCGGGCCGAGACGCGCCGGTTCTGGTAGCGCACCAGCACGGTGGTCTCTCCCGGCTTCAGAAAGGTGACGGTTCCGCCCTGGTCCACTTCGGCCACCAGGTTGGAGAGGGTGTAGACCGACCAGTAACTGACATCGCGCTTCTCGCCATTGGCAAAGGTGGCCTCCACCTTCAGTTGCACGCTACGTTGCGGTTCGCTGAGAGTGAGCGTTTCGGGAGTGACCACCAGGGACTGCAGCCGCGGGGCCTCCTTGCGGTCGTCCTTGGCACCCTGCTCGATCCACTGGCGCAGGAGGGAGCACTCCGGCGAGTCCACCGCGAAGCGTTTCTTCCCCTTGTGCTCCATCTCGAGGGTGGGCTTGCGCAGGATCTTGCTGGCGGCGGGGGCCTTTCGATTGACGCGTTTGCCGCCCTGGAGGAGAGCCTGGTAATCTTTTCCGGGATTCTCGCCCCAGAGCGAAAGCTTGAACTCGCCCCGGCCGTTGCGATGTCCGTGGCAACTGCCCGTGTTGCAACCACCCCGGGAGAAGACGGGCATGATATCGTTCCGGAAGGAGACCTGGGTCTCCTCCGCGGATGCCAGCAAGCTCATGGGCAGGAGGATCCCGAGATACCGGCGGATCCTGGAGGGATACCTCATCTTTCTGAACAATCATCCCGGTGCCGCGGCGTTCCAAGCGCAAAGTTTCAGAATCCAGGCCCGGCCCGGAGGAAGAGATCCTGATATGACCTGCCGGGGAGGGTGGTAGTGGAGAAGGATGGAGAAGTTCTTATTGAAACAGGCCGGGTGATCGACTCGTATGACGGCCAACCATTTGTCACCATGCCTTTTTCCACCACTTTCAAGATATCTCTGGCAGTTGCCTGTCTTACGGGGAACGCCTTTGGCCAACTCTGGACCGATCCCAAGGATTCCAAGCTTCCCCCCGACTTCCAGGTCCAGGGAGAGTATTCCGGTAAGGGCATGGGAGCTCAGGTCATCGCCCTCGGGAAGGGACGGTTCCATGCCGTTTTCTATCCGGGGGGACTGCCGGGCGCGGGCTGGGATGGGCAGAACAAGATCCTGCTTGATGGCAGGCTGGACGACGGCAAGGCGGTCTTTGTGCCGGCCGAGGGTGCGAGAAACTACATGGCCAGGGACGCCGCCAAGTTCAGTGCCACCAGAACGTTTCCCCCGAAGGGACACAAACCATATAAGGGAGTGCTCTCCAAGGGAGTGTTTGCAGCTAAATCCGACAAGGGGGCGGCCTTCTCGCTCCAGCGGACGATCCGTAAGTCGCCCTCGCTCGGTGCGAAGCCCCCCCAGGGTGCGGTTGTTCTTTTTGATGGAAGCAAGGAAAGCATGAAGAACTGGGCGGGAGGGCGCCTCGATGAGAGGACCGGACTGCTCAACACCGATGGAAGGGACATCCGGACCAGTCAGAAATTTCTCAATTACATCATGCACGTGGAGTTCATGCTCCCGTTCAAGCCTGATGCGCGGGGTCAGGGGCGCGGGAACAGCGGGTTTTACCAGGTTGATCTCTACGAGATGCAGATCCTCGATTCCTTCGGCCTGATGGGGCTCAACAACGAGTGCGGAGGTATCTACCAGAAGGCGGATTCGAAGGTGAACATGTGTCTTCCTCCCCTGCAGTGGCAGGCTTACGATGTCGATTTCAATTCGGCGGTGATGAAGGATGGCAAGAAGGTCAGAAATGCAGTTCTTTCCGCCCGGCTCAATGGCGTCACCATTCACGAAAAACTCGAGATCAACGGGAAGACCGGTGGTTCCCGGGGGGAGCCGGAAGGAACGCCTGGCGTTATCAAGCTGCAGGGGCATGGCAATCCTCTGCAGTTCCGCAATGTCTGGATCCTGCCAAAGCAGTGAAGGGTAGGTCGGGCATTGAGGTTTGAGTCGGAGGAAAGGCCTGGGTGCGCGCGGAATCAGGGCTTTTCGCTCTCATGGGTGCGGGGAGTGGGAGTCTGGCCGCCCCGGCTGGTGAATTTGCAAACTTCACCATAGAGCTTGCCCGGTGAGGCGGTATAGTGGCTGCAGACCCTGTCGTGATGCCCCGCCTTCTCACAATCTTCCCGGTCCTGGTGCTGCTGTCCCAGCTGGTTTCCGCCAATCCGATTTCGAGTGAGGACCTGCAGTTCTTCGAGAACAAGATCCGGCCTCTCCTGGCAGATCACTGCTACAAGTGTCATGCCGCCACAGCCAGGAAGATCAAGGGGGGTCTGTTGCTCGACCGCAAGGCGGGCTGGGTGAAGGGCGGTGAGAGCGGAGAGGTTATCGTGCCCGGCAAGCCGGAGCAGAGCCTTCTCATCAGGATGGTGGAGCGTGATCCGGATTACGAGGGGATGCCACCCAAGACCGCCCTCCGCAAGGAGCAGATCGAGGATCTGCGCGAATGGGTGAAACGGGGGGCGCCCGATCCGCGAAGCGAGGCGACTGGAGAAACAGTCAGGAGCGAGGATGACTTTGACCTCGATGAACGCAGACAATGGTGGTCGTTGCAACCGGCAGCTCAGGTTACGGCGCCGGAGGTAAAGTTGAAGGACTGGCCGGCCAACGAAGTCGATCGTTTCATCCTGGCAGGACTTGAGAAACGCAACTGGAATCCCGCCCCGCGGGCGGGGAAGGAACATCTCCTGCGGCGCGTTTCGCTGGTCCTGAGTGGTCTCGCCCCGACGGAGAACGAGCTGGAGGCTTTCCTGGCGGACGCGTCAGAGAGCGCTTACGAGAAGGCGGTGGACCGTCTTCTGGCCTCCCCGCGCTTTGGCGAACGCTGGGCCCGGCACTGGATGGACGTGGTGCGCTTTGCGGAGACCAAGGCCTTCGAGGCCGACTACACCATGCCCTACGTTGATCGCTATCGCGACTACCTGATTCGCGCCTTCAACGACGACGTGCCGTATGATCAGTTTGTCATGGAGGCCCTGGCGGGTGACCGGCTGGAGAAGCCGCGCCTGAACAGGGAAAGCGGGATCAACGAATCAGTGATCGGGCCCGGCTATCTTTATCTCACCGACGGCCAGCACGGTCCGCCCGATATTCACGGCGACGAGGCCCGCATCTTTGATAGCATGATCAAGGTCTGCGGGGTGGCCTTCCAGGCCCTGACCGTGAATTGTGCGAGGTGCCACGATCACAAGTTCGATGCCATCACGGCCAGGGACTACTATTCTTTCTACGGCATGCTCCGCAGTTCGCGGTTGCACTATGCGAACATCGCGTCGCCCGAAAAGAAGGCGGAAGTGGGTGGGCGCCTGCGCCGGGCCAAGCAGGAGCTCATGGCAGAGGTCTTTCGGTCGGTGGAGAAGGAAGCGGACGTGCTCGGCAAGGTGTTTCCCCTGATCGAGGAATTCGAGAAGGGCGTGCCCTTCGAGATCCTGCAACAGAAGTTGAACCTTCCACTCAAGAAAGGCGAGAAACAGGAGGTGCGCCTGGCTGCCTTCGTGAAGGAGTGCGAGGGAGGACTCAAGGCCCTGGCAGTCGAGGAAAGCGTCGATGCCGGCCTGCTCCTGAAGTGGTTCCGCTGGAAGCACGACAAGAACAACCCGCCGGTCTTGGCCGGCTTGAAGGCTGTTTTAAACGGCAAGCCTGCCGCAGAGGTGGAGGCCGCATCCGCGCGAACGGAAACTTCAAAGGAGAAGTACCAGTTTGGGTTGCAGTCCGATTCGTTTGGCGAGTGGATTGCGAGTGGTCCCGGATTCGTCACCGCCGACACGGATGGATTCCTGCCTTCCCAGAGCGGGGACCAGGTCCTTCGCGGGACAATTGGAACCGGGGCGGCTACCGGGATGCTGTCGCCGCGCCTGGACGGGGTGCTCCGTTCACCGGACTTTATCCTCGATGGAGGGACGGTGGATCTCTGGGTGCGCGGACGTCATGCCACGGTTCGCCTCGTAGTCCGCAACTATGAGTTGACGGGCAAGGGGCCGACCACTGGAGGCCTGCGGGTGGGAGTCAACTCCGACACCTGGAAGAAGATCAGCTTCGGCACTCACCTGTGGAAGGGTGAGTCGGCCTTCCTTGAGATCCAGCACCAGGGATCGGGAATGGATTGCCTGGGCCGAAACGGTCGTCCGCCTGCACCAGCAGAAGATGCCTGGGTGGCAGTGGCTGCCGGTAAGCTGCCGCAAGGAGGCAAGGTCTGGAACGATCCTGCGCGGAACGAAGACCGTGGGAAGGCAGTGGCGCTCACCATTGCGGGTATTGCGGAGGCGGCCCGCAAGGGGGTGATCGGGCCGGAGCAACGCGAAGTGCTGGGAGCGCTCCTGCAGTCCGGGTTAATGCACCCCGACCTCGGAAAACATCCGGAGATCAAGGGCAAGCTGGAGGCCTTCCGCAAAATCGCGGAAGAACTGCCCAGGCCCGTTTACGTGCGCAGTGTGGTTGACGGGGTGCCAACCGAGCAGCCCGTCTACCTGCGGGGGGACCACCGGAATGTCAGCCAGAATGCCAATCCTCGGCACTTTCTGGATGGATTGGGGGGCGCACCGCTCGATGATGGGGGTAGCGGTCGCCTGGACTGGGCGAAGCGGGTGGCGAGCGCAGACAATCCGCTCACGGCCCGGGTGCGGGTGAACCGCATCTGGTCCCGCGTATTCGGTCGGGGGCTTCTGGCCTCGGTAGATGATTTCGGCAAGATGGGTGGTAAAGCGAGTCACCCGGAGCTGCTCGATTACCTTGCGCACTCCTTCGTGGAAAACGGGTGGTCGACGAAGAAACTGATCCGCAAACTGGTTCTCACCAGGACCTTTCAAATGAGTTCGATCCCGGGTCCGGGCATGCTCACTGCCGATCCGATGAACCTTTATCTTCAGCGGATGCCGGTGGTGCGCATGGATGCGGAGGCTATCCGTGACCATATCCTGTCCTGCAGCGGCGAGCTGAAGCGCGACCAGATGTACGGTCCGAGCATTGCGGTGAATATCGACGATCAGCCCAACAGCCGGGCTAAGCCACGGAGCGGTCCATTGGATGGCAATGGGAGGCGTTCGGTCTACCTGGAGATGCGGCGCAACTTCCTTTCATCCTTCCTGCGCATCTTTGACCTGCCTAATGCGACTGAACCGACCGGTCAGCGCAATGTCACCAACGTGCCTGCCCAGTCGCTGGCCCTGTTGAACGATCCCTTCGTTCACCAACAGGCGCAAAGTTGGGCCCGGCGGGTCATGGCCGGGGGAGGAACGGTAGACGACCAGTTAAGGAAGGTGCACCGACAGGCCTTCGGGAGGGAAGCCACCGAGGCGGAGTTGCAGTGGGGGCGCAAGGTGCTCAAGGAACTGGGAGGCGCTACCGAGGCAGCCTGGAAAGGGCTCTGCCACCTCATGATCAATCGAAAGGAATTCATTTATGTCTTCTAAGGATCATTCCGAATACGCTCCGCCGTTGCCCCGGCGGCACTTCATGAACCGCGGTGCCCTCGGTTTCGGGAGCCTGGCCCTCGCTGGCGTCCTGCAGAAGGATCGGGCTTCCGCCACACCATGGGAACCCAGGCCCACGCATTTTGCTCCCAAGGCCAGGAGTGTGATCTTCTTCTACATGGATGGCGGGGTCTCGCAGGTGGACAGCTTCGATCCCAAGCCGCTGCTGGCCAAGGAGAACGGACAGCGACCGAAATTCACGGTGGACGCTACCGTATTCAACAATAACGGGAACATCCTCAAGAGTCCGTGGGAATTCAAACAGTACGGCGAAAGCGGCATTCCCATCAGCGATCTCTTTCCCCACATCGGGGCCCATGCCGATGAGCTGGCGGTGATCCGGTCCATGACCGCCTTTTCTCCGAATCATCCCAATGCCAACTACGCCCTTCACAGCGGGCACGTCCTCTCGGGCCGACCGAGCATGGGGGCGTGGGCGTCCTACGGACTGGGCACCGAGGCGGAAGATCTCCCGAGCTACGTGGTTCTGCATGGTGGACAGGTTCCCTCCGGTGGAATGCAGATGTTCGGGAGCGGGTTCCTTCCGGCCACTCATCAGCCCTCCACCTTTGCGACCGGGAAACCGGTGCTGTCCAACATCATCCCGCGCGAAAAGGAACTCTCCTATCAGCGCCGGAAGCTGCAGTTGCTGGGAGAAATCGATGGTTCCCTGGCGCGGGAATACGAACATGTGGAGGCAATCCAGTCGGCCATCCTGAACTATGAAATGGCGGCCCGGATGCAGCTGGCGGTTCCAGACGTAGCTGATATCTCAGGCGAATCAGAAGCGACCAGGAAGGCCTACGGGCTGGACGCCCGCTACAACAACACCCGGACCTACGGCAGGCAGTGCCTGATGGCGCGGCGGTTGGTGGAACGAGGGGTGCGCTTTGTGGAGTTGACGATCAATCCGGGTAATGGTGATCGATGGGATCAGCATGGGGGACTCCGGGATGGCCATTCCAAGAATGCTCTCGCGGTGGACCAGCCGATCGGTGCTCTCATCGGGGATCTCAAGGGGCGAGGTCTGCTGGAATCCACCCTTCTCGTCTTCACCGGGGAGTTCGGACGCACCCCGTTCGCACAGGGTCGGGACGGACGGGATCACAACCCGCAGGGTTTCAGTCTCTGGATGGCAGGAGGAGGAATCAAGGGGGGTACCATCTACGGGGCCACCGACGAGTACGGCTATCGGGTGGTCCAGAACAAGCTGACGGTTCACGACCTGCACGCCAACATGCTCCACTGTCTCGGGATGGATCACAAGAAGCTGACCTATCGCTACGGGGGCCGCGATGTGCGCCTGACTGATGTGCATGGGGAACTGGTGCCTGAGATTCTGACGTAATAAGGGGGTGCTCCACTACTTGTGGCTGGCACAGGAGGCCTCTCTAACTGACGATCCCACCCAGATATGTCCACCAGAACACAAAGATGGCCGGCGATGACCGGGTTGATCCTGGTCCTGAGCGTAGCCCTTGCCTGGGGAGCCGGATCCTGTCCGGCTGCGTCCAGACCCAACATTCTCTTCATCCTGATCGATGACATGGGCTGGATGGACCTGGGGTGCCAGGGGAACAGGCACCTCCGCACCCCGAACATCGACAGGTTCGCGACCGAGGGCATGCGATTCACCGATGCCTATGCGCCCGCTCCGGTGTGTTCGCCCACCCGTGCGGCCCTGATGACGGGACACTCGCCCGCTCGCCTGCACCTCACCAACCACCTTCCGCACCAGGATCGCTTCACGCCGGAGAAGTCGAAACTCCTTCCGGCCGAGATGCGAGATCATCTTCCGCTTGAGTACACGACCATCGCGGAACGTCTCCGGGACGAAGCGGGTTACGCCACCGCCTTTATCGGGAAGTGGCATCTCTACAAGGGGCGGGAGGAGAAATTTGCCGCCCAGGCCCAGGGGTTCGACATCAACATCGGGGGTTGTTCCTACGGGGGGCCGCCCACCTTCTTCGATCCCTACCGCATTCCCTTTCTCAAGGATCGCAGGGAGGGTGAGTATCTCCCGGATCGACTGGCGGATGAGACGATCACCTTCATGCGTCAGCAGGTGAAGGCGAAGAAGCCCTTTTACGTGGCCCTGTGGAACTACACCGTGCACTGGCCGATGGAGGCGCCGGAAGAATTTGTCACCAAGTGGGCGGACAAGCCGAAGGCCGGTTACAATCACAAGGTCTACCCCGCCATGCTGGAGACCATGGACCTCGCCATCGCGCGAGTACTGGCGGAGTTGAAGAAACTGGAGGTCGAGGAGGAGACCTTCGTGGTCTTCACCTCGGACAACGGCCCCTTCGGCGGGGCGGGGGACGCGCGTCCCCTGCGCGGGGACAAGGGGCATCTCTACGAGGGTGGAATTCGTGTGCCCCTGATCGTGCGCTGGCCGGGCAGGGTGGCTGCGGGCAAGGTCAGCGGGCTACCCGTTATTTTAACGGACTT
>Ga0310342_100003238_pt1 | contig 10670 bp, 6 predicted proteins | sample S15DNA20500_MG_FD_206155 | JGI IMG/M metagenome (GOLD analysis project Ga0310342, IMG submission 206155) | Marine microbial communities from station ALOHA, North Pacific Subtropical Gyre - S1503-DNA-20-500_MG | ecosystem: Environmental > Aquatic > Marine > Oceanic | place: Pacific Ocean: North... | reverse complement strand
ACGCCGACGGGTTCACGTTGAGTCAGTGCGCACAGGTGACGGGGCTCAACGCGAGCTGCATCAACAGTCCCACCGCGACCAACACCCTCGCCGGTGGTGACAGCGTCTACACGCACACCCTGGCGTCGGGCGCGTTCACCTTCTACGGATCCACCTACACCACCCTGTACGTCAACTCCAACGGGAACATCACCTTCGGGGGCGGGAGGTATGACTTCACGGAGACCGAAAACGAGTTCCTCGCGCAACAGCCCTGCATCGCACCCGTGTGGAACAACTTCGACGCGAGCGTCGGGGGGCAGGTCAACGTCGAGGAAATCGGAGGCGTGTTCACCGCCACGTGGTTCGAGGTGCCTGAGTACTTCATGCCCACCACCCAGCACACGTTCTGCGCTAATCTGGATCTGACCTCTGGGGACATCACCCTCGGGTACGTCTCCATGAGCATGGCCGGGAACAACAATGGCCTGGCCGGCATCAGCTCGGGCGGCGGCCTCAGTTCCGCGAACAACCTGGACCTGACGGCCGGCCCGATCTCCGTCCCCAACCTCAACGACGCGATCTACGAGGACTTCACCCAGGGCGTCTACGGCGGCTTCGACCTCGCCAACGGCACCCAGACATTCATCCCCACCGGGGGCATCGGTGTCGGGCCCTACATGAAGCAGTAGCAGGTTCGAAGGGGGGCTCGCATCAGGGCCCCCCGATCGCGTGTGGAAGCGCCGGGGTCCTACTCAGCCATGATGATCCCGGCCGCCTCTTCAAGGGTGGTGATGCCCTTGTTCACCAGCTCGATGGCGCCGTCGGTCAGGGTCTGCATACCCTCCCGCTTGGCGATCTGCCCGACCTGGACCTCGGTGCCGCCTTCCGTGATCGCTCGCTTCATCTCCGGGGTCCGCACGCTGAGCACCTCGAAGACAGGCACGCGCCCCTTGTAGCCGATGCCGTTGCAAGCATCGCAACCGCCTCCCCGCGCGAGGTATTCCACGGACGCGAGAGTGGTCTGGTCCAGGTCCGACCGCTCCAACTCGGCCAAGTCCACGTCGTGCTTGCAATCAGGACAGATGCGACGCACGAGGCGCTGGGCCACGACCAGCTTCACCGCCGAAGCGACCAAGTAGGGTTCGATACCCATATCCACCAGTCTCACGACCGTGCTCGGCGCGTCGTTGGTATGGAGAGTCGACAACACGAGGTGCCCGGTGAGAGACGCCTTGGTGGCGATGGCGGCGGTCTCATAATCTCGCATCTCACCCACCAGGATGATGTCAGGGTCCTGACGCAGGAATGAGCGGAGGGCCGCATCGAATGTCAGGCCCGCGCTCGGACGCACATTCACCTGGGTCACTCCGTCCAGTCGGTATTCCACCGGGTCCTCGGCGGTGACAATGTTCACATCCGGCTCGTTGAGCTGCTTGAGCATCGTGTAGAGCGTGGTCGTCTTGCCAGACCCGGTAGGCCCCGTGACAAGAATCATCCCGTACGGATTCTCGATAGCTTCCCGCACGTGCTCCAGGTTGCGTCCACCAAAACCCAGATCGTCGACGCTGGCCCGGAGATCGCTTGTGCCGAGGACTCTCAACACGATCTTCTCGCCGTAGAGATTCGGCAGAGAAGACACACGAAAGTCGATGTTTTCGCGATTGTCGAGCGCGAGCTTGATACCCCCGTCCTGGGGGACCCGCTTCTCCGCGATGTCCATGTTGGACATGATCTTCAAACAGGAAGCGATGGAGCCTCGCATCTCCGATGGCAGCGTCATGATCTCCTGGAGACAGCCATCGACGCGAAAGCGAACCCGCAACCCCCCTTCGAGAGGCTCCAGGTGGAGGTCCGAAACCCCCATGTCGAGGGCCTTCAGCAAGAGCCCGTTGATGATGCGCAGGACCGGAGGATCGAGTTCGCGAACCTCGAGTCGATCCAGTTTTTCGCCGACGTCGTCCGGATCATCCGGACTCGCCTCCTGGACCGCATGTTTCAGAATTTGATCGAGGTCGGGCATCGAACTTCTCCCTCCTCTGTCCATCTCCACGGGATGGAGGACCCCCTGACGGAAAAAGGCACTCCCTGTGAGTTATCGACCGGACAGGCCTTGTGTGGAAAGGGAGCCGCCGGGACCGGTTCCGGGTCATGGATCATCTCCCTGCGTCCAGGAGCGCACGCTGGCGCTTCTGCTCGTTCTCCAGGACCTCCCGGGGCTTCTTCGGGAACATCCTCTCCCGCCGCTCGATCCGCTTCATGGCTAGGTAGCCCTTGCGATCACCGATGCGCCGGAGCGCATCGGAAGCACGGGGTCTCAGGAAGCAGTTATGAAGGGCCTTGATGAGCTCGGGGACAGCCTCCTTGCAACGAGCCGCACCCAGGGCTTCGCAAGCCATCTGACGAACGCTGATGTCTCCGAAGCGGATCGCCTCGAGCATCCGATTGACGACTTCCTGGCTCTCCTCAGCGAACACCCCGAGGGCCTCGAACACCGCGAGTTGGACCTCCACTTCTTCGTCCCGGCTCGCGTCCAGAAGGGCAGGGATGGAACGCGCTTCGCGCAGAACCCTGAGGCGCTCCGCACAGTAGCAACGAACGCTCGCCCAGCGGTTCTTGAGGCGGGCGATCAAGAAGTCCAGCTCCGATATCTGGGGACACCCCTGCAGAGCGAGTCGCGCTCGGTTCTGTGCCCGCCCACGGCACTCGAAGGAAGCCCGGATCAAGGGAACAACTGCACGGGAATCTCCGCATTCATGCAGACCCAGCGCGACGTTGTTGAGAACATCGAGGTCGTAGGTGTCCTGGAGGGAGTGCAGCGCATCCGCACGGTCCACGGGCGGGTACATCATGATTCCCTCGATGGCGATGCGTCGCAGACGCTTGATGACGGAGCGCACCAGGGCTGTGAGCGGAAGCATGCCCTCCGGCAGCTGCTGCTGGGCGAGTTCCCGCGCGGCAGCTCCGAGCCCATCCAGGTATTCTCGATCCGACAGGTGGGTGACGTCGGCACCCTGGAGCAAGAACTCCACGTAGTCCATCACCAGCTCGGGCGTAACCACCCCGTGGTTTGCAAGCCAGGTGATGGCTTTCCGTTTGATCTCACCTTCCTCTCGAGCCACCACGGCAACCAGGTCCGTCGAACTGTCGGGGAGGTCACACAGGAGATCGACCGCACGCAATCGGACCTCCACGAGCTCGTCCTTCATGGCCTTGCGGAGATAGGGCACGCACCCGGATCCGAGGACACACATGAGCGCCGAGAGCGCGGCGCTCCGCACCTCTGGACTGGGATCATCAGTGAAGCCGACAAGCAATGGCTCGGCAGAGGCGTCAGCCCAGCGAGCGTACAGGAGGAGTGCCCGCGCCCGGGTCCGAAAGTCCCCGGCGGTGAGCAGTGGCTGCAACAGGTCCGCAGAGACCTCGCGACAAGCCTCAAGTGCGTCCCAACCCGCGTCGCGCACCGTGCCGGGCGCCGTCGCGATCAGGCTCACCAGCTTCCCGGTGGCCTCGTCTCCCCCGAGCTGACCAACGCGGCGGGCCGCGATCTTTCGTATGGGTTCAGGGTAGATGCGGGAGAGAAGCTCCATGGCCCGGGGCACATCGAGGATGTCGACGATCCCTTCCGCCGTCGCCGCCCGGATATCCCCCAGGATGTCCGGCTGGCGGGCGACGCGCCGGATGAGATCGTGACGAGCCCTTCGGGCGATGGCGGGCTCTGGATCTCGCGACCCACGGAGCAGCAGCGGCAAGATATGGGCGCCCTCATGCCGACCCAAGGCACGGAGCGCGGCGCTTCGCACAAACGGGTTCGGGTTGCCGAGCCCTTCTCCCAGAGCGCGCACCGCACCCGAAGACTCATGGTCAGCGAGCACCTCCATGACGCGCTCGACAGCCTGGGAGTCCCGGCCCCCGACGACGGCGCTGAGCGCGGCCCAGGACTCAGTGGAATCGACCTCCACGAGACCTTCCAGGGCAAGCCGGACCGCCGACGCCCTGGCCTCCTCATCGAGCAGCAGTTCCCTCAAACCGGCCACGTTCCGAGTCCGGACCAACCGCTGGACCAACTTCGCAGGATCGATGAACTTCGTCTGAACCAAGGGGGGACTCCGAGGGGGCAGGGCATGCCCCCTTCTCTCTGATCGGGATGTCCCGAACCATTCATGAGGCCGTTGTCCGTTACGGGGTTCCGAAAGAACCTCCGACAGACAGGTTTCGGTGTCGGAATCCAGACGACGAGCCCATCTCGCCCCCCGTCCCACAGGGTACGCTGCCCCCATGCTGCGATGGACCTGCCTGATCCTGGTGACCGCGTGCGCGGTCGCCCAGGAGAAATCTACTTCTTCCGGACCCGTCGTCGGTCACGTGGACCAGACCTCGGCCCGGGTCTGGGTGCGCGCGACCGCCGAGGGGCCCGTGCGCTTCCGACTCCTCACGGCAAAGTCCGAGGAGGTCACATCACTCACACAGGTCGCACGCAACAAGACCGACCTCTGCGTCGTCTTCCATGCAACCGGGCTCACCCCGGGGACGCCCTACTCCTACACGCTGAGCCAGGCCGGAAAGCCGATCCCCGGAGCAGACGCTGGGCATTTCCGGACCGCACCCGACGACATCCGTACTCGCGTGCGGCTTGTCTTTGGTTCCTGCGCCAACGACATCAGGCGCGCAGACACCCCGGTGTGGGCCGCAATCCTCCGGGAGCATCCGGACGCTTTCGTATTGCTCGGAGACACCCCCTACATTGATTCCACCAAGCTGGACATTCAGCGGAAGAGGTACGACGCCTTCTTCTCCTGGTCGACTGCTCGGCCGGTCTTCCGCTCCATACCGACCTGGGCAACGTGGGACGACCACGATTTCGGACGCAACGACACCGATGGAGTGCTCCCCAACAAGGCACATTCCCGTCAGGCCTTCGTCGAACATCATGCCCAGGCCTCGTTCGGGGACGGAAAGGCAGGCATCTACACCCGGTTCCGGTGGGGGCCGGTCGAAGTATGGCTCATCGACGCTCGGTGGTTTGCCAACACGGCGCCCTCACCCGTGGACCCGACCAAGCGCACTCTCCTCGGAAAAGCCCAATGGGAATGGCTCCAGCGCACCCTTGCTGCATCTGACGCCACGTTCAAGCTCGTGGCCTCGGGCATGATATGGAATGGAGCGGTCCGTCCGCTCAAACGAGATCACTGGGAAACGTGGGCCCACGAGCGCGATGCCCTGTTTCGATTCATCGGCGAGAAGAAGATCTCGGGGGTCGTGCTCATCGGTGGCGACATCCACCGGTCCCGCGCTCTGCGATATCCCCCGAAGCGCACCGGGGCCGGATACCCGCTCACCGAGTTGATCACTTCACCCATGGCCAACTCCGTGATCGCCACGGCCAAGCAGCCGTCACCTTGGCTCCTCCACGACGCAGCCGAAACCGAGACCTTCCTCCGCGTGGACATCGACACGACCACCGACGACCCCGTCCTCCACGCGACCATCCGGACCCCGGACCGCCGGGTGCTGTTCGAGGTCACTCTCCAGGCTTCAAAGCTGCGCGACTCTTGAGTGGGATCTCCCCGGAACGCCGGACTCCGGGGCGACCGAGACAAAGCTCAACGCCGCTTCATCGCCTCCACCCGGGCCAGCACCTCGGGGGGATCGTTGTGGGAGTGGGTGAAACCTAGCTCCCGTTCAAGCGCCACCGTGGCCCGAGCCCGATAAGCGACCACGTACGCGCGACGCCAGCGGTCGGACTCGTTGCCCCCGGAGCCGTGGAGGACACGCTCGTGATGAACGGTGCAATCGCCACGCCCGATTTCTGCATGGACGACTGCATCCTCCTCTCCGGTCGTGCTCACCAGCGTGTGCGACTCATCACGATCGTTCAGCAATGGATGGTGGCCGCGCAATTCTGGCTCCAGGTGGGAACCGGACACGAACCTCATGCAGCCGGACTCTCGCGTGACGTCATCCAGAGGAAGCCAGAAACTCGCGGTACGGGTGTCCGGCGTATCGATCCAGTACGCGAGATCCTGGTGCCAGTGGAAGACGGCATCTGCCTTCCCGGGCGGCTTTGCCAAGAGTTGATCGTAGTCGAGGGCCATGTCGGGTCCGCACAACTGTTCTGCCACCGAACGCGCCCGACGTTCGTACAGGTTCCCTTGCCACTCCGGAAAGTAACGCCGGGGCAACATCACGTTGATGATGGAGAAGTCTTCCGGAGCCTGCTCGTAATCCCCGGACATGTCGCAGAAGTCCCTACCCTCGACCGGGATCGTCCCCCGGATGAACCGCTCGTACACCACCTCGATGGGGCTCAGTTCCTCCTCTGACAGCAACCCTCGCAGGTGGAGCCAGCCATCCTCCCGAAACCGGCGACGATCGTCGTCGGTCACGAGATATCGATCTCCCTGCCGTCGTTCCGAGGGGTCCATGGGGCCAATCATACGGGGCTTCTCTCACAGGATTCGATCCCCGGAAAACGAGTATGATGGTTTCCTTGCATGTTCCTGGCTCGCCTCTCGTATTTCGCAGCATGAACCCACCCATGCGACTACTTTTCAAGATGGCCCTCACGCTGGTCTTGCTGGGTTCTGGCATGCCCGCTCAGGCCCCCTCCAATCCAGCGGTGGCACTCGCGCGCTCTCAATCGGGAGTCCGGGTCACCGTCGACGGGAAACTCTTCACGGAGTACCGAAGCGCTCTCCCCCGACCCTGCCTGTGGCCCGTCATGGGACCGGGCGGTGTTCCCATGACTCGCAGCTGGCCTCTCGGCACCGTCCGCGAAGGCGAAAAGAAGGACCATCCCCACCACACCGGGGTGTGGTTTGGGCATGGGAACGTCAACGGAACGGACTTCTGGCATCCCCAGGACAAACGCCGGGGTGGCAGCATCGAAGTGAAGGATTTTCTCGAAGACCCGGCCCGGTCGGGACGCATTCGCGTACGCAACATCTGGCGAAACGTCACAAGCCAGGAGATCGCCCGCGACGTGTCCACCATCTCCTTCGGGGCGACGCGAAAAGCGCGATGGATCGACTGGAAGATAGAGGTCCATGCATCCCAGGGGGCGCTGCGGTTCGGAGACACCAAGGAAGGCACCCTGGCCATCCGCATGCATCCCGCATTGAGACTCACGGGACCCGTCGCCAAGGGCAAGGCCAAGAACTCGACGGGAGTTTCCGGGCGCAAGCTATGGGGGCGTCGAGCATCCTGGGTCGATTACTTCGGAGCCATTGATGGCCGCGTGATGGGGATCGCACTTTTCGACCATCCAAAGAACCCTCGCTATCCGACCTGGTGGCACGCCCGTGATTACGGCCTCTGCGCCGCAAATCCATTCGGCGTTCACCACTTCGAGAAGAAGAAACCCGGCACTGGCGACCTCCTCGTCGCCGCCGGCAAGACAGTCACATTCCGCTGGCGTCTTCTGTTCCACGAAGGAACGCCAGAGGATGCAGACATCACAGCAGCTCACCGTGCGTTCGCCGCAGACGAGACCAATCGATGATCGCGCACCCCTGCACCACCGATGCTGGAACCAGGCGAGCCAGGCTTTCCTTGGTTCTGGCCACGATCTTCGTGCCGATGGCCATCATGGCCATCCTCGCCCCATCCTCGTCGGGCCAGGACATGTCGTTTGGAGCACGCAGAAAAGCATTCGAAACGGCATTCGAGGCCAAGGACCTCAAGAAGCGCATCCAGGCTGTGAAGGATCTCTCCCAACACGGCCATCCCGAGACGGTCCGGTACCTCCTCGAGCTCACGAGGAGAGTCAACCATCAACTGACCAAGGCTCGCAACGAGTGGGCTGGAGCCGTGGTCGCACGGGCCAAGGCCAGCCGCGAGGTCTCTCGGATCCAGTCATTGGTGAAGGCTGGCAAGCTCGGCAAACGCAAACTCGAACGCGCGAAGGCGGTATTGAAAGAGGCCACCGCCCTCGCCACCCGATACGACGGAACGGTCAAGCAGGACGCAGGCATCGCGCAGACACTCCGCAAGTCCGTGGGGTGGGTCGTACAGCGCTGCTCGGACCTCCACAAGAACAACTGCAGGCGCATCATCACCTCCGCGTACAAGGGCTCACGGACCGTTGAAGACCGAGCCGACCTCCTCCGCATCATGGTGTGGGTGGATCTCCCCGAGCTCATGGCCATGGTCGACAACGAGTCCAGCCACCGCGACGGCCCGACGCGGGTTGCCGCACTACGGGCCATCGAGGAGCGGGGCGGCAAGCGCGCCCTGCGCCCTGCGCTCAGGTGCCTCCAAGACCCGGTGTGGCAAGTGAGAGCCCAGGCCATTCGCATCCTCCGCAAGGTCGGAGGCAAGGATGCGGCGGGGGCACTGGCCGAGGCCATGGCCAAGGAGGACGGTCGTCTCGTCACCGACGCCATGTCTGCCCTCAAGGCCCTCACGGGGCAGAACTTCCACGACAACGTTTACCTGTGGCGCGAGTGGCTTGCGAAGAACGGTGATCAGCTGCCCCAGCCGACGGAAACCAAGAACGCACCCCCACCCCCGAAGCCCAAGGTGGCCAAGGGTGCGGGAAAAGGTGGCCGCAAGCGGGCAGCTGGACACGGCACCGGGTTCTACGGGATCAACACGAAATCGAAGCACATCGTGTACGTGATCGATTTCAGCGGGAGTATGTCCGCCCCCCTTGCCGGCACCCGTAGCGGCGGCGCCAGGCCAGCCCCAGGGCCAGCCCGGATCGGCGGGAAACGCAAGGTGGATGGCGTCGCAACGGAACTCCTGAAATCCATCGAGTCCCTCCCCAAGGACGGCACGTTCAACGTCGTGCTGTTCAACACGGGAGTCGTCATGTGGCAAAAGAAGATGATGCCAGCCATCCGGGTCAACAAGGACGCCATCCACAAGTGGGTTCTTGAACGCGGCCCCGGAGGCGCCACGAACCTCTTCGAGGGGCTGGAACGCGGGTTCGGGTTCGCAGGCCGGGGATCGTTCGACAAGCACTACAAGAGCGCAGTGGACACGATCTTCCTCCTCTCCGATGGCTCCCCCACGGCAGGCCGCGTCCGAGCGACCGGCGCCATCCTCCGCGAGATCAGCGCGATCAACGATCTGCGACGGATCGCCGTCCACACCGTGGGCCTGGGCCGACAACTCAACGTGGCCTTTCTCCGTCGCCTCGCCCGCGAGAACGACGGGGACTTCGTGCATGTAACCCGGTGAGCACCACGGTTCATCACCCCATGATCCGCATCGCCTTCGCTGTCTACTTCGGGTTCACCGCATGCGTCTCCGCCCAGCGAGGAGACAAGCCCGGAGAGCCTCAACCCCCCCCGCCCAAGGAGTGGCGCATCCCGAACGCCCCGCCCCTCTCCCCGGAAGAGGCGCGGGACGCCTTCGTGGTCGCACCCGGATTCCGGGTTGAACTGGTAGCGGCCGAACCCCTCGTCGAGGACCCGGTCGCCATGACGTTCGACGCCCGGGGCCGGTTATGGGTGGTTGAGATGCGGGATTACATGCCCAACGTGGACGGCACGGGCGAAGAGGCGAGCAACGGCTCCATCGCTGTACTCGAAGATACGGACGGGGACGGCCGCATGGACCGCCGCCACGTGTTCGCGGACGGCCTCCTTCTTCCTCGAGCCATCGCCCTGCATCGCGACGGCGCCTTGTTCATCGAGCCCCCCTACCTGCGTCTCTTTCGCGATGTCGATGGCGACCTGGAGTGGGATGAGGACGAGATCGTGTCCTACGGTTTCGGGGGACGCATCAACGTCGAACAAGCGCCCAATGGCCTGGTCCGGGGCATCGACAACTGGATCTACCTCGCCAATCATCCCGGGCGCATCCGTCTCCTCGGAAACCGCTGGGTCCAGGAGCCCGTCGGTAGTGGCGGGCAGTGGGGCATCGCTCAAGACGACATGGGGCGGCTCTTCTTCAACGTGAACACCGACCACCTCCGCGGGCATCTCATCCCCCCCCACTACGCAGTACGCAATCCTGCTCTTGGAACCGCGTGGGGCACGAACCTCCGCATCGCCCGGGATCAGGCAGTCTGGCCTGTCCGCGTGACGCCGGGAGTGAACCGGGGATACCGCAAAGGGATCCTGCACCCGAGCGGCACCCTCGCACGTTTCACTGCAGCCTGCGGCCCCACCATCTACCGGGGAGACGCTTACCCGAAGGACTTCCGGGGAAACGCCTTCGTATGCGAACCCGCAGCGAACCTGGTGAAGCGAGACATCCTCGGACAGGAGCCCAAGACAGGACTCCTCACGGCCCGACACGCCTACAAGGGCTCAGAGTTCCTCGCGTCCACCGACGAACGCTTCCGCCCTGTAAACCTCCGCACCGGTCCCGACGGCTGCCTGTACGTCTGCGACATGTACCGCGGCATCCTCCAGCACCGGTTGTTCGTCACCAGCTACCTTCGCAAGCAAATCCTCAAGCGAGGCCTCCAGCGGCCCGTAGGCCTCGGACGGATCTGGCGGATCGTGCCAGAGGATTTTCAACGACCGAAGCCCCCGCGGCTGGACGAGATGCCGAGCCAGGAGCTCGTCCGGATGCTCAGCCACGGGAACGGCTGGTGGCGTGACACAGCCCAGCGACTGCTCATCGAACGCAACGACCAGGCTGTCGTGCCGCCCCTACGCGAACTCGCCCGGGACAAGACCACCGTCGTGCCGCGACTCCACGCCCTGTGGACCCTGGACGGGCTCTCGGCCATGGAT
>Ga0310342_100003235_pt1 | contig 10670 bp, 9 predicted proteins | sample S15DNA20500_MG_FD_206155 | JGI IMG/M metagenome (GOLD analysis project Ga0310342, IMG submission 206155) | Marine microbial communities from station ALOHA, North Pacific Subtropical Gyre - S1503-DNA-20-500_MG | ecosystem: Environmental > Aquatic > Marine > Oceanic | place: Pacific Ocean: North... | reverse complement strand
GTATAATTCCGCTCCCGAATCCACCGGCCACAGGATATCTATGACCGACTTTACCCCCGGCCAGCGCTGGCTCAGTGAATCCGAGACCGAACTGGGCCTCGGCCTGATCAAGGAGGTGGATTACCGTTTGGTCACGGTGCTCTATCCGGCCGTGGAAGAAGAACGGACCTACGCCAAGAACAACGCGCCCCTGTCGCGCATCACGTTCGACGAGGGCGACACCCTGACCACCGGCGACGGCCTGGAGCTGGTGGTGCAAAGCGCCGAGGACCACAACGGTCTGATGGTCTACCACGCCCACCCCGCCGGCGAGCCGGACAATGTGCAGCCGGTGCCGGAATCCCTGCTCGGCCATCAGTTACGTCTCAGCGGCGCCCTGGACCGTTTGCTCACCAATCAGCTTTCCTCGAACCGCTGGTTCGAGCTGCGGTTGGCCGCATTGCGCGCCCGGGCCCAGCGGGAAGGTTCCGAGATCGAAGGCCTGCGTGGCCCGCGCATCGACTTGATCGGCCATCAGCTGTATATCGCCGACCAGGTGGCGCGGCGCTATGCGCCCCGGGTGCTGCTGGCCGATGAAGTCGGCCTGGGCAAGACCATCGAAGCGGGCCTGATTCTGCATCAACAATTGCAGACCGGCCGCGCCGGCCGCGTGCTGATCGTGGTGCCGGACGCCCTGGTGCATCAGTGGTTCGTGGAGATGGCGCGGCGCTTCAACCTGCGTTTCTCGATCTTCGATGAAGAACGCCTGGAGGCGCTGGGCAAGCCCAGCGCGGAAAGCGTCAAGGACATGCTCGCCGACCTGATCGCCGAGGAGCTGGGCGAAGCGGACGCGCCGGAAGTGGAGGACAACCCCTTCCTGTCCGAACAATTGATCCTGTGCAGCACGGCGTTTCTGGAAGGCTGCGACATCGACACCCTGGCCGCCGCCGAATGGGACCTGGTGGTGATCGACGAAGCCCACCACCTGGAGTGGTCCGAGGAGGCGCCGTCGGAAGCCTACCAGCGCGTGGAGCGGCTGGCGCGCACCAGCCCCGGTTTGTTGTTGCTCACCGCGACGCCGGAGCAACTGGGCGTGGAGAGCCACTTCGCGCGCCTGCGGCTGCTCGACCCGGACCGCTACCCGAGCCTGGACGCTTTCATTGAAGAGCAGGGCCAGTATCGGGAAGTGGCGGAGCTGGCCGGCGAACTGCACGACCGGGCCGACTGGCCGGCGGAACTGAAAGACAAAGCCGCCGAACTGCTGCCCGGCGAACCGGTGGATGAAGCGCACCGCGACACCGTGCTGGCGGAGTTGCTGGACCGCTACGGACCGGGCCGCGTGTTGTTCCGCAACACCCGACATAACATCGCCGGCTTCCCCGCGCGCAAGGTCGAGGGCCATCCCCTGCCGCTGCCGATGAACTACCAGGTGGACGACGACGATCTGGAACTGCGTCTGTATCCGGAGGCGGGTTTCCCGGACGATCGCTGGTGTGCCGAGGACCCGCGCGTTAACTGGCTGGAAACCTTCCTCAAGGCGCGGCGCGGCGAGAAAGTGCTGGTGATCTGCGCGCGCCGCGACACCGCCATCGACCTGCACGCCTACTGTGGCTACAAGCTGGGCATGAGCGTGGCGGTGTTCCACGAGGGCATGGACCTGATCGAGCGGGACCGCGCGGCGGCCTACTTCGCCGACAGCGAGGACGGCGCCCAGGCGCTGATCTGTTCGGAAATCGGGTCCGAAGGTCGTAATTTCCAGTTCGCCCATCACCTGGTACTGCTGGATCTGCCGCTGACCCCGGATCTACTGGAACAGCGCATCGGCCGTTTGGACCGGATCGGCCAGAGCGAGGATATCCGCATTCACGTGCCCTACTTCGAAAAGCATGGCCAGGAGGTACTGTTTCACTGGTATCACCAGGGCATGAACGCTTTCGAGCAAACCAATCCGGCCGGCCACGAAATCCGCCTGCGCACCCAGGAGGCACTGGACGCGGCGCTCGCCACGCCCGGCGACGCCGACGCACGGCAACGGTTGTTGGACGCCACCCGCGCCGAGGCCACGCGCCTGCGCGAGCTGCTGGAAAGCGGCCGCGACCGGCTGCTGGAACTGGCTTCGTTCGACGCCGACCGCGCGGAAACGCTCAAAGCGACACTGCGCGAGGCGGACGCCCACAGCCCCTGGCCGTTCCTGGGCCGCCTGTTCGATCACTATGGCGTGGACCAGGAAGAGCATTCCGATCAGGCGTGGATTCTCAAACCCGGCAATCACATGCGCGAGCCGTTCCCGGAACTGCCCGACGACGGCGTCACCGTCACCGACGACCGCGCCACCGCCCTGGCCCGCGACGACATGCAGTTCCTGACCTGGGAGCACCCGCTGGTGACCGGTGCCCTGGATATGATTCTTGGCTCCCACCGTGGCAAGGCGTCGGTGAGCCTGCTCAAGAACCCCAAGGTGAAAGCCGGCACCCTGCTACTGGAGGTCGCTTACACCGTGGAAACCGTAGCGCCCAAGCACCTGCAGGCGGACCGCTTTCTACCGGTGACCACGATCCGCCGTCTGGTGGACGGCCGTGGCCGGGATCTGTCCTCGGCGATCAGCCATGAGGCGCTCTGCAAGCAGTGCCACAAGCTGGAAAAGCCGCTGGCGCGCAAGATCGTCGCCAGCCAGAAAGCGCTGCTGGAGCGCCTGCTCAAGGACGATGAAAACAAAGCGCGCGGCGAAGCGGACGGGATCATCCAGAACGCGCTCGCCGCCATGCGCGAGCAGCAGGACCTGGAACTGCGCCGCCTGAAAGCACTGCGGGAAAAGAACCCGTTGGTGCGCGACGAGGAGATCGACTTCCTGGAGCGCCAGACCGCCGCCCTGGAAACTCACTTGCAGGATGCCCGCTACCGCCTGGAGGCGGTACGGGTGATCGTAGCCGGAGACTAAAAATGAGTTATTTGCCCTGTGTGGAAATCGAACCGGAACAGCCCGCCATCGCCAGCGTGATCTGGCTGCACGGCCTGGGCGCCAGCGGCCACGATTTCGAGCCGGTGGTGCCGGAGCTGGGCCTGCCGGCGAACCTGCCGACCCGCTTCGTGTTCCCCCATGCGCCGCAAATTCCGGTGACTATCAACGGCGGCATGGTGATGCCGGCCTGGTACGACATCATCGGCCTGGGTGGCGAAGGCCCCACCGACGTGGAGGGCATCCGCCGTTCCGCCGATCAGATCGATGCCCTGATCGAACGGGAAATCGAGCGCGGCGTGCCCAGCGAGCGCATCGTCATCGCCGGCTTTTCCCAGGGCGGCGCGGTGGCCTACGAAGTGGCCCTGCGTCACCCGAAAAAGCTGGCCGGCCTGATGGCACTGTCCACCTATTTCGCTACCCAGGACAGCGTCGTCCTGAGCGAGGCCAATCAGGGGCTGCCGGTGTTCATCGCCCACGGCCAGTTCGACCCCATGGTGCCCGAAGCCGGCGGCAGCCAGGCCGCCCAGGCTCTGGAAGGCAAGGGCTATCAACCGGCCTACAAAACCTACCCCATGGAACACGCCGTCTGCCTGGAGGAAATCCAGGACATCGCCGCTTTTCTGAAACAAACGCTGGCCTGACACGCCGTCTTGCAGGATCGGGCAAGCGGGACGGAGGATCGTTCATGGCGTGTACACGCTCCGTGCGTCACCATGGTTGACGTTTCAACCTGACAACGGGAGAGCAACGCCATGAGCGAGATTAAAGCCTACGGCGCGCAAAGCGCGGAATCCGGCGTCCACCCCATGTCCATCGAACGGCGCGCGCCGCGCCCGGACGACGTGGCGATCGAGATCGATTACTGCGGCGTTTGCCACACCGATATTCATTTCGCCGAAAACGATTGGGGCCGCACTCTGTATCCGGTGGTGCCCGGCCATGAAATCATCGGCCGCGTCACCGCCGTGGGCGACGACGTGCGCGGCTTTAAGGTCGGCGACGTGGTGGGCGTCGGCTGCATGGTGGATTCCTGCCGCCATTGCGCCGCCTGCGAAGACGGGCTGGAACAATACTGCCTGGAAGGCATGACCGGCACCTACAATGGCCGCGACCGCCACGACAACAGCGTCACCTTCGGCGGCTACTCCGAATCCGTGGTGGTCAGCGAGCGCTTCGTGGTGCGAGTGCCGGACAAACTGGACCCGGCCACCGCCGCGCCGATTCTTTGCGCCGGCATCACCACCTACTCACCGTTACGCCACTACGGCGTCAAAGCCGGCGACAAAGTGGGCGTGGTGGGCATGGGCGGCCTCGGCCATATGGGCGTCAAGTTCGCCAAGGCCCTGGGCGCCGAGGTGACCCTGTTCACCCGCTCGGACAGCAAGGTGGGCGAAGCGAAGAAGCAGGGCGCCGACCAGGTGGTGGTGTCCACCGACGCGGACCAGATGGCGGCGATGACCGGCAAGCTGGATTTCATCCTCGACACCGTGCCGGTACGCCATGACCTCAACCCCTACCTGAACGCCCTCGCCTACGACGGCAAACACATTCTGGTGGGGCTACTCGACACCGTGGAGCCGCCGGTGCACGCCGGCGCCCTGGTCGGCAAGCGCCGCGTGCTGGCCGGCTCGCTGATCGGCGGCATGCCGGAAACCCAGGAAGTGCTGGATTTCTGCGCCGAGTACGACATCACCTGCGATGTGGAAATGCTGGACATCCAAAACATCAACGAGGCCTACCGGCGCATGAAGGCCGGCGACGTGAAGTACCGCTTCGTGATCGACATGGCGACCCTCCGGGAAGGCGCCTGACGCCTACCCGAACACCTCGCCGAACAGGTCGTCCATGGCCGCGAACGCGCGGCGGGCGACCTTGGCGTCGTACATGGCCTGGCCGGGTATATCCGCGTTGGGCGCGGTAAAGGAATGCACCGCGCCGCCGAAGTGGGTCAGTTGCCAGTCCGCCTCCACCGCGTCCATTTCCCGCTTGAATGCCGCCAGGGATTCGTCGCTGACCATGGGGTCGTCGGCGCCGTTCAGTACCAGCACCGCGCCCTTGACCGGGCCGGCGGCGGGCCTGGGCGTGTCGAGCAGGCCATGGAAGCTGACGAACGCGCGCAGGTCCGCCCCGGCGCGGGCCAGCTCCAGCACGCAGGCGCCGCCGAAACAGAAGCCGAAGGCCGCCAGCCGGTCGGCGGGTACGCCCAGAGCGCCAGCTTCCCGGGTCAGCACCGCCACCGCCTCGGCGAGCCGGGCGCGTAGCGCGTCGTTATCCTCGCGCAGGGCGCCCATGGCGGCCATGGCCTGCTCCGGTGTCTCGGGACGGCCCTCCACCCCGAACGGGTCGAACACAAAAATCACACTGTCGTCATCGAGCAATTGTTCGGCCTGGTCCAGTGCCCGGTCGGTAACTCCGAAGAAATTGGGCGCCATCAGCAGCCCCCGGCTGGGCGTGGCGCCACGCCGGTGCAGCAAATGCCCCTGAAACGCCTTGCCATCCACCTGGTAATCCACCGGCGTGTTTATCGTTTCACTCATCACTTCTCTCCCAAAAAAACAGATCAAAACAGCGCTCTTTACGGTAAAGGTCCGGTTACATTTGGCAAGCGCCGAACGCGATACCATCACGGAATTCAAGCCAATGCACCGCCCGGCTTTCATCGATCTTTCGCGGAACCCTGACAGCATTTGGTTTTCCAAATGGGAATCGTTGCCCGTTACGCTGGATTCAGGGAGCCCCCACCATGACCAAGCTGGCCATTAAAGGCTTACTCGCCATCACCACCGCCCTTTGGCTGCCGGCCCACGGCGACAACACCAGTGCCCCCTGGTTGCCGGAAAGCCAGAAGGAAAACCGGCACGACGATGGCCGGGACAATGTCGCGGAAAACAGCAGCGTATTGCTTACCAACCGCCTGAAACCCGGGGATCCACGCTGATTGTGTTAAAAACGAAAAACCCGCGTGCGCTGGTTCACACCCGTACGCGGCAAGGGGAACGAAGACCGCCGTCTCCCCTCATACTTCACATCAGCGACGACATGGTCGTTGTTGACCGGCGAAGGGCCCACAGGGAGGGCCAGGGAGCAAGGACGCGCTTCGTCAACGGCGAAGGGCCGACCAGGAGCGGCCAGGGAAGCAGGACGCGCTTCGCCGGGGCGAGAGTGCCACAGGATGACGGCTCGATAGCGCAAGGACGCTGATCGCCCCTCGAATTCGGAGGACCGGAATGAACACCATTGCGCGATTCTTAGTTGTTTTGTTTGTGGTTCTGGTGCAGCGCGGGGAACTTTCCTGCGCGGCGGAACACTAAATCTCTGAAGTCTCCCAGTACAATCAGGCAACCCTCAGGGCGTTCAGCGGCAAGCGGACGCCCTTCTTTTTTTGTGGCCTCCGTCCCTGGAGGCCATCCTTCGGACCGTCGCTTGCGCGACGTCCAAAATCGCTCCCGGCGATTTTGTGTGTCCGCTATTTTTTCCCGCCCCCGGGCCCGAACGGCAGGGGAAAGGCGGTCACATTGCTGCCGGCCTCAGTAATTTTACCTACGCCCTCTTTTTCCACCTCGTCAATACGGATGATGGCGTTGACCGGAATGAAAGAGCGCTGCACACCGGCGAACTGGTTCTTCAGCTTCTCCTCCGAGGGGTCCACCACCACCTGGGCCCGCTCACCGAACAAAAACTCTTCCACCTCCAGGAAGCCGTACAGATCACTCTGGAAAATCTCGCCCACGTAGATTTCGTAGATCTGGCCCTGATTGAGGAAAATAACCCTGTAGATTTGACGGCTTTTCGACATGTCCGCGGCTATAACCAAGTGCTGAAAGGGCGCGCAGTCTAGCACAATTCGGCTTGGCGGTATCTCCCGAGAGGCCCGTTCCAGGCGGCTTTCCGGCTGGACTTTGGCATCTTGAATGACTAGAGTTACGGCCCACAATGCCGTGGGGCATTTTGCCGCAGTCCGGAGACACGCCTTCCTTTCCCTTACTCGTTGTAAGTGATTGTTTTGGCGCGCATTTCCTTGGAAAGTCAGGCGGGCTCAAGGCCACCCCCTTGGCCGCCCGCCCGTTTCGGGAGGGACCGGCGGGGCACCACGGCATCACCAGGGTTACCTAGCCCTATTCCTGAAACTCGCTTTCCAGGTGCCGGTGACGGCAAGAATAGGCGCGGCCCCTTCTTCCGGGGGGTTCACGCTGGGGAAAACAGGGAGCTAACGCATGCAGTCAACTCTGTTCCACCGCGCGGCGGTCGGCCTGACTTCGCTGATGATCAGCGGAATGGCCGTGGCCAGCGACTGGACTGAACGTTCCGATCACAACCTGCGGCCCGGGGTAACCGGTGTCAGCCAGGAAGTCTACGACCTTCATACCACCATTTTGTGGATTGTGACCATTATTGGTCTGCTGGTATTCGGGCTGATCCTGATCTCCATGATCCGCCACCGCCGGTCCAAGAACCCCAACCCCTCCACCTTCCATGAGAATGTGTTCCTGGAAGTGCTGTGGACGGTGGTGCCTTTCGTGATTCTGATCGCGATGGCGGTACCCGCCACCCGGGTTCTGATCGAGTTGGACGACTCCTCGAAAGCGGAGCTCACCGTGAAGGTCACCGGCCATCGCTGGAAGTGGGAATACGAGTACCTCACCTACGAGGACGACAACAACATCGGCGTCTCCTACATGTCCAACCTGGCCACGCCGATGGATCAGATCAACAACCCGGTCCTGGCCGGCGGTCTGTTCCCCTACGGCACCGCGCAGGAGGCCGTGGGCAGCGAGTTCCCCGAAAAAGACAAGAACTACAACCTGGAAGCGGACAAACCGCTGTACCTGCCTTCGGGCCAGAAAGTGCGCTTCCTGATCACCTCCGCGGACGTGATCCACTCGTTCTGGATCCCGGACCTGGGCGGTAAGAAAGACGCCATCCCCGGTTTCGTCAACGAGACCTGGTCGGTCGTACCGGAAGGCAAGGAAGGCACCTACTACGGTCAGTGCGCCGAGCTGTGCGGCAAGAACCACGCCTTCATGCCGATCGAAGCCAAGGTGGTGAGCCAGGAAGAGTTCAAGACCTGGCTGGCCGAGCGGAAGGAAGAAGCCGCCGCGGCGCCGGATCTGACCCCGTTCGCCGACCTCGACGAGGCCATGGAACTGGGTGAGCAAACCTACGCCGGTGCCTGTGCCGTGTGCCACGGCAACAACGGCCAGGGTGGCGTCGGCCTGCCTTTCGCGGGCAGCGACTTCGCCACCAAGAAAGAACACCTTGAGGAGCACATCGACGTGCTGATCAACGGTCGCGCAGCCATGCCCGCTTTCGGCGCTCAGCTGTCGCCCAGGGAAATCGCCGCCGTGGTTACCTATGAGCGTAATGCTTGGGGTAACGACTCCGGTGATTTGATTCAACCCCAAGACGTCCAAGACCACGAGTAGGGAGGGGAGAGCGATGAGTACCGCCGCAGCACACGATGACCATCATCATCACGCCCCCACAGGCCTGAAGCGATGGCTGTTCAGCACCAACCATAAGGACATCGGCACCCTGTACCTGTGGTTCAGCTTCGCCATGTTCATGACCGGTGGCCTTCTGGCCATGGTCATCCGTACCGAACTGCTGGAACCCGGCATGCAGTTCGTGGACCCGGAATTCTTCAACCAGATGACCACGGTTCACGGTCTCGCCATGGTGTTCGGGGCGGTCATGCCCGGCTTCGTGGGTCTGGCCAACTGGATGATTCCGCTGATGATCGGCGCGCCGGACATGGCGCTGCCGCGCATGAACAACTGGTCCTTCTGGATCCTGCCGTTCGCGTTCCTGATCCTGCTCAGTTCGGTGTTCATGAGCGCCTTCGGCGCCGGCAACCCGGCCGCGCCCAACTTCGGCTGGACCTTCTACGCGCCGCTGTCCACCGAGTACGGCCCGGCCTCCACCGACCTGTTCATTCTGTCGGTTCACATGATGGGTATCTCTTCCATCATGGGCGCCATCAACGTGATCGTGACCGTGTTCAACCTGCGTGCCCCCGGCATGACCCTGATGAAGATGCCGCTGTTCGTGTGGACCTGGTTGATCACCGCCTTCCTGCTGATCGCGGTGATGCCGGTTCTGGCCGGCGCGGTGACCATGATGCTCACCGACCGCCACTTCGGCACCAGCTTCTTCAACGCCGCCGGCGGCGGTGACCCGGTTCTGTTCCAGCACGTGTTCTGGTTCTTCGGGCACCCCGAGGTGTACATCATGATTTTGCCGGCGTTCGGCATTATCTCGGCGATCATCCCGACCTTCGCGCGCAAGCCGCTGTTCGGTTACGCCTCCATGGTTTACGCCACCGCCTCCATCGCGTTGCTCAGCTTCGTGGTCTGGGCCCACCACATGTTTACCGTGGGCATGCCGCTGGCCGGCACCCTGTTCTTCATGTACATGACCATGCTGATCTCGGTACCCACCGGCGTGAAGGTATTCAACTGGGTGGCCACCATGTGGCGCGGCTCCATGACCTTCGAGCTGCCCATGAAATGGGCCATCGCCTTCGTGATCCTGTTCACCTGCGGCGGCCTCTCTGGCCTGATGCTGGCGATCACCCCGGTGGACTTCCAGTACCACGACACCTACTTCGTGGTGGCGCATTTCCACTATGTGCTGGTATCCGGCGCGGTGTTCAGCATGTTCGCCGCCGCCTACTACTGGCTGCCCAAGTGGTCCGGCGTGATGCCCAACAAACTGCTCGGCGAACTGCACTTCTGGAGCTCCCTGATCTCCGTGAACCTGCTGTTCTTCCCGATGCACTTCGTGGGTCTGGCCGGCATGCCGCGCCGCTACGCCGACTACGCCCTGCAGTTCGCGGACTACAACTTCTGGATCTCCATCGGCGGGTTCTGGTTCGGTCTGTCGCAGCTGCTGTTCCTGGCGGTGTGCGTACTGTGCGCCATGAAGAAAGGCGAGAAGGCCCCGGCCCGTTCCTGGGAAGGCGCCGATGGTCTGGAGTGGGAAGTGCCGTCACCGGCGCCGTTCCACACCTATGACACCCCGCCGGTAGTCAAGTAACGGAGTTCGGACGGCACCATGAGCGAACACAACCTGCAACAGCGCAACCAACGCACGCTCAGAAAGCTGCTTATCTGGGCGGTGGCGATGTTCGGTTTCGCCTTCGCCATGGTGCCGTTTTACGATGTGATCTGCGATATCACCGGTCTGAATGGAAAAACATCCACGACGGCGAGCACCGACGGCCCGTCCAAGGTGGTGGAAGACCGCACTGTCACCGTTGAATTCATCACCCAGCGGGGTGATGGCGTCGGTGGTGATTTCACCGCGGCGACACGCCGCGTGGAAGTGCACCCCGGAGAGATCACGCTGGTGAACTTTTTCGCCAGCAATCCCAAGTCCAGCGACATCATCACGCAAAGCATTCCCTCGGTTTCCCCCGGGGAGGCCGCGCGCTACCTGCACAAGACTCAGTGCTTCTGCTTCGACCAGCAGTCACTGGCGGCGGGCGAGCGCAAGGAAATGCCGATGATTTTCTACCTGGATCCGGAATTGCCGCGTCATATCAATACGCTGACGCTGTCCTACACCATTTTTGACGTTACCGACCGCGTCGCCGCGACGAACAATTAACGGCCGGTTGTACAGGAGACATTTTCAACATGGCAACGGAAAAGTATTACGTACCCGAGAGCAGCCCCTGGCCCCTGGCGGCCTCCGTGGGCCTGTTCCTCACCGCCGTGGGCGGTGCCAACTT
>Ga0310342_100003234_pt1 | contig 10674 bp, 7 predicted proteins | sample S15DNA20500_MG_FD_206155 | JGI IMG/M metagenome (GOLD analysis project Ga0310342, IMG submission 206155) | Marine microbial communities from station ALOHA, North Pacific Subtropical Gyre - S1503-DNA-20-500_MG | ecosystem: Environmental > Aquatic > Marine > Oceanic | place: Pacific Ocean: North... | reverse complement strand
ATCTTAGGAATACCCCGGTCGCTGTCTCTGCTAAAACGTGTGCACGCAAATAGGGCGGCTCCTAGCATGCTACCTGGCGACTCAGGATCGCATTCTACGTTTGAATCCATCACATATGCCTTTATACGATCATCTTGGAAGTGATCCTCTATAAGATCGATGTAACTCCAAGTGAGTAACTTTTCCAAGATGGTTTCTCGTGATGTACCCCTAACGGCTTGCATTAAGTCTGCAATCGTGGGAGGCTCTGTAAGGAAATACGGGTAAAGGATGCTTGCCGCTTCATCCCAGAATGAGTCCCATCGAAAATAGGCTTGCGCATCTTTTTCGTTGAATTCGCTGAGCTGTTTAGCGAGGCTGAACTTGTCAGTATTTTCCGGACCTCCTATAAACGTCCCATCAGGGAATAGATGAATCCTTCTCGATGAATCAGACTCCTTTCTACTATAGGCAAAGTCGAGACCGTGTTTGCGCAGTTCTAGGTCATCAACGACCTTTCCTTGTAAAACATGGGAAACATATGAACACATTGGTCCCATGAATCCAGGAGAAAATTCATCAGTTGTCACTGCCCCGCCTACTCTGTCAAGACGTTCGAGAACTAGGACGTCCAACCCCTCTTTCGCCAGGTAAGTTGCTGTTACAAGACCGTTGTGCCCGGCCCCTATGATTATGGCGTCATACTCAGTGTTTTCCACTTAGAATTATTCCTTGGTTACTTTTTATTATCTTGAAAACAAGTAACAAAATTATCGCTACGGTTTAGATAGTTTCAATGTTATCAGTCTGGAAATGTAAAAATCTGGAGGGTCATACTACTATAAAGGTCAGATGTGAAATTTCGCGGAACATCTATAAATCAAGAAAGACCTGGTTTTTGATGGTCCCAGCGAGCCGTTTAAATTCAAACAAATTTATACCCCCATATTTCATGCAGAGCATTAGTTTGCCAATCTAACTTGTGGTAGTTATAACTGCACAGGTTTCCGCACAACATTTTACCCATTTATATTAATTAGTTATTAAAGGATCAATGCGTTGTCTCAATTATGTTTGACACTATTGTCCTGAGATTACTCTTCATAAAGTCGATATAAGTTTGATCAACCGTTAAGGTTTCCACATTTAATCCATAAACCGCTTTTATGCCTGTTTCCTCAGCAACTCGCTTTGCCGAACTGTCGTTTGTAGAGGATTCTAAGAAAATGACCTGAATGTCGTGTTGTTTTATGGATTCTATTGCCGCCACTAGATTTTTTGGTGTGGGGCCCACCTCCGAATTTACATTTGGAATGACCGCTTCCAGGATTTCAATGCTGTAGCGATCCGCTAAGTATCTTAGAGACTCATGTTCGGTCATAAATTTCCGCTTATCGGCTGGGATTTTTTCTAATTCCATAAACATATATTGGTCCAGCTTTTTCAACTCGATCACGTATTGCAAAGCTTGAGACTGGTAAAAATCGGATCCTTCAGGATCAATCTTCGATAATTCATCCGCAATTTTTTTTATCACAGTAATTACTCTGTTTGGATCAAACCAGAAGTGTGGGTCGTACCCGCCTTTTTTATTTCTATGCTGATGTACTTCTTCACGCTGTAAAGGCGAAACGACGGTTCCTAGTGCTACCTGCACAATATCTGGATGATTGTCTAGAAATTTAACGAGCCACTGCTCTTCGTAGTTCAAGCCAACTGTAAATACATGATTAGATTCCGTGATCTTGGCGATATCTTTGGCGCCGAGCTGATATCCATGAGGATTAACCGAATGAGGGACTATTGAATTAGCAGATAAACGGGTTCCGCCAATTTGATTTATCCAATCTGCAATTATAGGAGTGCTGCTCATTATTTTTAGGTTGGAACCCTGTCTAATATTGGGTCCAAGTTCTAATTTTGAACCCTCGGAGGGCATCAATTTTTTTTCGGGATCTGTGGATTTACAAGCTATGAGTAATAGCAGAAGGAGAAGTATCTGGATCTTGATAGATTTTGTTGCTGACAACACCAGGCGGATATTCTCCGTTGATCAAAACATAAGAATGGGAACGATTCTCATTCTTATGTTTTGAGAATATCTCTCATTTACCCCTTTGTCAACAAAAAGATACGACAGTACAATCACCATATGATTTCTCCGAGAAAGCAATCGCGGACACTGCTCAGCTCCAAGAATGCTTCCATTACCAATCCGAGGTTAATTGTTCTTGAGTTGTTGCTAAAAGAAGAACGCCCGCTCACTGTAGACCAGGTTCTAAAATTGACGAAGGGTAAGATCGCTCAATCCACTCTGTATAGAGTAATCAATGATCTTCGAAACTTTGGGCTGGTGACAGAATTCACAACGCCTGAAAATATGATGGTGGTTGAATTGAACGCAGATGAAAGCGGTCACCACCACCACATTTTCTGCGGAAAATGTGGTTCCATCACCGATATCGAACTGAACCCTCAATTAGAAGAAGAGTTGGACAATGAGGTGCAAAGAATTGAAAGACAATATTCCCTTTCAATTAATTCCCATTCCCTCGAGCTGTTTGGCATTTGTAATTCATGTTTAGTGAGTTAGCTTATAGGCAACTTCTTGAGTACTACTTTTGTGTTCCAAAATTGCAGCAATAAAATTGAGAATCTTAAGTAATACCGACATTTTTTCTTCGGAGTATAAGAACGAATGATTGGATCGTTGATCGCTCCAAGCCAACTAAATCGAGATAGGTTTATTGTTGTAGCCGGTCTTCTGGTTCTAATCGGTGTCTCATGGAGCTATCTTTTTTTTGTCTCAAACGACATGAATAGCACTGATATGCAAATGTCGCCTGGGATGGGGTGGTCCGCAGTCACGGCCGATGTAATGCCATGGGGCACAGCAGAATGGGTTTCTATGTTCACAATGTGGTCTGTGATGATGATAGGAATGATGATTCCCAGTGCTTCTCCGATGATTCTTCTTTTTTCAAAAGTCAACAGGCAAAGGCAGGATGGGAACCAGCCTTATGTCAGTACTGGGATTTTCGTGTTCGGTTATGTGATTGTCTGGACTTTTTTTTCCGTGTTTGCAACGTCTGCTAACTATATTCTTCATGCTAGCTCTCTACTGTCTGGTGTGATGGGACAGAGCGAAAGCGCAATTCTGGGAGGATGTCTACTTATAGCGGCAGGTTTATTCCAATGGACGCCTTGGAAAAACGCCTGTCTCGATCAATGTCGGACCCCCATGGGATTTTTGATGACAGAATGGAGGGATGGAGGAATCGGTGCCCTAAGGATGGGATTGAAGCACGGTTTGTATTGCGTGGCATGCTGTTGGCTAATAATGCTGTTGATATTTGTGCTTGGCGTGATGAATTTGGTCTGGATAGCGGCGCTTTCAATTTTTGTCTTATTGGAAAAGGTAGTCCCAAAAGGTTTATGGATTGGTCGGGCTTCTGGAATTGTATTTGTAATCTGGGGTTCTCTGTTACTTTTCAACGTTATTGAAATCTAAGCGACCACCTATCATCTAAGGTTAGATGATTCCGAAATGACGAGGATCCGCAGTGGATTCTGCTAACGTAAATTGCTTCAAAGAGTCACCCACGCAGCCACCAAACTTATCCTGTCTTTCCGAACTTACACCTCCTAACTGAGTCCAATTATTTAGGGTTGGTCCTAGTTCCATAAGAAATAGCGGATTCTCTCCTAAATCGATGTATATGGGGAAGCAACGGAATCTTTAAAGTGTTTATTTACTTCCTATCTATATACTCTCCTTTTAAAGGGGTGCTTGGATGAATTCGATGATGTAGATTGAGATTCTGGACGCATTAAAGCTTGATCGGTTTCACAGCGTTACATTATGTTTTACGTTTGTAAAATTCCTGAAAAATAAAGCATGTATCATAGTGACAGAAATAAAATTCCTGTATATCATTGCGTTTTCGATGAGGTTGGTTGTGACAGAACAACCATTTTAGACCCATCGTCTAAACATAAGGAGGGACAAAAATGGGGAATATCTCAGAAAACAAACTCGGAGGATTGGGACTGTTAATAGGACCAGGACTGGCAACGGTGCTCTACGTTGTGATCTTTGTCATCATTGGGGGAGGGGGAGTCGACGATCCAACCAATTTCACTGATGTTGCTGCACAGAGTGTGACATCTCTGCAGCAAGTTCTTTGGTTGTTTCCGGCTATCAGTTTAATATTCTTTTTTTACGGTCTTACCGTTCTACATAATGACATAAAGGAAAATGGAAACAACTCAGCGATTCTACGCTTGGGTTCCATGGGCGTTTTCTTTGGCATTCTTGGAATATTCCTGGGTGTAGCTACAGGTTACGGATCTAGTTGGGATGCTACAGGACATGACCCTGCTACATTGCAAGCTGTTGGCGCGTCTATAAATACTTACGGTGGATTTGCATGGAGCATTGGACTCATTTTGGTTACCCTTGCCGTGGCCTCAAGTCGTGAAGGTATGCATAAAGTATTCGCTTATGTGATGACGCTAGTCGCTGCTGTGAACTTGATAATAGTTGTCATGGATCTGTTGAGCCCCGCTAACTGGGAAACGACAGTAATGATCTACCCGATCATTTACATTGTATTCGCCCTCTGGTCTATCACTCTCGGCCTTAATCTCATGAAAAAGGCCTGAACAAGAAAGTAACTTGTTTATTATAAGTGGACCCGACATTCCTTATGCCGGGTCCACTATCGGTACATTTATAAACACAGGATGGCTCATTAAACTGCTATAAATCCATGATGATCGGATGCTCCCTGAATCAATCAATAAGTGGAACATACGAGGGAAGAATGTGTTGAGAGGCCCCTTAGTTTTGTTGTAGGACTAAGAAAGAATTACCTTAAATTAGAGAAAGTCAAATAAACCAGGTAGAAAAACGGTGTTGAGAAACAGCGGGAAGCTGAAGACTTCTACGTTGGCAGTTCTTAACTTATAAGTATTTTTCTTCGCGATGTTTTTTCAACTCTAGGAAGGTTTATGCTCAGCACCCCATATTTGTACGTTGACGTCACCCCTTCGCATTCTATCGGGTAGGGCAAGGTAATTTTACGTCCGGTTGATTCCACCAGTCTTTCCTGGATCATGTGGTTTTCCAGCTGTACATCCCCTGCGTTTTCTACTGTAACTTCTATTGTGAGAACGTCTTCATCAACCTCAACCGAAATACTGTCGGGACTTATGCCTGGTAGATCTGCTTTGATACATAATTCGTTCTCGGTGACCTTGAGGTCGATGGGTATGAAACTTCTATCACGCTCTTCTATTCCAATTTCAGACGACCAGATATCTATAGATGGCGTCAACAGAGAATACAAGGATCTTCCAAGGAAACCATCCACGACATTTTGTGTTCTTGCGTTATTAAACACGTATTTTTGAAGCATTAAATTCTCCTTCTAACCTCCCCGTCAAGGAAGTGCTTGCTATATGTAAGACATATAATAAGAGTTGATATGATTCATGTCAAGATTAATGAACTATATATCACGATACAGTTGCTCCATCAATTGAAAATAACTACTATAGCCACAATCGCTCTCTCTGGAGTAGATAGTCGTTTCAGATTTGAATGATTGATAAGTTAGCGTGGATTTGGGCATGAATATCCACAGTAAAAGGGCGTTATTTACTTGTCGCTATACGATTTTGTGGTGTCCGTCAGCTTAGTTGGGACATTCCAGGCTTTGTATAAAAGGTAAATTAAGTGATTGAGGCAAAACTGAAAAGTAAAAAATGTTTGCCTATAAGGTATCGATTAAAAATCGAACCTAGGTGACGAGATAAGGGGATAGAAATGAAACTGGTCTTGTTTGATGATGAACGCCCGGGAATACTGAGGGATGGCGAAATAGTCGACATAAGCGAAGTTATTAGCTCGGCTGGCCTGGATTCTGGACAAGAATCAATGCAATTCATCATCAATAATATGAGTGATCTCAGCTCAGAAATCTCCAGTTTCTGTACAAATGCAAAGCCGAAATCGTTTTCTGATATCAAGCTCATGTCTCCTCTACCTCGTCCTTCTAAGATCCTTTGTATGGGAGGAAACTACAGAGAGTTCGGTGCAAGAGACCCTGAACCAATGTGGGGATTTCTAAAAGACAGAGATTCAGTTATTGGGCCGGGTGACACTGTGATTCTTCCAGAAGTAGACGCCAATATCTTTCATCACGAAGCAGAGTTGGTAGTGGTGTTTGGTCAATCAGGAAAATCTATTCACAAGTCTGACGCAATGGACTACGTATTTGGTTACACATGTGGAGTTGACGTATCAGCTCGCATCTACTCAGGATCTCGGGTATTCTCAAGAAATACTGATTCACTACCGATAGCGGAACATAAATCTCACAGGACATTTGCCCCTATTGGTCCCTGTATCACCACAAAAGATGAGATTGAGGCCCCCCATAACTTAGGAGTTCAACTAAGAGTTAAAAATGAACTAAGAGTTAATTACAATACCAGTGATATGGCTCATTCTATTGAAGAATCGATTGAATTCGTAAGTAACCTCGAAGAGATCAACCCCGGTGATCTACTTTTTCTGGGCACTAATCATCAAGGACTCGGAGCCATACAAAACGATGACCTGATAGACATCGAGATAGAAAGGATTGGAGGATTCTCTTTTAATGTTTCCGACCCACTCCGTAGACGATGGGCGAGGGGCATAGATGAACTAACAGCCAAGGACATCAGAGAAGGGACAGGTGGTCCCGGAGCCAAAGTACGCCCCCTATAGGTTACAGGGTGACCCCAATTTAACGATTTGGTTTGTAGGTGCTCAGAATACGAATTCTAGTGATACTAAGTCGGTTAGAATTAGGCTCTTTCGGTCTATTGTAGACGGCATATAAGAGGTACCTACTTTCGGAGAAGACTGAGCCTCGATACGTAATGAACCTATCGTAAAGGAAACATAATTTGAGAATTGGAATCGATGTCGGAGGCACGTTCACTGATCTGGTCGTCGCCCAGGACGATGGATCAATTGAGCAATTCAAGACCCATTCGACTCCTAAGGACCCGTCAATAGGGGTATTGCGAGGTTTGGCAGAAGTGGCTGGGGCCCATGGTCTTACGTTGGATCAAATGCTTACTGAAGTGGAATTGATAGTACACGGAACGACGGTAGCAACCAACACGTTGGTTGAAAGAAAAGGGGCCCATGTTGGGTTGATAACGACGGAGGGTTTTCGAGACTTGTTGGAAATGCGCGAAGGCCTCAAAGAGGATCGGTACAACCTTCGCATGGCTTCAGTTGAACCTTTGGTTCCCCGCTACTTAAGGTTGGGAGTGCCAGAGAGGGTAAAGTACGACGGCAGCATTCACACACCGCTGGATGTTGGGGCGTTGAAGTGTAGTCTTCAAGAATTGAAGAAAGAAGGCGTGGAATCATTAGCTGTGTGTTTCCTTTTCTCGTTCATGAACCCTGACCACGAGTTACAAGCGGAGGTGGAAATCAGGAAAGTATTTCCCGATGCCTTTGTATCTTTGTCACATGAGGTTTTGCCTCAAATCAAGGAATTTGACCGTATTAGCACAACGGCTCTCAACGCTTACGTTGGACCAGAACTTGGCCGATACCTGGGCAACTTTCAGCGACGCATAGGAGAGCATGGGGACGAGAGTAAGGTCTTGATAATCCAGTCAAACGGTGGGGCAGCGCCTATATCGGATTCGATAAAGTTTGCGGTTCGCTCCATCCTTTCTGGACCTGCCGGGGGGGCGAAGGGAGCAGCAAAAGCTGCCGCTTCTGTGGGTGAAGGGAACGTTATTGCCCTGGACATGGGTGGGACTAGCACAGATATATCGATCATTGAGGGTGGCAGGCCCCATGTTGCCAACGAGAAATTTGAAGCAGGCTGGAAAATCGCAGTGCCTATGATCGATATTCATACCCTAGGGGCAGGCGGGGGCAGTATCGCCCGGGTGGACTTAGGTGGGGTCCTGAGAGTTGGCCCGGAAAGCGCGGGAGCGGAACCTGGTCCTGCCTGCTACGGATTGGGAGGGGAGACTCCTACAGTCACCGATGCCGCGTTGGTATTGGGCCTACTGGATCCGAATTCATTTCTTGGAGGACGCGCGAGTCTGGACGTGAATTTGTCCATAGAGGCGATCAGAACCAAAGTGGCAGAGCCCCTAGGGCTTTCAATCACCGAGGCAGCAGATGGCATTCTGCGAGTCGTGTCCAACTTGATCGCGGAAGGAATACGCCTCGCCTCTGTTCGAAAAGGGCTGGATCCCCGCGAATTCTCGATGATGGCTTTTGGAGGGGCGGCTGGGATGCTGGCCACCCGGGTAGCCAGGGAAGTCGGAATTCAAAAAGTACTAGTTCATCCTGCGGCACCAGTGTTGTCTGCTTTCGGGATGTTGACCTCAGATGTTCAATACGATTTCTCTCAGTCTTACCCTATGGGACTGAAGTCCCTCGATCTTGACGAGGTGCGAGGTCGACTTAAAACAATGGAAAAACAAGGAAGAGATCGTCTCATTGAGAACGGGATGTCAGACGACGATATCAAGGTAGAGCTAAACGGCGACATGCGCTATTTGGATCAGATATACGAAGTCACCGTTCCAATTCCTGAACTTGATCTGCACGAACCTTTACTCAAAGAACAGTGGGCGGATAATTTTCACAGACGATTTGAGGAGCTATACTCATACAGGCAGTCCGATCAGGAGATCCGACTGGTGACGCTACGGGTGACTATATCCGCACCCTTGCCCGAAGTCTCTGATGCAAAGGAAGCGCACCAGCCCTCAACTGTCTTTGATTCGTCTCATCCTGTAACTAGGCAAGTTCATATGGGCGGTTGGGAAAACGTACCCATTTTCCATGAAAGTGAATTTCCCGAAGGCAGTAGAGTTCTGGGCCCAGCTATCGTTGAATCTGAGTTCACGACCGTTGTCTTGGGTCGTGGCGATGTCGCTACCAAAAGCTCAAGTGGCATGTTAGGCATTGAACTGAGGTACGTGCAATCGAAGAGCTACCAGGCCTCAATATCAGCGGGATCTGATCCAGTGACCCTGTCGGTGGTTGAGAATAGACTGGAATCTATAGCTATTGAGATGATGGACGTGATGCTTCGTACCTCTATGTCCCAGATTCTGAACTCCAGCCGAGATTTCTCCACAGCCATTCTGGATAATCAATGCAGGCTGATTGCTCAAGGGGAGGGGATACCAGTACATGTCAGTGCCTTACCGATCGCTGGTGAAGCTGTTTTGAAGACTTTTCGTGACGACATTTATCCGGGTGACATGTTTGTATTAAACGACCCTTATAACGGAGGTAGTCACCTTCCAGATATAACGATAATTAAGCCGGTGTTTCTGAATGATAATTTACTGTTCATGACTGTTAACCGAGCTCACCACAGCGATGTTGGTGGCGCGTCCCATGGAGGCTACAATCCATCAGCTAGTGAGATTTACCATGAGGGCTTACGCATACCTCCACTACGTATCCACGATAAGGGTCAACCGCGAGATGATCTACTAGCGATGCTTTCAGCAAACGTCCGGTTACCTGAAAATTTCTTGGGGGATCTAAATGCCCAAATAGGCTCCGTCTCCATCGCAGAACGCCGTATACTGGAATTGCTTGAACATTACGATGTGGACACCTTGCTTGCGGTTATAGATGGCATACTGTCTGCCACCGAGCGTCAGGTTCGTCAGTTCATATCCGACTGGCCCGATGGTGTATTTAGAGGGGAATCCTTCGTCGACGATGATGGATTTGAATCCGAGATGATTCCCATCCGAGCTGAAATCACGATTGAGGGTGACACGATGAAAATCGACCTCAGCGAATCATCTACGCAAGTGACGGGCTTTATCAACAGTGCTTACGCAAACACTCGCTCTATCGCCCACGCTGCAATAATGTATCTTGCGCCTTACGACGTAGCTAAGAACGAGGGGTCTATGGGTCCCTTAAGCGTGGTTGCCCCAAGGGGATTGATCGTAAATGCCAATCCGCCTGCTCCTGTGTGTATGAGCACTAACCATTGCGCAGAGGAGATAATCGAGGCAGTTTTTAAGGCCCTCGCAAAAGCAGTTCCGCAGGCTGTAAATGCAGGCTTTTCGAGAAGACTGAGATACGCTATTACTGGGACGGATCCACGTACCGGTAGGTACTTTATCTGGCATTTTTTTATGGCTCGCGGCGGCGGCGGTGCCTCACTAGGGATTGACGGATGGACGTGCGTAGGGGAAGTGAACGTCGCCGGGGGTATTCGTGCTCCCAGCGTTGAAGTCACTGAAGAACGCTTTCCTCTATTTGTTGTGAATCACGAGCTGCGCCCAGACTCAGCTGGCGACGGGCAATGGAGAGGAGGACTTGGATCCGTGTGCGAGATAATCTTTGAAGGTAATGACAAAGCTACTATGAACACTGCAGGCGATGGTGTGAAAGTACCTCCTTTCGGCTTGTTTGGTGGCTCACAAGGTCTGCCTCACGATTACAGTCTGGTATCCAATAGCACGGAACGGAAACTGAAATCTAAAGAGACAGGGGTTCCCGTTTTACCAGGTGATCGTATAATCGCCCTTTCATCCGGAGGGGGAGGATACGGTGATCCGAAGAAACGTGATGAGAATTCTCGTAGTTGGGACAAAAAAAACGGCTACGTGTCTAGTTGATTGCAA
>Ga0310342_100003232_pt1 | contig 10677 bp, 6 predicted proteins | sample S15DNA20500_MG_FD_206155 | JGI IMG/M metagenome (GOLD analysis project Ga0310342, IMG submission 206155) | Marine microbial communities from station ALOHA, North Pacific Subtropical Gyre - S1503-DNA-20-500_MG | ecosystem: Environmental > Aquatic > Marine > Oceanic | place: Pacific Ocean: North... | reverse complement strand
TGTTGCGTCCAACTCCTCTGGTTCCTCTGCGGCTACGTTGTTGGGATCAGCAACCGCATCCTCTGGCGCGGCATCTTCTGTGTCCGAGCCAGCTTCCTTACGGATCCGAGCTCGCACTTCTTCGGTCATGGCATCGAACTGAGCCATCTGCTCGTCACTGTATATTTTGCGGTCGGGTATGTTAACGCTGTGGCCGGAGATTACAAACCAAAGAGCCTCCGTCTCGGCAATCTCCTCTGTTGCCGCTTCAACCTGTCCGGCGAGCTGCGGCGCCATGAAAAAACCGCCGCGTTTGGGCTTCGTTTCTTCCACCTCTTCCTCTTCGTCCAGCTTGGTGTATTGCGGTTTTTCGATATGCTGAATGTTGACAAACCACATGTCGTTTGGCTTGACCAGCTGCAAATCACGATACAGTTCACTCCAGGCGTAGCGGTCCGAAATCAACTTGCCAAGCGTCTCCGCCTTCTGTTGCGCCTGGAGCGCCTCGTTCTGGTGCCGGTTGATGGCACGTTTGTGGTCCTCCAATTTCTCCACCCGCACCTGGGTCGCATCCATCGTATCGCGATAAAGGACGATCTTTTTCGCGTTGACCACCCAGAATATGCCCAGAATCAGGAGCCAGATCACCATAGCCATGAGAATATACGGCTTGCGCTTCGAGAACAGCTGTAACTGCTTGATCGAATCCGGGATCAGCGACACTTCCACCGGACACTGGATCAGGTGGCGCAGGCCGACGCCAACCGCTTCGGGATATGCGTGAGCATATTGCTGCAGATCGTCGACGGACAATTCCGGCCCGAGCTTGATGATCTTGAAGGGGTTGAGGTAGCTCACGTCCATACGCAGCTTCTCGGAAAAGAAATGGTCCGTGAATGCCATCGTGGAGCTGCCACCGGAAAGATACAGATGCGCGGGCTTGTTACCCTTTTGCTGCGTGCGGTAGACACTGATCGAACGGTTAACTTCGCCGTGCAGGCGCGTCATGACGTTGCGCACAATCTTTGAGATTGTAGCTGCTACTTCGGACTCGGGTTCTTCATAGGCACCGCCAAGAGCAACGAATCCATGGCGGCGCTTGAGAATCTCGGCCTCTTCCGGGCTGATTGCGAACTCCTTGGCGATCTGCTGGGTGATCGAGTAGCCCGCAATGGGAATGGTGCGTGCGAAGAAACGGTCGCCGTCGAGAAACAGCAGATTGGTACAGCGCCCGCCGATATTGAGGATCATGACACATTCGTCATCGCCGACATGGTTGGCACGGGCCACGTTATAGAGTGCCGCCGGAGCGAAATCCACCACATCCGGCTTGAGCCCCACATTATTTACGGCTTCGATGACACCTTCGACGATATCATTCTTGATGACAACGAACATCACCTCGAGTTCGTCGTCATCGCCGCCGATGAGCTGGTAGTCCCAGATCACCTCGTCCATCGGGAACGGCACGTTCTGCCTTGCCTCGTATTCAACGATCTGGCGGACTCTCGACTCTTCCTCGGTCACTGGCGGTAACTTCACGAAACGCATGAAGGCGGCCTGGCCACTTACGCAGACGGCAGTGCGGGTGGTCGTGAAACCACCCTCTTTCAGCGCCGAACGCAGCGCTGCAGTGATGACCAGACAACGATTTTCCTCCGTTAGTTGCTCGGTGTACTCTACCTGCATGTAACCCAGAAGAATGAAGCCGCCACCCGCGGGGAAATCGAATTCGCAGACGCGCACACCAGTCGATCCAATGTCGAGAACCAGTACTTGATCGGTTTTTGCCATATGCCTGACTGTCCTCCTGATTTAGAGCCCTTCGCGCCTCTCAGGCCTCGACGGGCTGCAGTCTGCAACTGCAGCAGGGCGTTGTAAAAGTCATTCGTAATCGACGATGTATTCGAAGGCGCCCAGGGACGAATCACGCCACGGAGTTTCCGCCTTGCTCAACAACCCGAAGGATGACTCCGACACATCTTCCGAGGAGAACCACGTCTGCTTCGAGCGCGTCCTCGGAAAAAGTTTCCTAGCCTCGCTCAGCCGGACCGTTGCCTTGTTCCCGCGCATCCAGCCTTTCGCCCGGGTCTTGCCGCCGACCGATGCCGACACTTCGACAAATATCCCCTTGCCGTGGTCGATCAACCGGTGCTTGAAACGGTTGTATATGCGCGGCTCTATGAAAATCATGGCCCGATGCCCAGGTCCGATTTCGACGTTGCCGTAAGTCACGAGCTTGGACATTCGGGTAGATTTCCGCTCGGAGACATCCCCCCTTTCGTTTTCTCCACACAGCACGACCGTCCAAGCGAAAACACATTCGCTGAGCCATAGGTCGTCCTGCTGGTTCGCCCGTATTTTGGCGCCTTTGGCGATGGCCACTTCGTACTCGACGTCCACCCGCAAAAACTCGGTCTTGGTGTCTGGTGCCACACCAGCTATGGCTGGTACAGAATTCGGGGTTTTCGACTTTGACAGTTTCATTGCGGTGATGTTGATGGTGAGTTGATCGTCGAGGCTCTGCGCCCAACCCGCCACAGCTGCCAGCATCAAGGCAATCATGAAGAATCGCATTGACAGTCTCCTTTGCGGTGTGAGCTTGGGCGGCTCACACAAATTGTTTGTAACGGGGATAGCCTGCCGCGGGCGACAACGCCAAATCTCCCGTGATTACAGGTTGGACTGGAAAGGTACCGCAGCATGCACATGATTCCAACCCAGGTTCACGTATTTTCCGGCTCTACCGGCAGGTCGTCTGTTCTGGTCAAGTTTCTTCCCAACAGTCCCAAAGGCGACGATGAAAGCCGCCGCCTACCGGCCGCGGACTGCGCCAGATGCGTCCGTCAGAATAAGCATCCGCCATAGCCTTTGGCACAGAGGCCTCCGCCGCCGTCACCTGCGAGGTCATTTCCGTCACCCGTGCGTGCATTTCTCGCTCACGGGCCACTGCTGCCGCCCGCCGCATCTCGGCACGCGCCTGTGCCATCTTCTCGTCGGCATTCGCCTGGATTTCCTGCAGTCGCGCCCCGACATTGTCGACAATCTCGATGTGGTAAACATCGACCGACAGAATCTCATAGGCCGTTCCGCTGTCGAGACCGCGCCGGAGAATGTAAGCAGAGATAGTTTCCGGCGTCTCAAGAATCTGTTTGTGCGAATCGGCTTGACCGATTGCTGCGACAATGCCTTCGCCGACCCGCGCAATGACCGTCTGCGCCGTGGCGCCGCCAACCAGGCGATTGAGGTTGGTCCGCACCGTGATCCGTACCCTCGCTTCGAGACGAATCCCGTCACGGGCTACGCCTTGAATCTGGTTGGTTCCCGGCGGCGGGCATTCCAGAGTACGGGGATTGACGCTGGTGTTGACCGCATCCATAACGTCGCGGCCGGCTAGATCGATCGCTGCAAGCTGCCGAAAGTCCATACCCAAGTCCGCACGATCGGCAGCGATCGTCGCCTCGGTCACGTTAGACAGATTGCCGCCGGCCAGTACGTGTGCTTCCAGGTCGGAGATGTCTATCTCAATGCCCGCCTGAATCAAAGAGATTAAGTTGGCGACGACAAAGCTCGGAGTGACCGGCTTTTGCAGGCGTATCCGCATCAATGGCAACTGGATAAGTGCGACTTCGGCATTCGAAGCACGGGCATTTATCCAGAGGCCGAGATATGGCCCGAATACACACAGCACCAGTATCACGGCGACTGCCGCGATCACTAAGCCAGCAAGTAACACAGGATGCATCGTCTGGTCTGCCGTTCTGTTAGTCTCCGACAGCGGGCGAGGGCCGTGTCGGAATGTTTCCGAGTCGCGCGTCGTTACTCGCCGGAGCGGTAGTTCGGCGCGTCCTTAATGATCTTGATGTCGTGCGCATGGCCTTCACGCAGGCCGGCGAAACTCAGGCGGACAAATTCGCCCGTCCGCCGCAGGTCCGGAATCGTGCGGGCGCCGCAATAGCCGAGCGACGCCTGCAACCCGCCGACAAACTGGTTCAATACATGATCGAGTGTGCCGCGATACTGCACCAGGCCTTCGACGCCTTGCGGCACCAGTTTGTCGGGATCCTCCACATCGACATGGCTGTAGCGCTCGCGGTTGCTGCTGCTGGCCTTCATCGCTTCGATACTGCCCATGCCGCGGTAGACCACATAGGTCCGGCCCTGGTGCAGGATCTTCTCGCCCGGGCTCTCCTGTGTCCCGGCCAGGGCCGAGCCCATCATCACCGAGTCACCACCCACTGCCAGTGCCTTCGGCACATCGCCGGAATGGCGGATGCCACCGTCGGCAATTACCGGAACATCGTCCGGCAGCGCGCTGGCGACGCGATACACCGCGCTGAGCTGCGGCACGCCGACGCCTGCAATAACGCGAGTCGTGCAGATCGAACCGGGGCCGATACCGACTTTGACGGCATCAGCGCCGGCATCGGCCAGATCCTTGGCCGCCTCGCCCGTGGCAATGTTACCCGCCACCACGTCTACACCGGACAGTGTTTTCTTGAGCTCGCGCACCGTGGCGATGACGTTTTCCGTATGGCCGTGGGCGGTATCGATCACGACAGCATCCACCCCGGCGTCAACCAGACGCTCGACGCGCTCGTAGTCATGCGGCCCGATTGCAGCTGCAACCCGCAACTGATGCTGCTCGTCACGGTTGATGCGCGAGTCGATATTGGAGATCAGGCTCTTGACATCGGCGAAGCTGTAAAGCCCGAGAAGATTGCCTTCGACATCGACAATCGGCAGTTTGCCGACCTTTTCTCTCGTCATGATCTCGTAGGCTTCGGTCAGTGATGTGCCTTGTGGCGCGGTTATCGGCTTCGACGACATGACTTCCGATACCGGCACATCGTGTTCGCTCAGAAACTTGACGTCGCGGGCTGTCAGAATGCCGCACAGCCGGCCGTCATCGTTGACGATTGGAAAGCCGGCAAACGTGTAGTTACGCTCTTCCTTCTCGCGTACCACGTCCGCCACCAGAATATCGTGGCGGAAGACGACCGGATCCTCGATCAGGCCGTGCAGGAAGTTCTTGACGCGGCGCACTTCCTCGGCCTGTCGCTCACCATCGAGGTTGCGGTGCACGACGCCGATGCCGCCGGCCCGGGCCATCGCGATTGCCGTGTCAGCTTCGGTCACTGTATCCATTGCAGCGCTGACGAACGGCACGTTGATCTGTATCGACCGGCTGAAGCGCGACTTTACCGATGCCTGCTCCGGCATGAAATCCGCATACTTCGTGCAGAACGAAACATCGTCGAAAGTCAGCCCTTCATCGGCGTACTTTGACATGAACTCATGGATTGGAGTGAAAAGAGAAGAATCCACAGGCAACTAATTTGCGACGACTGTCTCGGGTTGGGGTTGAAAAAACGCTCGGTTGTCTGGGCCTGAACAACTGTCAGGCTATGAAATTTCTAATCTATTCAAATCGGTTTGTTTTGCAACCCTTGCCGCGCATCGGGCCACAGGGGCCACAGCGGAGCCGCTCGAGCGTAAGTTCCGAAAAGGCAGTGACAAACCCGTGTTCGTGAAATAACTTAAATAGCGCTTGAACGGAACCCCCGCCACCGCCATCACTCTTCTTCCTCGCCATGCCAGCCGCACTGAACTACTATCATGTTCTCGATACCAGTTCCTCGGCCTCCTTCCGGGAGCTCAAGAAACAGTATTTCCAGCGTGCCAAGGAGTGCCATCCGGACCTGCACGACGGCAGCGCTGCCAAGGAAGAACAGTTCAAGCTGCTGGTCCTGGCCTTCGAAGTGCTCTCCGACCCGCACAAACGCCAGCAGTACGACGCCACACTGCAGGCCTCGAAAGGCGCGCCGATCGACCTCGAACACAACTGGCAGCCCACCGGCCACAACTCAATCATGGACACCCACGCCGACGATATACTCGAAGAACTGATCGTCGGCAACGACGTGCCACTATTCGCCACGTTCCAGACACTCATGCGCGACCTCGAGTCGACGGAGAACTTCGTCATCTTCCGCGAGGCGAAGACCGCTTTCTACGAGAATCACGTCAGCCATGCCTACCGACTCCTCATCCGCCTGATACGCGTCAGTTCTTCGAATATCCTGTACCACTACTACCTGGCGCGCTGTGCCGAGCGCAAAAAGATGCCGGGACGCGCCGCCAGGCATTATCGGCAGTGCCTGCGACTCGGCAGCCGCCGCAACCCGCCTCAACAACTCGCCCATGTCCGCCAGCGCCTTCATCGCCTGCGGCAGCGCGGCGGGCTTGTCGGACGCATTGCCGCGTGGCTCCAACCACCCGATGACAACGCCATCATCGACAGCGAACGCCAGATGATCGAGGAAGTGAGCCGCTCCATGTCGCGTCTCCTGAACAATCGCCCAGCCCGCGACGGCAATAAGTCGACCGCTGGAAACCGCCCCGACTCGCGACGGCTGCTCGGCAGCAAGCGCAAGCACAAGTAACCGAACGCGGACTTTCCCACGATGCCAAACCCCAGAATTGCCGACCTCCTTGCGACACCGACACTGGACGCCATCTGCAGCGTCGATGGCTGGGTCCGTACCCGACGCGATTCGAAGGGTGGCTTTTCCTTCATTGAAATCAACGATGGCTCCTGCATGGCCAATCTCCAGGTCATCGCGGACGCTGATTTGCCCAACTACGAGAACGCGATCGCCAAGCTCCATCCCGGCAGCGCCATCCGCGCCACTGGCATGCTCACAGGCTCAGAGGGCCAGGAGCAGGCCGTCGAGATGAAGGCTACCGAAATCCACGTTCACGGCTTCTGCGACATCCTCAGTTATCCGTTGCAGAAACAAAGGGTCTCCCTCGAGCGATTGCGGGAAGCTGCGCACCTGCGGGTCCGGACCAACACCTTCGGCGCCGTCGCACGGGTCCGCAATACGCTCAGCTTCGCGACCCACCGCTTCTTTCAGGAACGGCAGTTCCTGTATCTGAACACGCCGATCATCACCTGCAGCGACTGCGAGGGTGCCGGCCAGATGTTTCGTGTCTCGACGCTCGACCTGGACAAACTGCCGCGCGACCAGCAGGGCAATGTCGACTACAGCCAGGACTTCTTCAGCGAAGCCGCCAGCCTCACTGTCAGTGGTCAACTCGAAGCCGAGGCATATGCCTGCGGGGCCTCGCGCGTTTATACCTTCGGCCCGACTTTCCGCGCGGAAAACTCCAACACCCCGCGGCATCTGGCGGAATTTTGGATGGTCGAACCGGAAGTCGCCTTCTGCGATCTCGCCGGCGACGTCGATCTGGCTGAGGAATACCTCAAATACCTGTTCAAGACAGTTTTGAACGAGTGCGAAGAAGACCTTGCCTTCTTCAACAAGCGTATTGACAAGACGGTCATCGAAACACTGTCGCATATCGTCGACACGCCCTTCCATCGACTGCCGTACAGCGAAGCAATCGAATTGCTCGAGAAAGCCGACACCGACTTCGAGTTTCCAGTCTCCTGGGGCATCGATCTGCAGACCGAGCACGAACGCTATCTTACTGAAACCGCCTTCAGCCAGCCGGTCGCAGTGACCGACTACCCGCGCACGCTCAAGCCCTTCTATATGCGCTGCAACGACGACGGCAAAACCGTCGCCGCCATGGATGTGCTGCTGCCCAAGATTGGCGAAATCATCGGCGGCAGCCAGCGCGAGGAGCGACTCGACGTCCTGCTTGAACGCATGCACGAGCTCGGCATGGATGAAGACGAATACTCGTGGTACGTTGACCTGCGCCGATTCGGTTCCGTGCCGCATGCCGGCTTCGGCCTGGGCTTCGAGCGGGTCGTCCAATTCGCCACCGGCATGGCCAACATCCGCGATGTCATTCCCTTCCCGCGGACTCCGCACAACGCCAAGTTCTGATCCGTTCAACGACCAATGCGAAGGTCATCGCGTCTGCATGAAACTCACTTGCTGTATTTGCAATCTTCGCAATCACAGGCATTTACACAGCTGATGAGCCCGTTACAGAATTTGTCGATACCGGCTGCGCACTGCCACCGGCGTCAACAAATGCCAATACGGCCTGAGTTTCCGCCGCATCGACACTTCCTGCCGGCCCGGATATCTCCACTATCTCGTCGCAGACGACGGCAATAACCGGCAACTTCCTGCTGGTCGAATCAGTGACGATCAAGTAACGGGGTGTAGCCGGACATACCTACCACTTGCCGTGCTGGTGGTATGGGAAGTCGACATACTCGAGAATGTCCGCGACATTTTTCCTCAGGTGATCCGGCAGTGACAGGCCATGCAGGATCCGTGACGGCGGTACGCGTTGGCTCAAGTCCTGCAGTTTGCACACTGTGATCGCCTGAATCAGGTCAACGAACATTTCCTTGTTGTAGAGAAACGCACCCGACATGGCGCGGCGCTCGAGGCGATCGCCGTCAACGTATTTTGAAATGTCGATCAGGCTGCCGTCGTCTTCCTTCCAGCCCCAGTCCGACAGCATGTCAGTCACCCGCTTCTGTCCGTCTCGGGCAAAGTGCGGCTCCTGCATGAGCTCGACCAGCGCGGTACCAAGTTCATTGTCTGCCAGCGCGTCTCGAAACTGTCCGGCATCTATTGTCGCCGCCAGAAATTCCAGCGTTCGACGCCGGTCAACATCGAGAAACAGTGAAGCGAAGGCAGTCTGCACAGGGTACTCGATGCTGTCCGATGATCCCACCGCCGGGCGCTCGATCCGGTCATACAACGCCGTGCTCCAGAGTTCGCACGTGGCCTCGTTGAAGCCTTCCCACCAGATGTTGTCGACAACATTCTCACGAGCCACGATTGGCAGCAGATGATGCCAGAGCTCATGCTCGAAGGAGTCGACGAATTGCGCCGGGTAGCTGATCATGTAATTGAGGTTCATATAAATGTTGTGGGACCGCGGATGGTACATCGCCGCAAACGTCGTCGAATTCGTGCGGCCGAAATACCGCAGGCTGAGCTGGACCGGTATCTGCAGGCGCTCGGAGAAGTGCGCTTCGAGCGCCGCCGAGCCGGTCGCTGAAGGTGTCACGAGTGCAGACAGAGCGTCGTCGAAGTGCGTTTCAAACGCTGCAAAATGATCATTGATCTTGCGGGCGAAGCGGCGTCGGCGCTTGAATTTCAGTGCCAGAAATTCCTTGTTCGCCATCGCCGTTCGGAAGATGCCGTAGTTTGCCTTATCCTGCTCGGACGTGCAGTTCCTGAGGCTGATATCACGGTTCTTGCTGTCGAACCAGGCCGCCAGTTCCTTGTGCCGCTGCCGTTGCTCCCGGCGCGACTCGCGATCCTCCTTTTCCGTCGCCGGCTCGATCGCACCGGCAAAGTAGAGGATCGCCGCCATCTGCGTGTGCACATTGCTGGCGAACGCTGCGGAGTCTGCAACTGCAGCGTCGACTGTGAAGACCGCCAGAACCGCCACCGCTGTCAGCCGGCAACGGCGGAGGCCGGCTGATTCACTTGGCATATTCCACGGCACGGGTCTCACGGACAACACACACTTTGATCTGGCCGGGATACTGCATTTCCGATTCGATACGCTCCGCCAAGTCGCGGGACATGACGGTGGCTTCGAGCTCGTTGACCTTCTCCGGCTCGACAATGACGCGGATCTCGCGGCCGGCCTGGACCGCGTAGCAGGCGTCAACACCCTCGTAGCTGTTGCCGATCTCCTCGAGCTGCTCCAGCCGCTTGATGTAGAACTCTGTGGTCTCGGAGCGCGCCCCCGGACGGCTGGCACTGAGCGCGTCACAGACGCTGACCAGACTCGCCAGTGACGATTCTGACGGAATCTCGTCGTGGTGACAGCCAACGCCGTTGAGCACGTCCTTATCCTCGTTGGCACGCTTGAGGAACTCCATGCCGATCAACGCGTGCGAACCCTCGATGTCATGATCGAGAGCTTTGCCGATGTCGTGGAACAGCCCCATGCGCTTGGCCTTCTCGACGTCGAGGTCCAGCTCCGCGGCAATCATCGCCATCAGCGCCGCCACCTCGATCGAATGCTGCAGAACGTTCTGCGAATAACTGTAGCGGAAACGCAGGCGCCCAAGGACTTCGACAACCTGATGCTCCACATCCGCAACCTTGGCTGCGTGCAACGCGTCTTCACCGGCCTTGATGACCTCTTTATTGATGTCCTCCCTGGCTTTTTCGACCACCTCCTCGACCCGCGTCGGGTGGATGCGTCCGTCCTCGACAAGCCGCTCCAGAGACAGCCGCGCCACTTCACGCCGCACGGGATCGAAACAGGTAATGACCACCGCAGACGGCGTATCGTCGATCAGAACATTGACCCCGGTCGCCGCCTCGAACACACGGATGTTGCGGCCCTCGCGCCCGATGATGCGGCCCTTCATGTCATCGCTCTGGATCTGGACGAGCGAGACGGTGTGCTCGACGGCGTGGTTGGCGGCGGTCCGCTGGATGGCGGTGAGGACGACCTTGCGCGCCTCGCGGTTGGCCGTCATCCGAGCCTCGTCGCGGATCTCTTTGATGGCGGCGGAGGCTTCGAGCTTGGCCTCGTTCTCCAGCTCCTCGACGAGCCGTTCGAGGGCCTCCTGCTTCGAGATGCCGGTGACGCTTTCGAGCTTGCGGATGTGCTCGCCGATGAGCCGGTCTAGCCGGGCGTGCTTCTCGGCGAGGGTTGCCTCGAGTTTGTCCACGTCCTGCTCGCGTGCTGCCAGCGCCTGCTGCCTGCTGCCGACCGTTCCGGCGAGCTTCT
>Ga0310342_100003231_pt1 | contig 10677 bp, 8 predicted proteins | sample S15DNA20500_MG_FD_206155 | JGI IMG/M metagenome (GOLD analysis project Ga0310342, IMG submission 206155) | Marine microbial communities from station ALOHA, North Pacific Subtropical Gyre - S1503-DNA-20-500_MG | ecosystem: Environmental > Aquatic > Marine > Oceanic | place: Pacific Ocean: North... | reverse complement strand
CCTCCCGTCCTCAATTTCGAGTCCCTCGAACCGACATCCGAACCGGTACTCACCCCCGGCGGCTTCGATCTCTCGGCGGAAGTTCCGCACCACGAACGGCAGCCGGTTGCTGCCCAGGTGGGGCCGCTGTTCCCAGGCCACCGATGGCTGGCGGCTCAGTTCGGCAAATTTCTCGATCACCCAGTCGACATCGGGACCCGACAACCGGCAGGTCAGCTTGCCGTCACTGAATGTCCCGGCTCCGCCTTCACCGAACAGGTAGTTGTCATCGGGGTCGTGTTCTCCTCCACGCTCGAACTCGCGGATGCTGCCGACACGCTCCTTGAGCCCCGGTCCGCGTTCCAGGATCAGCGGACGGTAGCCGCGGGTTGCCAGGAAGTGGGCGGCCAGCAACCCGGCCGGCCCCGAACCGATGATCACCGGTCGTTCCTCCAGCGGCGAAGGGCCCGGCGGCGGATCATCGAACGTCTTGGGCAGGTAGCTGTCGACTCCTTCGCGGCGAACGAGGGCTTCCAGCCGCTCCTGCTCGTCGACAATCTCGACAGCAACCGAATACACGAACTTGAGATTGGTACGGGAACGTCCGTCGAGGCTCTTCTTGAGCAACCTCCAGCCGGTCACTTCCGGCAGATCGACCCCCAGCCTTCGGGCCAGCTCGGGACCGATGTGCTGTTCGTCGAGCGTTACCGGGAGCCGGACGTTGGTCACCCGCAGAGGCATGAGGAGGCCTGTTCGATCAGCGTCACGGCGAGGAGGACTTCAGGAAGTACGCCACGCCCTGGACCTTGGTCTTTCGTTGGTACACCCGGTCGCCGGCTGTGACGTACATCCTGTTTCGTTTCGGGCCGCCGAAGACCACGTTGGCCAGAGATCCCCGATGTGGTTTGCCGATTACTCCGCCCATTCGCCCGGTCGGATCGAACATCTGCACTCCGGCAGAGGTGGTCACATACAGCCGGCCACTGGTGTCGACCGCCATCCCGTCTGATCCGGGACGGTCACGACCCGGCAGCAGTCTCAAGGGCAGGTAGTACCGTTCCCGATGAGACAGGCTGCCGTCGGGTTCGACACGGTAGGTCCACAGGTGCGGCTTGTTGCGTTCGGTCACCACCAGCGTGCCCTCCCCGGGCCAAAGGATCACTCCGTTGGGGCTGATTCCCTCGGCGACCACCCTCTTTCGCCGTTTTGCATCGATCGTCCAGACGCGGTTGTTTCCCGGATCGGTGACAAACAGTCTCATGTCGCTGCCGACGACCAGGTCGTTGCAGGGGATGTCGCTGGCGACCACGGTGTGGCTGCCGTCGGCGGCGTAGGCCACCACCTGCTTGTCGCCGTTTCGGCAGCCGTACAGCAGGCCGTCCTTACCGAACATCAGGCCGTTGGTCCGAGCGGTCTTTTCGGCGAAGACGGTCACCTTGCCTGTCGTGGTGTCAATTCGGTGAATCCGGTCGTTGGGGATGTCGGTGAAGAAGACATTGCCCTTGGCGTCAACCGCCGGCCCCTCGGTAAAACGGTAACCGCTGCCGACCAGTTTCCAGCCCTCGCCGGGCAACAGGACCTGTGTCAGAGGCATGTCCTGGGCGAAGGCGGTCGAGCCGGACAGTGCCAGCAGGCAGGCCAGGAAGCGGACGAACGATTCGAGGCGGGGCATGGTGGTCTCCTGCGGAGATGTCTCGATTGAACAGGGAGTGCAGAGCAGCAGCGGCTCACTTGGTCTTCGAGGTGTCGGCTGTCTTTCCGTTCCAGCCCCGCCACAGCCACTTCAGCGATTCGGGCAGGATGGCTCCGCCATGTCGACCATTGTGACCTCCGGTGCCCATCACGAACTTGTGGTCGTACTTGGAAAACTTCAGGGCCGCGGCCATCTGGCGGTTGGACAGGGGCCAGCTGCCGTGGAGGTTGTCGAGGTCATTGGTGCCATCCTGCAGAAATGCGCGGATCGGCTTCGGTTCGGTCTTGCGGATCAATGCCGGGTAGACGTGGCCGCCGCGAATGTTGGTGAAGCTGCCGACGTGGCTGAGCACCTTCTGGAACCGATCGGGGCGTTCCCAGGCGACCGTCCAGGCACAGATGCCCCCGGAGCTGATGCCACCGATGGCCCGCATGGCGGGGTCATCGGTCAACTTGTACCGCTTGCCCACCGCCGGCAGGATTTCCTCCAGCAGGAACCTGGCATACTGGCCGCTGAGCGTGTCGTATTCGAAGCTGCGGTTCCGTCGCGGCCTGCCACCGGGCTTGGTCGGCGGGATGACGCCGGGGTTGAGAAAGATGCCGATGGTGACCGGCATCTGACCTTTGTGGATCAGGTTGTCGAACACCGTTGGCACACGGAATGACCGCTTGGTATTCACGTAACCTCCACCGTCCTGGAATACCATCACCGCTGCGGAGGTCTTGCCGTTGTATTGCTTGGGAACGTAGATCCAGTAATCCCGAACGGTGCCGGGAAAGACCTTCTTGCTGATCCACTTGTGCTGCGAGACGGTCCCCTGCGGGACACCTTCCTGCACCATCGAGTCGGGGCCGAGCTTGTAGTTGTCCTGGGCGAGGGTTGGCGCGGCCAGCGTGAGGACCAGGACGAGCAATGTCAGGCGGTCGGTCATGGTGTGTTGTCCGGTGAGAGTGATGGTCATTCAATCCTGGCTCAGGAACTTGTGGTCTCCGGGTTCGAAACCGCGAGGCTGAGGCGTGTGCTTGGTGATGATCTGCCAGCTGCGCCCGTTTTCCCGGAAATCGGACACATCGGTGGGCGTGTAGGCGACGTCCAGATGGGGAGTGTCGAGGGCTTTCCCTCCGGCGTGGTAGCTGCGGACAGCCGTATCCAGGGCCCCGGTGACCAGCAGGGTTCGCTCGGCCGGGTACGGTTCTCGGCCGTGGATGAACATGGACTGGATGGCGTGCGAAAGTCCCTTGAACAGGCAACGGTTGCCCCACGGGCCGTTGAACAGGGCCGTGGCCCTCGGCTTGGATTCCCCGTCCACTCGACAAGCAAAATTCCAGCGGTTGGAATCGTTGCCGACTTTCAGCACCGCGGCTTTCAATCCGTCGCGGTACTCAACCAGGATCGCGTGCGGCTTGGAGTTTTCGTGTCCGGCCAGCAACCGCGTCATCGATCGCGGTCGTCGATCCAGCTCGGCCAGCATCGCCGCCTCGGCCAGGTCCAGGGACCAGCGTCCCTGGCGTGCGGCGTCGAACAGCGCTTCGCCCTCGAGCACCTGGATCCGGGAGATTCCGGTTTCGCCGATCTCTCCGCGGGTTTCCACCATCGACTGCAACACCTCGAGACCGTGGAATCCGTAAGATTCCAGTTGTCCGCCGTGAATCGAGATAGCCTCGGTGATCTTCGTGCCGTGGGGCAGTTCCAGGCACGGTCGCCTCTGGGCCAGTGGCACCGAGCTGCCGGCCAGCAGTGGCATGCGGTTGGCCCGTGCCACATCGACCATCTCGCGGGCCCAGTCCCAGCGGTAGGAGTAGTGCTTGTCATTGAACAGCGGCACGTAACGTCCGGCACGTTTCATCACCGACACCGCCGCGTCGAAGAACCGCTTCCTGGGGTACATCTTCTGGCCAAGATCGTTGACCGGGTAGTCGCCGTGTTCGCCGATCGACAGCACGGCATCGACAGCCAGCGAGGTCCCCCCGACGCACATCGCCTTCTCGATCGAATCGAACAGTGGCACCTTGTGTTTCTTGGCGACATCCCGTGCCATATCGCCGTCGGGAAACTGGTCGGCGTAAAACGAGACGATGTCGACGCCGGGATCGACCAGGCGACCACGAAAGAGGTACGGGCGAAAGAAGTTCTCGAGGATGTTGTAGGCGTGAGAACGGAACCGGAACTCGGTGAAAATCGCTGCAACGCGAGGTCGCTTCTGGTTTCCGGCGGTCGCGGTCCCGGCGAACAGGCCGGGAGCCAGGGCCCAGGCGGCTGAACGGGCCAGAAGATTTCGACGTGTCAGTTCACGGCTGGGCGATGTCATGAGTCCGTGTCCCTGGTGGAGAATCCGGGTGGCCGGAGGCCGTGGCGAGCAGGCTCATTGTAGGTGTTGCCCCATCCGGCTGCACGCTATGATCGCCCGGACCATGAGCAGCTCGCAGCCGTCCCAACGTGGAGCCGATCACCTGGTTCGGTCGCTGGTGACGGCCGGCGTCAGCCGATTGTTCACCCTGTCGGGCAACCAGGTGATGTCGGTCTTCGACGCGACGATCGGAACCGATATCGAGTTGATCCACGTGCGTCACGAGGCGGCGGCGGTCCACATGGCTGACGCCTGGGGCCGGTTGACCGGCGAGCCGGGTGTGGCGCTGGTCACGGCCGGCCCGGGGTTCACCAACACGCTGACACCGACCTACGTGGCTGCGATGGCCGAATCTCCGGTCGTGGTACTCAGCGGCTGCTCGCCGCTCGCCCGCGACGGCCAGGGGGCTTTCCAAGAGATGCCGCAGGCCGAGATGGCCGGCCGGGTGGCCAAGGCGTCATGGAAGGCGACCGATCCGGCCGCCCTGGGACACGATCTCTCTCGAGCCATCCGGTTGGCCCGCAGTGGTCGACCGGGGCCGGTGCATGTCACCCTGCCTGGAGACGTCCTGTCGGATACCGGCCGGCATCAGGTGGCCGGGCCACCCGTTCCGGACGACTTTCATCCGATCGTGAGCCTGCTGGATCGGGACACCGCCGACCGGGTCCTGCAACTGCTTGGTGAGGCCTCCTGCCCGCTGGTGCTGGCTGGTCCCGCGTCGGTTCGCGGTCCCGGCCCCATGGCCCTGGCACAACTGGAGGAGGCTACCGGCGTGCCGGCTGTGGCGATGGGGAGTCCTCGTGGGATCAATGATCCGGGCCTGGGGGCATTCGCCGAGGTCCTGGTCGAAGCCGATCTGCTGGTACTGGTCGGACGCAAACCCGATGTCGGCTTGAAGTTTCTCGAGTCCCCGTTTGTCGATGACGGTTGCCGCGTGGTGCTGATTGACCCGGACGCCGCGGTGCTGGAGCAGTACGGCCCACGTCTTGAGGGTGCGGGACGGTTGGTCGTCGCCGACCTGGCCGATTCGGTGCCGGCCATCGAACGGCTGCAGCAACTCTCGGTGGAGCCCCGCAGCGACCTCGCCACCTGGCGGGACCGGGTGAAACAGTCGGTGACCTATCGGCCTCCGGAATGGGAACGGCCGGAGGTGGACAAGGGCTCGGCGCTGCATCCGGTCCAGGTGGCCCGGGCGGTTGACGATCTGCTGGCCGAGGCCAAAGAATCGGTGTTCATCTCCGACGGAGGAGAATTTGGGCAGTGGACGCAGGCGGTTGTCGGCTCGACACACCGCGTGATCAACGGACCGTCCGGTTCCATTGGCGGTGGCGTGCCGTTTGCCCTGGCCGCGCGGTTGGCCTGCCCGGAAGCGGTCGTGGTGGCGACCGTGGGTGACGGCACCTTCGGATTTCACGCCATGGAACTCGACACGGCTGTCCGGTACGGCCTGCCGCTGGTCATCGTCGTTGGCAACGATGCCTGTTGGAACGCCGAGTACCAGATCCAACTGGACGAGTACGGGGCCGATCGGCTCGTGGGATGCGAACTGGCCGACACACGGTACGACGAGGTGTGCCGATCGATGGGGGGATGGGGCGAGCGAGTCGAACGGGTTGAGGATCTGTCGGAGGTGTTACGGCGGGCGGTTGCGTCGGGACAACCGGCCGTCGTTGACGTGCGGATCGACCGGGTCCGGGCGCCGATCGTTCGCCGCTAGCCGTCGCCGGTTTCGACATCGTCGTCGAGCATTCCCAGTTGTTGCAGCCGACGGTAGAGACGGGGGCGTGTGAGACCGAGCAGCCGAGCTGCGTGGGCCTTGTTACCGCGCGAGCGCAGCATCGCTTGCCCGAGATGTTCTCGTTCGACGCGCTCCATGACCTCTTCGAGTGGTTCGATGGGTGGTTCCAGCGGGCCTCCGGTTCGTTGGGCGTCCATCCCGGTCCGGAAGGCAAACGGCAGGTCCGGCGGCTGGATCACTGCCGAACCGCGTTCAGCAGCCGTCCTGGCTGCCTCGCGGATCACCGTGTTCAGTTCGTCGAGATTTCCCGGCCAGCCGTATTGGCCCAGAGCCGTCCAGGACTCGGAGGCCAACCCGCCGACCTGGAAGTCGGCCGTCTGGTTGTGGCGTTCCAGGAAATGCTGAGCCAGGGGCTGGAAGTCCTCAGAGCGATCACGAAGTGGCGGCAGGCTGATGGTGATGGCCGAGAGGCGGAAGTGGAGTTCGGGCAAAAGGTCCTCGTCGGCAACGGCCTGGTCGAGTGGCCGTGTTGCCGAAGCCATCAATCGCAGCTCCAGCTCGTCGTCGGCGTTGTGGTCGTGAGCGACGAATTCGCCGAGTCGGTCGAGCAGTCTCTGCTGAATGTCGCGAGGCAGTCGGTCGACTTCGGCAAGAAACAGTGCACCGGGTTGCAGCACGTTGGCGACAGGAGGCCGTGAGGGTCCGAGCATGCGGTCGATGACGTCGGCCTGTTCGTCGGGAGGCAGGGCGACCGAGTCGAGAGGGACAAAGGAGTGCTCGCCTCCTGGACCCGCGTAGTGGATCGCCCGTGCCGCGTGCTCCCGACCAACCCCGGACTCGCCGATCAGGCAGACACCCGCCCGTGTCCCGCTTGCCAACCGCACCTGTTCGAGGACCCTTGTCATGGCTGGCCCGCGTCCCAGCAACGAGTCGAGGCCGAACCTCTGGCGGAGGGAATGCCGCAGCGCGGCCAGTTCGGCATGGAGACGGTGGGTGGGTGTTTCGGCAGTGGACTCGGCCGGTTGCACAGGCTGTAGCACACCCAGGAAGCCGTCCGGACGGGCCTGGTCGTCGGTGAGGGGAAAGACGTGCAGCAACTGGGGCAGGGAGCGACCGTCACGGCAGGAGACCTGGATCGGGACCGGTCCTTCGGGGTGTCGATCGAGTTCCGGGGGTGGGCAGATGCTGGCGACCAGGGCGTCGACGGTGCCGGCCTCGAATTCGCTGCTGTAGTCGCATCGCCATCCGACAACGTCTTCGGCCAGCCACCCGGTCAGGCTTTCGCAACCGGTGTTGAACCAGGCGACGACGCGATCGGTGTCGAGAACGAAGACGGGGGTCTCCGTTCCGGCCAGCCACTTCTCGATCCGTCGCCGACGTCGGGGCATGAATCCGGTGGTGAAGAGTGGAGAGGGATGAGTGAATTCAGGAGGTGGGGTTCAGCGGGAGACTCGTCCCGAAGTGGCTCCTCCCATCAATGCTTCGATTTCGGACCGCTCGGCGTAGCTGAAGTCGCCCTTGATGCTGTGTTTCAGACAGCTTGCAGCCGTGGCGTACCGCAAAGCGGTTTCGGGTGCGGCCAGTTCAGGAGTCGTCAGGGCGAAGATCAGGCCGCCGGCGAATGAATCTCCAGCGCCGACACGGTCGACGATGTTGCGGATCTCGTACGGCTGGTACTCGCCCTGGTCATTGAGCGGGGCGAAATGGGCCGTGTCGTTGGAGGCGTCCAGCAGCATCGCACCCCAGTTGTTGTGGCTGGCCGAGAGGCTCTCGCGGAGCGTGATTGCCACCGTGTCGACGTTGGGGAAATCCGAGACGATTTGCCGGGCGACCGATTCGTAGGCGGCAACATTGAGGTGACCCGCCTCGACATCGGTCTCACCGGCCTGGATTCCCAGGCACAGGTCGCAGTCCTCTTCGTTGGCGATCACCACGTTGATGAACGGCATCAGTCCTCGCATGGTCTCACGAGCCAGGTCGACAGTGCCGGTTCCGGGTTGCCAGTTCCAGAGTTTTTTGCGGAAGTTGAGGTCACATGAGACGGTCAGACCGGCCGCCGAAGCGGCTTCGACGGCGGCTCGGGCTGCGCCGGCCGCGGGCTGGCTGATCGCAGGTGTGATGCCTGTGATATGCAGCCAGCCGGCTCCGGAAAATGCGGATTCGAAGTCGTACGCGTCAGCCTCTTCGAGCGAGATCGAAGTCCCTTCGCGGTCATAGATCACCGTGCCACCTCTCTGGTTGGCACCGGTTTCGACGAAGTAGATCCCGAAACGTCCCCTGTCGATTCGACGCAGGAGCCCGGTGTCGACTCCGAACTTCCGCATTTCCTGCTCAAGGCAGTCGGTCAACGGGTTGTCGGGCAGACTGCTGAGGTAGGCGGATTGTCCGCCCTGGTGAGCTATCGAGATGGCGACGTTGAGTTCGCCGCCACCGAAAGTCGCTTCGAACCGCCCGGGCAGCACCTGCCGAACTCTCAGCAGCTCCTCGGGAGCCAGCCGAATCATCACTTCGCCGAATGTCACAACCCGCACGGTGTCGTCTCCAGGATGTTCGGTCCACCAGGCCAGCTGCCAGTCTGGCACACCGTCCCGATCACATCAAACCGCGTGCGAACAGAACCGGTAATAGATCTCGGCGGCCTGTTCCAACTCGGCCACCTCCAGCCACTCGTCGCGGGTATGTGCCTGCAGGATCGACCCGGGACCACAGACGATTCCGGGTACGCCCGCGGCGGCGAATCGCGAGGCGTGGGTGCCGTAGGGAACTCCGACCAGTTGCCGGGGACCGGTGATGTTGGCGATGTGATCCTGCAGCCGTCGCGCCCAGTCCCCGTTTCCCTCGTCGGGCAGCGGAATGCCCACCAGCCAAGGAGGCAGGAACTCGAAGGGAACATCGACGTTCTGTTCGAGATACTCGCGAACGTCGTCGATCACTGCCGCCCCGTTTTCTCCCGGAATCACGCGGCGGTCGACTTCGATCAGGCATTCGTCGGGCACCGTGTTGACGCTGACGCCACCGCTGACCAGTCCGACCGACAAGGTGGCGGCCCCGCACAGCGGATGGGGTGTGACACGATCGGCCAGCGTGTCGGCGTAGTCCTCGAGAGCGTGAACGACCCGGGCCATGTGGTAGATCGCGTTGACACCCTGTTCGGGCTGAGAACTGTGGCAGGCGCGGCCGGTGGTGCGGACCTTCCAGCGGGTCGCGCCGCGGTGGGCGACAACGATGTCCAGCAGCGTCGGTTCGGCCACGAGAGCGACGTCGGGTCGTTCAGGGATCAGGTCACAGTGCCGGTCGTCGTCGGTCCACAACCGCACCAGGTCGGTGATTCCCTGCACGTTGGATTCTTCGTCACACGTGCAGCTCATCACCACGTTGGCGGCCCCCTCGGGACGTTCGCTGGCCAGCCGGGCCACCGCGTGCAGCATCGCCGCCATGCCCCCCTTCACGTCGCAGGAACCGCGACCGTAGATTTTCCCGTCACGGACGACCGGGTCGAACGGATCAATGGTCATTCCGTCGACAGGGACCGTGTCCTGGTGGGCATCGAGAATGACGGTCGGTCGGTCGGCACCCGCGTCCACCCGAGCCACGACATTGGATCGGCCGGGCACGACCTCGATTCGCTCGTGCGCGATGTCTCGCTCGGCAAAGAATCCGCATAGCCAGTCCGAAACTCGTGTCTCGTAGTACTCGGGACCGGAAAGGTCGCGGCCCATGGGATTGACGCTGGGGATGGAAACCAGCGTCTTGAGGATTTCGAGAGTGTCCACGGCGGGATCCTTGGTTCGGTACAGGTCAGGGGTGTCATCCTAGGCAATCGGCCGTCCCGCGTCGCAGTCGGTGAGGCGGAAAGGTGACTGGTTGCCACGGGATCGAACGGGACGTATCGTGATGCCTCGTTTCCGTTTTTGTCTCCGAGAGGCACGAGTTGATGACAGATTTTTCCGCTGAACATGCCAGGGGACACGACTACGGAGATTTCCTCGGACACCACGCGTCCGACGAGGATCGAGAGAGGTGGCAGAGGATCTACGACCGTGTGACGTTGACCGAATCTCACCAGGCGGTGCTGGCATCCTTCGTGAGGGAGATGAAGGTGCTGGTGCTGGCGGGGGCCTGGTGCGGTGACTGCGTGAACCAGTGCCCGATTTTTGAGAGGTTCAGCCAGGAGAGCCCGGTGATCAGCGTGAGGTATCTCGATCGGGACGCGAATCCGGAGTTGACCGAATGCCTGTCGGTCAACGGGGGTCATCGCGTGCCGGTGGCGGTATTTCTGAGCGAAGATGACTTCCCCTGCGGGATCTTTGGTGATCGTACGCTGGCGAAGTACCGTGCCATGGCAGCTGACATTGATTCATCGCTGGTGACATTGGCCGGAAACGACGGTCGCACTCTGCTGGAGCAGGCGACTGAGGAGTGGCTCAACGAGTTCGAGCGGATGCAGTGGATGATGCGTACGTCCGGGCGACTCCGAGAGCTGCACGGCGATTGAGACGGGGAGATTGGGTACAAACCCGTTGTGGTTTTGTTTGCGAGCCGAACGGGTTCAGCAGGCAAATCCCAATTCGCGGCCGATGGCCTCGGCGTGGGTGGTGACGCGGTCGACGGCCATGTGGACCTGGGCGAGGGTCTCGTCCGGCTCGAGCAGCACGGGGTGGTGCATCACCAGCACGTTGGCATCGGCCCGGTCGGCCTCGGCCAGGTCGCCGGAGGCCGTGAACCGGCGTCGGCTGTGGGATTTGTGCAGTGAGCGGAATCCCGGGTCGATCGCGACTCCCTCGGCCCGGACCGCCCTGGCAAACCCATCGCGTGTGAGTCCGCTGCAGGCGTCGGGTTGGAACTGCAGGCCCAGCTTGTAGAGGCCAGGTTGCGAGTCGGGTTCATCAGGCAGGACGAACGGGACCACCGCGGGTTGAT
>Ga0310342_100003230_pt1 | contig 10677 bp, 6 predicted proteins | sample S15DNA20500_MG_FD_206155 | JGI IMG/M metagenome (GOLD analysis project Ga0310342, IMG submission 206155) | Marine microbial communities from station ALOHA, North Pacific Subtropical Gyre - S1503-DNA-20-500_MG | ecosystem: Environmental > Aquatic > Marine > Oceanic | place: Pacific Ocean: North... | reverse complement strand
AAAGAAATATGCAGCAGGAGATGAAGCTAGGAAGTTTGAAAAAATCCCTACAGCTTCTCAACCTGTTCAGCAAAAAGTTGGAACAAGAGATGAGTATTTAGATAGATACGCTAAAACTCAAATTAAATCTCCTGAACTAGCTGATGCTGCAACACAAGCTTATACAACTCAAGCTGTTCAAACAGATGAATTATTAGCTGGAACTGCTCAAGCAGCTCCAACTGATATTGGTCCAACTACAATAACTGGACAAACAATTTCAACACCAGCTTCTTTAACAGCAGCTCAAGCAGCTACACCAACAGCTCCAACAGTTTCAACAATGACTGCTGGTTTAGGAACTGCGAAAACAGGAACTGCTCAAACTGGTACAGTTGGAACTACAGCTCAAATTGGTACAGTAACTGGAGCTTTAACTGGTACTGCTACAGGAGCAGCAGCAGGTCCAACAAGTTCTGCAGTAGCTCAAACTGCTTCAGGACAATTATCTGCTGGAGCTTTAGCTCAAGTATTAAGTGGAACTGCAGCTACAGTAGCTGGACAAACTGCAACTCTACCTGGAAATATTCAGGCAGCGATTGCAACTAATCCTGCTTCTGTAACTAAAGTAATTGTTGCTCAACCAACTGATGTACAAGCTCAAGTTGCATCCTTACCAACTGATACTTTAGTTTCTGCACAATTAGAAACTTTATTAGCTGGAATAGATACAGGTACAATACCTACATGGGCAAGAGGTGCTGTAGAAAATGTTGAAAAGAATTTAGCTCAAAGAGGTTTAAGTAAATCTACAATTGGTAGAGATGCATTAGTTAATGCAATTATACAATCAGCATTACCTATAGCTCAATCAAATGCAACTGCATTACAACAAAGAGCTTCACAGAATTTAAGTAACGAACAACAGGCTTCTGTATTATCAGCACAACAGAGTTTTCAAACTCAGTTAGTTAATGCTGAGAATGATATGAAAGCTCAGATGATGACTGGGCAATTTGCTCAAGAAATTACTAAGCTTAATGCTATGAGTGAGCAACAAGCTATATTAGCTGGTGCTGCTCAACAACAAGAAGTAAGATTAGCAAACTTAGCTAACATACAACAAGCTGGATTAACTCAAGGTCAATTAACTCAGCAAATGGCTTTAGCTAATTTAAATGTTGGTCAACAAACTGCTTTAGCTAATGCTCAAACAAGTGCAGGATGGGATGTTTTAAATTTAAATAATGCCCAACAAACTGCAATATCTAATTCTAATTTATATAGAACATTTGAATTAACTAATTTATCGAATACTCAACAAGCTACTATGCAAAATGCTGTACAGTTAGCTACAATGGATATGGCTAATTTAAGTAATGCCCAACAAAAAGCTGTAGGTAATGCTCAAGCTTTTTTACAAATGGATATGGCAAACTTAACTGCAGCACAACAAACAGAAGTTTTAAATACACAAAATAGACAACAAGCTATGTTGACTGACCAAGCTGCTACAAATGCTGCTGGTCAATTTAATGCATCAAGTACAAATCAAACAAATCAATTTATAAATAATTTAGCATCAACAATAAATTTACAGAATGCTGCAAGAAATGATGCTATGAATCAATTTAATACTACAGAGTTAGATAGAATTGCAGCTTTAAATCAAAATAATCAATTGGAAGCTGATAGATTAGAAGCTACATTAAATACTGATATTGAAAAATATAATGCACAATTAGATTTTAATAGAAATCAGTTTAATACACAGAATGGAAATTTAATTGAACAATCAAATGTTACATGGAGAAGACAACTAAATCAAGCAAATACTGCAGGACAGAATGCAGTCAATCAAGCTAATGCTATGAATTCATTTAATTTAAGTAATCAAGGTTTATCTTTTTTATGGCAAGAGATGAGAGATGCTGCTAAATGGGAATATGATTCATCTAATAATGAAGCAGATAGAGCTTCTCAAATAGCAATTGCAGCATTAGGAAATGAATCAGTTGCAGACCAAGCTAAAGTTGACTTTATTGGTAAATTAGGTGAACTAGCAATTAGAGTATGGGAAGCTAGACCATAATAGAATGAAAATAATAAGGATATAATATGGGTTTAATAAAAAAATTTTGGAAAAAAACAAAAAAGGCAGTAACAAAACCTATTACTAAAGTTTTTAAAGGTGTTGCTAGAGGAATTGCTAAAGTTGGTAAAGCAGTAATGAGAGGTGTTTCTAAAATAAGTAAAAAATTTGGACCACTTGGTATGATTGCCATGGCTGTTGCTATGCCTTATGCTATGAGTGGTTTAAGTAGCATGATTGGTTATCAAGCTGGGACACCATTTGCTAGTGGATTATTAGCAAGAACACCAGGAACTTTTTTAAGAGCAGTAGGTAATATTGGTGCTCAAATTAGAAATGGTTATCAAATAGGTAGTGGTGCTCTTGGAAAAGGTATAGGAAAAATTTCACAATTTACTGGTAATATTGGTTCTACAATAACTGATACTATTGCTAAAACTTTTCAAAAGTTTGGTGGTGGTGGTGGAGGAGGTACAGGAGTAAAGGATAATTGGTGGACTAGAATTTCTAAAGGTGCTAAAAATTTATTTAACTCAGCTAAGAGTGTTGTAACAGGACAACCTACAAGTGGTAGTGTAGATGTAACAGGTATTTCTGCTAGAGGTCCTGCTTCTTGGAGTAATGAATTTATGACTCAAAGTATGACAAATGTTCAAGCACAAGCTGCTTTAGAGGCTGGTACTATTCATGGAGGGCAACTTACAGGACAATCATTTTATGGAAGTACTGCTGATAAATTAGTTGCAGAAACAATTAATAAAGCTGCAGAAAAACAAATTAGTCAATTAAGTCCAAATGCTATGAGACATTATACTGATGTAAATAATGCTTATAAAGCAAATAATACTTATATAAATAATCAACAAGCATTAGATACTGTATTAGAAAGTCAAGGTACAAGTTATCAAGGAATAACAGATTTTGATGGTCTTTATAATTCAGATTTAGGTATGACAGGAGATTATAAATTAATAAATCCAAATGAACCTACTTCATATTCATTTACTGGTGATAGAACATTTGATAATCCAGTTGCTAAAAAATATAATTATAAAAAACATATAAAGAGAGCTAAAAAAGCAACACTTGGCTGGGCAAAAGATAGTTTACTTGCAGTTCAACAGGATGATATTATTCAACCTGACCAAGGAGACTTTTTACCCACACAAGGAGCAGAATTTGCTGGAAGTATAGGTGCATCATTATCTGCAACTGATATAAAAGGTGCGACAGGTAGTTCATCTTATGCTAATGTATTTGGTACTGCTGCATGGGAAAAATTAAGAGCATATCATAAACATATGAATTATCAAGGAAGTACATAATAACAATTAACAAAAGGAAAACACAATGGCAAAGAAACAAGGATACAACGCAAGAAAAGACGAACAACTAGGAATGACTAGAGGTAAACAATCTGGTAAAAAGATGTCTATGGCTGGTCGTAGAAAAGTAGCTAAAGCTACAAGAAAACCTAAAGGTTCATACGGATTCGGCAAATAATAATGCCTTTTAAGTCCGAGAAGCAACGTAAATTTTTATGGGCTAATGAACCCAAAGTTGCAAAAGATTGGACTCAAAGGTATAGTAGTCGTACTAAATATGAAAAAGGTGGGTGTGTTACAATAATGATAGCAACCCCAATTAAGAAAAATAAAAAGAAAACATAATGGCTGAAAAAATAGTAAATACTGAATACGAAAAAGCAAATGTTAATCCATTTAATGCTCCCACTCCAGGCGAATCTTTAACAAGTTCACCTGATATGCCTCATGCATGGGAAAGACCTCCTCAACATACTGAGCAAGAAGATGCTATGGAAGAAATTTATATGGAACTAACAAGTGAGAATGCTTTAATGCCTTTAATCAATATGATTGATGAAGGAATTCCATTAGACCAAATAGCTCAAGTTATTTTGTATAAAGGTTATACTGAAGGAAAATTTAGTCCTGATTTAATGTTAATGTTAGCTGAACCAACAATATATTTATTAATAGCTATTGCAGATTATGCAGATATAAAAGATTATGTATTATATGAAGGGGAAGAAGATGACCCTGATGGACAAATTTATGGTGATGATGTTGAACCAGTTTCAATGGATGATGATGATGAAGGTGTAGCTAAGAAACCAAAAGAAACATCTGAGATAACAGAATATGAAGAACCTTCAGAAAAGAGTTTATCTGCTGGTTTATTATCTAGAGTTAAAAAAGAATTACCAGCTAAAGTTGAAGCAGCAAAGGAGAAAAAATAATGGGTATTAATTTAGGTACTGCAGCTATGGCTTTTGGTTCAGGTTTAATCAAGGGTGATGAAAAAGCTAGAAAAGAAAAGATGCTGGTTCATGGTGAAAAATTAGCAGCTAAAAGAGATGCTATTATTGCTATGAAAAAATCTAAATATGAATATGACATGAATAAATATGATGCAAACAAAACTAAAATGGATTCATTAAATGCTGTTAGTTCTGATTTAGATTCTGGAAAATTTAATTATAAAAAAGGAAGTGCAAACTATGTAGAAGGTCAAAATACTGTTGATACTTTTTCTTTAGGTGAAGCTTTCTTAGAAGCTAAACATGGTATGGAGTGGGTTGCTAACAAGAAAAAATCTAAACTTGGTGCTGAATCTGACCCTACAGCATGGATAGCTTATGTTCAATCTGTCGGTAATAATCCAAATATTAAAAATGAATTAAAAAATGTTGATTTTAAATCAAGAGAACTTATTGAAGGTAATTATCTTGAATCAATTCAGAAAATTGAAGATAAGTATGCTTCTCAATTAGAAAATGCTAGACATGATAGTCCATTAGTTAATGCAATACTTGGTAAAAAGAAACAAGAAATTGATAACCTTAATATAGATGTTGAGCAAGATACTAAAGATGCAAAAACTATTGAAAAGGCTACTACATATATTACTGAAAAAGCAGATGATGAAACTATTACAGATACAGATGTTGTAGAAAAAATTACAGGAGATAAAGAATTAACTTATACTGATAGTGCTACAACAATATTTATACCTAAAAGTTATAAAGATGATTTTGCAGCTAAAATAGAAAAAGCAAAAGATGTTAATTATTCAGATAAAAGATATAATAAACAAATTGCAGATACAGTATTAACACTTATCCCTGATGCAGTAACAAAAGATTTCTTTGAAGTTACTAAAGATGGATTAATTGCTAAAGAAAGTATTATTAATGCAGATGTAACTATACAAGCTTTAGTGAGTAATTCTCTTGAAGATTTAAATGTAACAGATACTTTTAAATCAACAGGTAATAACAAAAGTAAAATAGATTTCAATGCAAATAAACGATTTAACCTTGCAAAAAATCATGTTGAAGAATATGGTTCTTGGATGGCTGATGGTAAAGTATTATCTGGTGGTTCATTAGCTAATATATGGAAAAAAACATCTACTGCTTTAGTTGTACCATCTAACTCTATTATTAATATTAATAATAATAACTTAAAAGGTTATGATGCAGTTATTCCACAAAATTTAAGAACAGATGTTGGCAAAGTTTACAGAAAATTTATTGTAGATAAAGCTACAGAAAGAATGAATGATGAAACTAAGGGTGGTGGTACTTTAGAATATAATATTAATGTTTTACAAAGAGCATTAGAAAATGATAATGATGGTAATAATCAATTAACCCAAGATGCTAGAGATTATATTGCTGAAGCATTAACAAAGAGTGGTTATAAAATTAATAAAATAGGAGCTGAAGTAGAAACTGAAAAAGTTGAAATTGAAAGTACTACAGAAGGTTCACCAAAAATTTTAGCAGAAGAAAAAATAAAGGAAGAAGAAATTACTAAACCTGAATCCTTTGAAGATAAACTTTATAATATAGAAATGGTTTCAAATAAACCAGGTCATAAGAGTGCTGTAATTTATTTACCAACACAAGAGGTACCAACTGGACAAAGAGTTGATATTGGAACATTGGATAAAGCTCTTAGAACTTTAAAAGTTGCAAAAAAACATAAGATGAATTACACAACAATTAAGAAATTAGAAGCTCATGTTGCCAGTTTACGAAGAGATATATACAAACAATATGAAGAAAGAAATCCACCAAAAGGTATAATGGAAATGAGTAAGGGACAATAATAAAATTAATGTTATGAAACCATGGCTGAATCATTACCTTCTATACAAGAACTAGATATAATTTCAAGTGAAGTTAATAAAAATCTTTTAAAAACAAAAACTCTTCCATCTTCGGAAGGCTTCGATTTAACATCCCCTACAACAGATAAAAGTTTACCATCTTTACACGAATTAGATGTCATCTCCCTCCCAGGAGATAAAAAAGCATCTATAATTTCCCAAACAACTACAGACCAGAAAATCTCCCCTGAATATACAGGGATAGGGATAGATGAAAGATTCACAATTGCAGGAGAAGAACCTAGCACTTGGGAAAAAATTGCCTATGGTATTGATAAACAAAATATGTTTTTTGGTAATGTGGGTCGTGTTATAAGTGCTGGATGGGAAGCTGCCTTTGACCCTGAAAGAGAATTTAAAGAAGTTGCAGTATCAAATGCTGCAAATGAAAGAGCAGAATTATATTCTAGACATGAAAAATTTAGAAGTGGAAAATATGATGATGATATGGAAGTTCTTATCGCAGAGATGGGAACTTTTCTTTTAGACCCTTATTATATTTTTATGTACATGACACCTTGGGGAAGAGCTATGACTATGCGACAATCAGGGTTTAAGGCTGCTGCAAAAGTAGCTGGTTTGTCAGCAGGAGCTATTTCTTTAGATAAATTATTTGATAACTTAGCAACAACAGGTGAAGTTCATCCTGAATCTGTAGCAACAGCAGGAGCACTAGCTGGAATACTTGGACCTGCATCTATGAAAGCTTTTCAAGTTATAGGTAAACTATTACCTGGTGCCGATAAACAAAAAATTGCACAAGTACTTGGTGTGATTGAAGGTAAGACTGCAGAAAAATTAGGTGTTAGTCCTAAAGCATATAAAGTTTTACAAAAGATTGCAGGTGATAAAGAATTTTTACAATTAAATAAACATATAAAATTAGCAGAAAAAAATTGGGTTAAAATTATTGCTAAAGAACAAGATACATTTTATAATTCAGTACGAAAAGTAGACCAAAAAATTAATAAATTAAAAGCAGATTTAAAACACGCTAAGAAAAAAGATATTAAATTTTTATATAAAGATAAATATATAAAAAATGTTGGTGAAAAGATTGCACAGATAGAAAAAAGTGAAGCATTAAAAAAGAAAGTATTTGATAAAGCACAAACAAAATTATGGAAAAGCCAAGCTGAAGCAGCTAAAAAAAATATAGATTTAGTTGCACAAAGAGATGTACAATTTTTAGAAAAACTTTGGAAAGAAAAAGCTCTTTACGAAAAAACTGCTCAAGTAGTTTTATCAGCTAGTGTTAGACCTTTAATGGGTGCTGCTGTTGGATATGGTTTTGGAAAACTATGGGGTCCAGATGACGCTAATTTAAATAAATGGATGTTAATTGGTGCATCATTTGGAGCAACTCATAAATTAGTACAAGCTAGTAAAATTTTACCAGGTCAATCTAAGAGTATGTTACAAAGATTATTGTACAGAGATGCTACTAAAATTGCATTTCAAAAAGTTAGAGAATTAACATCTACTACTACTTCATCTAAACTAGCTTCAATTGGTGGAGAAACAGAAAAAATTGGATTACAATTATTAGAAACTATTGATAGTTCTCTTGCTAAATTTTCTGCAGCACAAAGGTCAGATAATTTAAGGAGAGAATGGATGATGAGAGCATCTAATATTGTTAGACCATATTCTCAAACTGAAGAAGCATTAGCTATATCAGTTATTCGAGGTTCAAAAGAAAAAGTAAGTACTAGAGTACAAACACTTGCAAATAAATTAGAAAAAGAATTAATAGCATTTAGAAAATTACATAATGACGCTGGTATTTTTTCTTTAGATGAGGTTACAGGAAAGTTAATGACAATACGAAATTACTTTCCAAGAGTATATAACTTTGATGAAATTAAAAAGGACCCAAAAAAATTTGAAGATACTGTTATAAAAATTTTTAAAAGTTTAGGTCGTAGTGAGAAAAGTGCAAAAAATGCTGCAGCAAGATTTGCAGAAACTTTAAAAAATGCTGATGATAGTGTTATTAATCGAGAAGCATTAAATAATTTAATATCTGGTGTTGGAGTATCAAGTAGAAAAAAAGGAGTTACAGAACTTTTAAAAAGTAATCCTTTAAGTGAACATATTACAAAGAGAAGAATACTTAATGGACCTTATGCTAAAGTAGAAAAAATTTTAGAACAGAATGGTTATTTAGTTAATGATGTTCAATTAATCTTCGGTAATTTATATAATCGTTCTATGAAATCTATAGCATTTGCAGAAAAATTTGGAGCTAAAGGACAATTATTAAAACCTTATATACGAAATATTGTTAAAAAATATAAAGATACTGGTAGAGATGATTGGCAGACATTAGCTACAAAGGAAATTAATCTAGTAATGAGAACTATTGATGGTTACTTTGAAAGATATGGAACAATGCATACAGGTACAAGTAAATCAATGGCTGGAATCTTAGCAACTATATCTAATTTAAATATGTTGGATAGAGTTACTATTGCTTCACTTGGAGATGTAGTTCAACCTTTTACTAACTCAAATAATTGGTTATCTTTTTGGAGAGGTGCATTAAGAACATCACTTATTAATAAAAGAGAAACAGGACTTGCAAAAAATTTAATGTTAGCTGAAGGTAATGAAATACGAGGAGCATTATTAAGAACTTCTGGTATTGCACAATCATTTGATGATGCTACTATGGCAGCTAATACTATAGGTAAACTAGGTTTTACTAGAAAATTAAATGAATGGGGATTTAAATGGATGGGTCTTCAATGGTTAACTGGATTCGCTAGAAGATATTCATATAATGTAGGAGCAATAGATTCTTTTGTTTCAGCACAAAAATTAGCTAAGTTTGTTAGTTCAAATGGAAAGAATGCTTTAAATACAAGTAAGGGTTTAAGATTAGTTAAAGATTTAAATAAATATAGTATGAGTGTTGAGGATGGATTAAGACTAGGTGTATTTAATAATTTTGATGATGCACTTAAAAATAAAACAGCAACCAGAATATTGAATCAATCTGGTATTCTTGCCTCTAATAGAGATGCTTTAATACCTCAAGTTTCAAATAGATTATTATTTACTCAGAGTAGAAATCCTTGGATTAGATTAATGGGTCAATTTACTTCTTGGGCTATGGCTAAATCAACTCAAACAAATAAAATATTACAAAGAATTGAAAGTGGTGAAGTTAGACAATTAGTAAAATTATTAGGAGCATTACCTGTTTATGGTGGAATTCAAATGTTAAGGGAACTTGCTAAACATGGAGAAGTAAAAACAGACCCAGCTTATAATGAAGATAAATGGTGGTCAGAAGCTTTAAGATTATCAGGTATGGCAGGTATACTTCCTGAATTAACTATTGGAAGATTAACTGGACCAGGTTCTCAAATGCCTTGGTTTATTCCTTTTCCTGCAGCAAGTGTAGCAACTGATATAGGTAAAATAGCACAAGATACTTTAAAAGGTGATACAGATAAAGCATGGAATAGATTTTTAAAGAAGGTAGTACCTTTTCCAACATGGAGAGAATGGGTTATGCGATTATTTAGAGGAGCAAAAAAAACAAGAACATATAAATTAGATAATATAGACTCAAGTGATATTACAATTAAACCAAGAAAATTTTCTAGAGGTGGAAGAGTTAAATTTGAACATGGAGATGTTGCAGTAAATAAAACATTACCATCTTCAACAGAGTTTGATATAGTTTCAACTACTGAAACTGAAAACCCTGATAAATATATTGTTGGTGATAAGTTAAATGAGAAAATTTCTTTTACAGAAGAAGAAGTAATCGAACCTCATGTAGAAGAAAAATCTAAGTTACCTAAAGAAGAAATTTCTGAAGTTGAAGCATATGTTCCTTTAATAAAAAGTTATGAAGGACATGGAGATAAAATTTATGATAGTAAAGGAAATGTTATAGCTTATAAAAATTATAGATTAGGAGATGAAAAACATATAACAAGTGGGTATGGTTTTTATAATAAGTCTAATAGAGAAAATGATTCAGTTACTGTTGAACAAGCTGAAAAAGATTTAAGAAAAAATATTAAAATAAAATTAGAAGCTGCTAAAAAAGGAATTAAAAATTTTGAAAGTTTATCTGATAATTTAAAACAACATATAGTTTCATCATGGTATAGAGGTGCATTATCAGGCAGTCCTTTAACAAGAGAATTAATTAATGCAGGTGAATTTGAAAAAGCTGCAGATGAATTTTTAAATAATGCTGAATATAAGGCAGCAGTTGAATCAAAGTCAGGAGTAGCAGCTCGAATGGAAGCTGTCGCAGAAGCCCTGAGAAATGAAGCTAAAAAATAGTTGACAACTAACAGATTTCTTACTATAATATAGTATGAAAGAGTAATGTCCATTGTGGAGTTACTCAATTTAAATCGCTTAATGAAAGGATTAACATG
>Ga0310342_100003228_pt1 | contig 10679 bp, 9 predicted proteins | sample S15DNA20500_MG_FD_206155 | JGI IMG/M metagenome (GOLD analysis project Ga0310342, IMG submission 206155) | Marine microbial communities from station ALOHA, North Pacific Subtropical Gyre - S1503-DNA-20-500_MG | ecosystem: Environmental > Aquatic > Marine > Oceanic | place: Pacific Ocean: North... | reverse complement strand
AATCGACAGATTCCCTGGTCGAGCGTGATGATGAGTCAACGAGCGAGGTGGATTGAATGAGCCAGGAAGCTGAAAATGTGAATGACTCGACCCGCATCGAGCAGGCGGAGATGGTGGCCTACCTGGATGGTGAGCTGGATGTCCAGCAGGTCGCTGATGTGGAGAAGAGGCTTTCAGAAGATTCGGAATACCGCGTCCGCCTGCAGCAGCTTCAACAGGCATGGGACTTGCTCGACGAACTCCCCCGTTCAAAGGGGGACGAGCAGTTTACCCGTAGTACCGTGGAGATTGTTGTGGTCAAGGCCCGCGAGGAAGCCGAGAGGCGGGCATGGCTTCCTCGATTGGGGGGGCTGCTGCTGGTGGTGGGGGTGAGCCTGGCTGGTTACCTTCTCAGCTGGCAGTTGGCGAACAGGGACAATCGCCAGCTGATCCAGGACCTGCCGGTGATTGAAAAGATGAGTCAGTACAAACAGGCGGAGAGCCTCGAATTCCTGCGAATGCTCGTGAAGGAAGGGGTGTTTGAAACCGAGGGAAAAGATGGCCTCTGAAAACACCGGGAAGATAATGAAACGCTCTCTGGCAGTCATTCTGACGCTTGTCTGTTTCCTCGTGCTGGGTGCCGACGAGCAGTCGCAGAACCGCTCGCGGATCGATCAAATGACCGACCTGCAGAAACGGCAGTTGAAGGACAAGAATGAGGCCTTCCAGAATCTGAGCGAGGAGGAGCGGCAGCAACTCCGCGAGATGCACAAGCAGCTGGAGGACGCTCCGGATCGGGATGCCCTTCTGGATGTCATGAATAAATACACCGACTGGCTGCGGCAGGAGATCTCAACGGAGACCCAGCGAACAGAGCTGGCGAGCATGCCTGCGGTAGAACGGATCGAGGAAATCAAGAAGATCCAGCAGGAGAAGCAGGAAAGCAACTTGCGTGAGTTGTCCAGCAACCAACTGGGACTGGAGGATTCCCGAGTTATCTCGCTTTGGCTCAACAAGCTGTTGAAGACGTATGGCAAGGAAATAGCGGATAGCGAACAAGACGTTATCTCGAGATTGCGGCGGAGCCAGATGGTGTGGTTAAGTCGCATGCCAAACTCTTTACAGCGCAACCGGGTGCTTGCTGCCACGCTGGTAAGCCACGTCTGCCGCTCCGAGAATCCCCTGGTTTCCACGATACCTGTTTCTGATGAACTGAAGGAACTGGTGAGAAACCTGTCCGCCCGGGGCCAGGAACTCTACCAGGAGGTAGAGGGGGAAGAAGAACGTGAGCAGTTACTCGCTCGCTGGGCTTTTATCGCAGCGCTCAGAAGCATGCAGACAGTGAGTGAGGAAGAGCTGGCCCGGTTCTACTTTGAGGGTCTTTCCGCGGAGGACCGGGATTATGTGGACCATCTTTCCGGGCAAAGGTTCCGGCAGGTATTGAACGCTTACTACCTCCGTGACAAGGGACTTCGTTCTCCCTTTGGGAGACGGTCGGAGTCCGGGGACACCAGCATTGACAGGGCCCCGCTCAATTCCGATCGGCAGCAATGATCAGGGCAGGGAGCGTCGTCACGAGATAATAGCGACGTGGGGTGCTCAGTTCCAGGAGTGCCTCCAGGGTTCCGTCCGGGGCCTGGCTTCGCAGAAAGAGATTGAAGTCGAGCAAGCTGCGTGGTGCCTCGTAGCGGACGACACGGATGTTATCCGGATCCAGTGACGGGTTTTTCTGGCACGCCAGATCGATGGCCCGCTGGATTGCGTCCTCGATAAAACCGATTTTGTCGACGAGGCCGTACTGAAGCGCCTTGTTGGCAGTAAACACCTCGCCAGTCGCAAGGTTGGTGCCGGTGGCAGGATCGACAAGCTTGTTCTCATCATTTTTCAGTCCTGGCCGACCGGACATGACGATTTGTTTGAAGCGGTCAAAGGACTCATCAACAATGCCCTGAAGGATGACGCGATGTTCCTCGGGCATTGCCCGGGTCATGCTGAGAATCTGTTTGCGATCGTGGCTCATCAGGGAATCATCCTTGATGTCAAAACGTTCCATCAGTCCACTGAGATCATAATGCGGGATAATCACTCCGATGGAGCCAGTGGTTGTTGTCGGTTCCGCATAGATACTGTCTTGCTCGGAACCGACTGCCATGGATACATAGTATCCCCCGCTGGCAGCAATGCTTCCCATGCTCACCACGATTGGCAGCCTGGTATGGTCCTTCAGTTTTTGCAGGTGGTGATAGATGTAGTCAGATCCGGTTACCGTGCCACCAGGTGAATTGACTCGTAGCACAATCGCCACAATATTCTCATCCGCAGCGATCCTGTCGATCTGCCGTTTCACATAATGTCCTGATCCGATCACACCCTCGATGTCCAGGATGGCGACCTTGACACGTGCCGACTCCGAGAGGGAGTGGTAACGCTCGACAATTCCCTGGCTCGTATCAAAATACTCCTGTTTGGCTTGCTGCTGGCTCACCAACATCACCAGGCAGATGACAAACAGAAGCCAGCCAAGTCGTGAAAAAAACCGCGCCATGCCGGTCCGTGGGGCCGGCTGGATGATCACGGCTGGAGTATCCGGGCTGCCATGGTCGCCGGTCACGGGCTCCAGTTCCGTCGTTGCGGTCTCGACAAGCTCAACGATTTCGTTCTCGTTTTCATTCACGGGGATCGTCCTGTTTGTTTATGGCTGCATGGTGTGTTGCATATCCGTCCATTTTAGATGGCCTGGTTTGCCAAGGCCAGCATACGGTGGTGTTGCCCCGGATCCCTGTCTGCCGCTAAGCTATGCAAATTATCAGCATGCCTAGACAGCCTGGTGGCAACACGTGTCACCCTGACTGCAGGCCTGTTGCGTGTGTCCTTTCCCGAGGAATGTAACAGCCGTTACCTGCCAGAGAGTCCATTGTGCTAATTGCTACAACAACCGAGTGCTTTAAACACCTTTCTTTTGATGAGGCGATCCAGCGCATTTCGGATCTAGAATTTACCTGTATTGAAATTGCGATCCATGAAAACAGCCGGCAATTGACGCCCGCGCAGGTTGTCGACGATCTGGAAGCGGCGATCTTTTTGTGCCACAACCCCCAGCGACTGCATGTGGTGGCCTACTCGTTTCAGTCTTCTGCCGATGAGGAGGAGTTTTTCCAACAGTTTGATGCGGTCTGTCGGCTTGCCAAGGCAACTCGCGTGGTTTCGGTGACTGTCGATTCCGGGGAATTGGGGACACCATTTAATCAGGAGGTCGAACGGTTGCGAAGGCTGGTGGCGATCGCCAGCACGCAGGGAGTCAGGGTTGGTATGCGCAGCCAGATGGGATGCCTGAGTGAGGATCCGGATACAGTGACTGTCCTCTGTGACAACGTGGAAGGACTTGGCCTGACGCTCGATCCAAGTCATTACATTTACGGCCCCCACAGTGGTCGTGATTATGACAAGTTGATGAAGTACGTCTGCCATGTACAGCTACGTGATACCAGCATGGATGAAATGCAGGTCCAGGTAGGGCAGGGAGAAATTGATTACGGCCGGCTGACGACGCAATTGAATCTCGTAAACTACAATCGGGCACTGAGCGTCCATATCATGGACATTCCCGGTATCGAGCATGTTGGGGAACTCAGGAAAATGAGATTGCTGCTTGAAAGCCTGCTCTAGGTGCCACCCTCTGTGGACGCCTATTTCCTTCGCCTGCCTTCAATCCCCATTCCGGCTGCGATAGGATGAATCGCTGTTGGCCAGGCCAGTTGTCCTGCCCAGGTGAGTCCCCCGCGTGGAGTCCTGAAATGCATCGCTCGTCCATTAAACTCCTCACAGCCGCATTGGTCGTTGTCCTGGCCGGATTTTATGGTTCTTTGACCCGCCTAGAAGCAGTTGAGCGCCATGGATCAATGCATGTCGAACAATCTCCATTCGGTACCACTGCCGATGGGCAGTCGGTGGAGCTTTTCACCTGTACCAATGCACATGGTGTCAAGCTGACGATGATGACCTACGGTGCTATCGTGGTCTCCCTGGAAGTACCAGATCGAGATGGCACCATCGCCAATGTGAACCTTGGTTATGAGAAGCTCGATGGCTACCTTGCCGGGAGCCCCTATTTCGGCGCCACGGTAGGTCGTTATTGCAATCGAATTTCCGGGGGGACGTTCAGTCTCGATGGGAAACAATACACTCTGGCCACAAACAATGGTGAAAACCACTTGCACGGAGGGGACGTCGGTTACGATAAAGTCGTTTGGGACGCCAGGCCCATTCGCAAGCGGAACGAGGTAGGTGTCAGGTTCCAATACACCAGCAAAGATGGTGAGGAAGGGTATCCCGGGACGGTTCAGATCACGGCCACCTACACGCTTACCAATGATAATGAGCTGAAGGTGGAGTTGCGGGCTCGAAGTGATGCAGCCACTCCAGTGAACCTTACCAATCACTGCTATTGGAACCTGGCAGGTGCCGGTTCTGGATCCATCCTGGATCACCAGCTTCAGGTGGAGTCCGATGAATACCTGGCAGTCGATGACACGCTCATCCCAACAGGAAAAATGGTCCCTGTGAAGGGTTCCCCGCTGGATTTCACCGCTCCGCATGCGATTGGCGAACGCCTCAAGCAGATTCCGGAAATTGAAGGGCTTCCACAGGGTTATGACCATTGTTTTGTGGTTCGCCGTGGCAAGGCTGGGATGGCACTCGCTGCCCGTGTGACCGATCCCTCCAGCGGCCGGACGATGGAGATCCACACAACCCAGCCCGGGCTGCAGTTCTACTCTGGGAATTTCTTGGACGGCACCGACGGGAGTGGTGGTTTTCAACAATACGAGGGATTTTGCCTGGAAACACAGCATTATCCAGATTCGCCGAACCAGCCTGGGTTTCCCTCCACAATCCTCTATCCCGGGAAAAAATTCCAGCAAGAGACGGTGCACGTCTTCTTTGCCCGGTAATCTAACCCTCTGCCAGGCAGGAATGTGAGTCTCGGTCGTCTTTCTAACACTTTTTGACGTTGACACTGTACACTTGTATATTATAGTGTCGATGAATGAAGAGTGGATCCTGGTATCTGGAATGGGAATTCGGATCACCCAGGGTGTTATTAGCGACAAGACTGGTCCAGGGAGGATAGGCCATGGTGCTGAACGATCAATTGACATCGAGACAGCAAGAGGTCTTTGAGTTGATTCGGGGCATGATCACCAACAGGGGATATGGCCCAACAGTTCGCGAAATTGGTGACCACTTTGGTATTCGCTCGCCCAATGGCGTGATGTGTCACCTGAAGGCGTTGGAAAAGAAAGGCTTTATTCACCGCAGTCCAAACAAGTCCCGTGCGATCGAGCTCACACCGGAGGTTCGGGAAGCGGAACGCGGTCTACCGTTGGCGGGCGTGGTGGCAGCAGGTGCGATGGAGCTTGCTTTTGAGCAGAACGAGCGAATTGAATTTAATGACCTGTTTCACGGGGATGGACAATTTGTGCTCGAGGTTCATGGCGATTCCATGGTGGATGCCCACATTTCCAGTGGTGATTATGTGGTGGTCAAGAAACAGTCAACGGCCAGGACAGGGCAGATGGTTGTGGCCCAGACAGAAGAAGGAGAGGCCACGCTGAAGTACTGGCATCCCGAATCCAACCGCATTCGCCTGCAGCCAGCCAATGCCGCGATGGATCCGATCTATGTCAGCAATGCGTCGGTGTTGGGTGTCGTGGTTGGTGTGATTCGCAGTGTCTGCTGAACGAATCCTACCTAGCTTGCCTTGCGATCTCCCGCGGAATCGTTGTTGAGCTTGTTGTAGAGTGTCTTTAGGCTGATTCCCAGTTCGGCAGCGACCGCCGGTTTATTGTCACCATTCCGTGCCAGGGAAGCATGGATCGCTTCCATTTCAAGCTGCCGGAGTGTTTTTCCGGCCAACGGGTAGGGTGTTGCCCCCGGCTCCTTTTCCAGGAACCGTTTTGGCATGTGTTCTGGACGAATGGGAAGCTGGTCACAGAGAATCATGCCATGCTCCACGGCATTGACCAGTTCCCGTACATTTCCCGGCCAATGATGGGACTGAAGCAATGTCAACACCTCCTCCGAGAAGATCACTGCAGGCTGGGTCATTTCCCGGGATAACCGCTGGTAAAGGTGTTCGGCAAGCAGTGGAATATCTTCACTATGCTCCCGCAGGGCAGGGAGCATGATCTCGAAAGTGTTAATGCGGAACATCAAGTCCTCACGAAAGTCCCCGGACTGGGCCATGGCTTCCAGGTCACGGTGTGTTGCGCAGATGATCCGCACATCGACCTGGAAGACCTGTTCATCACCCACACGCCGGATCTCGCCACTCTCGAGTACTCGTAGCAACTTTGCCTGCATCGCCTTGGGGAGTTCGCCGATCTCGTCGAGCATTAACGAGCCACCATGGGCGACCTCGAACAGGCCCCTGCGGTTTTCATCTGCCCCGGTAAAAGCTCCCTTGCGGTGGCCAAACAACTCACTCTCGATCAGGTTTTCCGGGAGGGCACCGCAATTTACAGCGAGAAATGGCATTTCAGCTCGCAGGCTCTGCTGGTGAATCGCCCGGGCGGCAAGTTCCTTTCCAGTGCCGGTTTCACCACGGATCAGGACGGTTGAATTGGTAGGCGCAACTCGCTCGATCATCTTTTTGACACGGATCATATGGGATCCATCCCCGATCAACTCAGGCTCGCCCTCGATGCGGGAGAGCTGTCGCCTGACCGCATGGTACTTCTTTTCCAGCTGACGTTTGCTCGCGATCCTCGACAGTAGCGCTTTCAGATCGGCGAGCTTGCAGGGCTTGGTAAGGTATTCAAAAACCCCGAAGCGGACGGCCGCGATAGCACTTTCCAGGGAGGACTTGCCGGTAAGGATAATGACATCCATATCGGGGCTGATATCGCTCGCCTGTTCAATGACGTCAATACCTGAAAGTCCGGGCATATCGAGGTCGATCAGCAGGCAGTCAAAGGCCTGTTCGTTGAGCGCGTGCAGGGCAGTTGCCCCGTTAGGGCAAACGGTTACCCGGTGTCCCATGCGGGGAAGCTCGAGGCGCATCAATTCCTGCAACGATTCCTCATCGTCGGCAAAGAGGATAACCAGTTCCTCAGGCGACTTGTGCTCGCTTGGTGTCTCCATGGTCTTCCTCGGCAATTGGCAAAAGGACTTTGAGGACGGATCCCTCTTTCTCACCGCGACTCTCCGCAATGATCTGGCCACCATGATCGGTCACGATCCGGTAGGTGATGGAAAGCCCGAGCCCGGTCCCAAGGCCATCCCGCCGACGAGTGAAGAAGGGCTCGAAGAGATGTTCGAGCACATCTTCTGTCATTCCACAGCCATTGTCACGAACTGTCAGGACGGCCTGACGGCCCTGCCTGCTAAGATCGATCCAGACAATTCCCCCTGTATCCAGGCTGTCCAGGGCATTGGTAACCAGGTTTAGCACCACCTGTTTCATTTCCTGCGAGTTGACCATCGCGACCACGTCCGTATCGCCCTCAAAGAGGATTTGTCGGTTACGGTATTTTCCCAGATGTTGAACCATGTCGACCACGTCGATGACGACCTGCCTGAGGTGGGTTGCCTGCCGTTCCACTTCACCGATCCGCGAGAAATCCAGCAGGCGCTCGGTAATTTCCTTGCACCGAAATGCTTCTTCCTGGATCCGGCGAAGATAGGCGGCGGGCACGTCCTGGTCGTCCGTTTTCAGTCCTGTTGAGTCCTTGTCGGAAATACCTGGCAAGCGGGATTCCAGGGACTCCGCACACCAGGCAATACTCGCCAGCGGGTTGTTGATTTCATGGGCGACGCCGGCGGCCAGGAAACCAACGCTTGCCAGTTGTTCACTCCGTACCACCTCGCGTGTACGTTGTTTGACCTGCTGGTCAAGTTCATCGTGGATCTCCTGAAAATTGGCAGTCATCTCATTCATCGCAACTGCAAGCTCGGAGACCTCGTCATGAGTATTCAGTTCGATCCGGTGGTCAAAATCCCCTCCCGCCACCCGTCTGGATCCGGTGATCAGGATCTGGAAGGGCCGCAGCAGCCATTTATTGAACAATCGGATGACCTGGAAGAGGGCGACTACAGCCAGGATACTGGTAATCCAGGTGAGTATGATCAGGATCCGGTATTGCACTCGTACCTGGCCCGCGAACTGGTGCATCCGCTGTTGAAGATGGGCCGGCAAATTATCTGCGAGTTGGTTCAGGGCATGAAGTTCCTGGTAAAGCTGTTGGACTTTCGTGTTATCCATGGTCCAGTCATCGTCCGAGCTGATCAGGGCCAGGTTTTTCAGGTTGTCGTTGATCTTGCCAACCACCGAGAGTTCCGGCTTGGTGTCGCCGAGCATGTTTCCGTCCGCATCGGCAGTCAACAATTGCTTGCGGTAAGCCTGCAGTGCCAGCGTGGCGACATGATGCTGGTGTCGGAAGGAGTCCTCGATCTGTTGCTGCTGCTGTGGATCTGTGAGCGGCAGCGAGCTGGTTTCGATGTTTGTTCCGACAACTGCTTTAAGCTGGTTGATACTCTGGGTCAGATTCGCTGAAAGAGGAAGCTCTCGAGCCCTCTGGCTGATACTGCGTGCTAATCGCCGGTAGGAGTAAACGCCGCGAAAGCTGCCGAAAGAGAGCCCTGCAACGATCAGGAATAATAGCCCGATACAGAGCAGTAACTTGGATCGGATTGGCCAACGGGAGAGCACGCTTTTTTACTCCGGCAGGAAATGTCAGTGGGTTTTCAGGCAGCCTGGCGAGATGACCCGGGATGGGATCGCTCTGCCTGGCAGCGCTGTAGTAGCTTGTCGAGTCGGGCGGATGCCCGCCAGCGGTTTCCCCCATGGCGAAGCAGGGTGCTGACACGGTCTCGAAGATACCGCCAACGGAGGTGATAACCCAGTGAGCTATATTGTGTGAGTGCCCTGGTCGAATTGGAGAAGGACTCCGGATCGACCCGTGCCTTTTCCCCGTCTGAGGGAAGAGGACCACGGGACAGCAGGATCTGTAAATTCTTGTCGGAGGGTGCCGAAATCAACTGCTGAATGACCATCCCGTTGGACTCGGCAAGCATCGAGAGGGTGAATGGCGTGAAGTTATAGATGTGGGCAAAGTGGAATTGCTTACCGGGTGCCGCATGCGGCCCGGAGAAATTCGGCACCTCGATATAACAGAGCCCATTTTCCGACATCAACTCCCGTAATTGTCGTAACGCTTTGGAGGGATCATTCAGGTGTTCCAGGACATGGACAAGCAGGACAAGGTCCTGGTCTGCTTTGCCTGGCAGATGTTCAAGCGAGGATGGATCGATATTGGCTTGCAGCTGCTGGCGGGAAAACCGGCAAAATCCCTGGCCTGGTTCAATTCCTGATGCCTGGAATCCGGCCAGCTCAAAGTTCTTGACGGTGCAGCCGATGCCGGAGCCGATTTCCATCACCCTGGCCGCGGATGGAAGCCGGTGGCCAAGTAGGGCGACCAGCTGTTCTCCCCGCTTCCATTCTCTCAGTACACGGTAGGGGGAGGGAGTAAATTCTCCATGGTAGTCCTTGCGATATTGCCCCTCGTAGTACTCTGACAGCTCCTCGTCGCTGGGGATCGCCCCATGAGAGACCAGCCCACAGGCCTGGCAGAGGACGGTTTCAAGCAGGTGCCCTCGGCGATCCACGTCGCTCACCCGCAGAAACCGCGTCCCCTCACAGAGATTGCACGGATCAGTCCGCTCTGAGGCGGGAAAAGATCGTCGAATGGGCAACGGTTGTGTTCTCCTCGCTGGTTTTCATCAGCCTTCCAGGCAACAGAAACGGCCCGCAAACGATATACGGGAAGACAATTAAGGTCAATTCCAAACACCCCTCCAAGTGATCCGGTAAAGAATAGGAATCTTGATTTCCTCAGTTGGAGAAAACTGGTAAAGTCAGCCCTCCAAAGAGGCCCACCAGCCATTTGAAGACGGCCAGGTTTTATCGCCACAAGGATGTGACGGGACCGATGCGACAGATCACCAGGTATATCGTTTTCGAGCTGATCAAGATTTTCTTTATTGTCTTGTCTGCATTGACGATCTTGATGCTGCTTATCGGCCTGGTACAGCGCGCCGTGCGTGAGGGGATGGGGCCATTGCCGGTGCTGCGGCTGATTCCATATCTCCTTCCCGATGCCCTCCGTTTTGCCATTCCGGGCACAATGCTGTTTGCCGCCTGTTCAGTCTATGGACGCATGTCGGCGGACAACGAGATCGTCGCCATCAAGAGCCTGGGTATTTCTCCGATGGTGGTTGTCTGGCCCGCGGTGATACTCGCTTTTGGCATCAGCCTTTCCGCCGTATGGTTCAATGATGTGGCTGTTTCATGGGGGCGCCAGGGGATCAACCGGGTGATCCTGCAATCGGTCGAAGAGATTGCCTATGGTACTTTGCGCAGCCAGCAATCGTATTCAACCCGTCGATTCTCGATCCATGTGAAACAGGTCAAGGGCCGAAAACTGATTCGCCCTACAATCTGCTTCCATGCCCATGGGGATTCACCACCAGTGACGCTGGTGGCCCGCCAGGCGGAATTGCGGTTTAACCCGGAAAGCAACCGCCTGAAAATCATGATCGAAGACACGCAATTTGATATTGGTAGCAATACCCATGGGCAATGGCCGGATTTGCTGGAGTATGAACTTCCATTGGCCACGATCTCGGGGGACAACACGATGGAA
>Ga0310342_100003227_pt1 | contig 10680 bp, 5 predicted proteins | sample S15DNA20500_MG_FD_206155 | JGI IMG/M metagenome (GOLD analysis project Ga0310342, IMG submission 206155) | Marine microbial communities from station ALOHA, North Pacific Subtropical Gyre - S1503-DNA-20-500_MG | ecosystem: Environmental > Aquatic > Marine > Oceanic | place: Pacific Ocean: North... | reverse complement strand
TTTGGCTGCTGATTGCCCTACCAGGATTAGTGCCTCCTGGCCACCCGCCTTTTGGCGTATCGGGATTACGGCACCGCATACCTTTTCTAGAATTCCCTGCAAATGAGTCGCTGCACCTGTTGCTGTAGGTGATGGATCTTCACCAACGACGATAACCGATAATGCTTTATTGTCTTTGGCTAACGTCAATTCAGCAACTGTCGCTGAATTATAAAAAACTGAAATCAACAGGGCAAATATCGTCAACGTACATTTCTTAATCATGTCTTACCTTTAAATATTGGGGGCACTTTATAACTTGGACACTATTTTACTCTTTGGGCACCATGAGTTTAACACCCTTCCAAATGCCGCCCATTCCCTCAGAATCATAGACGCGCACAGTGATCTGGTTGGCTTTGCCCGGTTGAATAAACTTTTCGACCGGAATCTCAAACGGTTGGGTCCAGCCAAGTTTACCGATAGCATGCTCACCGGCGTATTCGCCGTTGACCCAGATCCATGCTTCTTCGTCAACGGCACCAAAGGCCAGGATCAAACCTTTGGTCGATTCTATCCGCGGAACATCAATATAAATGCGATACCATCCTATACCACTAGCCAAAAAACCCTGAGGCTGCCACCATTCGCGGATTTTGATATCACTCCAGTCCTTTTCGGTTTCGGAATGGATCGTGCCATCGGAACCGGCTTTGTGGTCGGCTTTGAACCATTTTTCTTTTCTGCCGATATCTTCGGAATCCAGTTTGAACTTCCACTGGTTCGGAAAATTCAGAACCTCACGATGGCTTTTTTCCAAAAACAAAAACGCCGATTCATCCTTTGCTTCCGGCCTGTTTTCTGTGGAAAGGGTGTTCCAGGTCGGCCCGGTATACTTCCATTCTGAAGGCTGAAAGTCAAGACGATGCGGCTTCCACGCCTCGGCAACTGCCTGCATGTGCTCCTGGGGAAAAACTCTCCACCAGGGTGAGTAGGTCCAGCCCATATAGAGCCATACCAGCCCGTCACTTTCCCTCAAGCCGTAGTGTACCGCATGGGCCAGTTCCGTGGGGGTAAATCCCAATGGTTCGTCCAGCTCCATCTCCTCTCCCATAACCGGCCAGATGCCAAAACTTACCTTCAATTTCGTGTCAAACAGTTCCGGCACAAGACTGAGCTTCCTGCCTTCCTGGCGAATCAGGCGGGCGGCGTCAGCATATTCCTGGTATTTCTTGTAGCCATACGAGGCCTCGTGTCCATCAAAAAACTCGGCCTCAGGACCGGCCTCCATCATTCCGTCAATAAACGCAGACACCAGAGCGAAATCGCCGCGAGCCGGCTCCAGCCCGCCCGTTAGTTCCCTGGATGCATAAGCATAGGCCATTGTATAAAGAATCGTTACATCGGACTTGGCTGAGGCAAAAGCCGCCATAAGCTCTCTACCGCGTTTTCGCACCTGCTGCTGGTATTCTTCGAAGCTGATAGCTTTGCTGTGTTTCTGTACCGAATAGGTCCAGGACCTCCAGTCACCGTAGAGCTCGGTATCAAGACAATAGCCCGCCAGGCCGCTTTCTTTAACAAGAACTGATAGCTGATTGGCCCTTTCAAGGATTATACTCCATGCATTATCGTCGAACCAATCGGCTTCCTTGGTGAGATTTCCTACATTAAGTCTAAGCAGAGAATCAGGAAGTTTGCCGCTGACCGGCCGCCACTGTTTAATACGCTGCTGAATATCTTCTTCACTATACCTGCCGTAGCTCATATCGGCAAAATGATCTCGCATAGATCTGCCGTTAAGTGGAAAATACGCCACTACGCCGCTAATGGGGGTAGTGTTGGGATTTTAATCGTAGAAATCCTGAGTTACCGGGCCGCCGAAAATGATGACTTTCTTTCCCTCTGTTGATCTGTCCATTGACTGTAAGCCACATCCGCTCAGCAGAGCAAGTGTGATCATAACCTGAGCTGTTTTCCAAACCATTTCTTCTTCCTTTCGCTGTAAGAATCTTCTTTTGATTTATTTATTCAGCGACTCACACGAATCATACATTACCTGAACGTCTCAGCTCATCGCTTCAATTTGTACCAAACGAATATCGCTAAACGCGGCCTGTCCGGCCTCAATGATCAAATCGATGGCTCCTTGTTCGGGCATGGGATCGTGCTCGAAAACCGTACTGAAAACCCAGCGGTCATCAAGGTAGACTTCAAGATGTTCATTACGCACAAAACAACGAACATGATAGTCGGTATCTCTATGAATCGAACATTTAAAATTGTCAATCATCTTCAATCTCCAGCCGACCGTAGATCTTGTGAACGGACCGCAATGAACGTGGTAATCGGAGGCGGACCCGATTTGAATCTGCCCCTGTTCTGCATCAAGCAGGACATGCACGCCTTTTTCGACCCCTTCGGCCCGAAGGACCACACCGGCACATCGCGCGGAAATCAGTCTCACCTTGAATTGCAGATGATAGTGGGACAACTCTTCTGCGAGACGCAGTGCACTTCCGGCCACCATGGCTTCCGCCACGATCTCCCCTCCCCGATGCTGCCACAGTCCGGGATCGCGCAGCGACAATTCACCGAGATCGTCCACAGAGTTGATAACGTCGGCGGTATGCAGTTTTTCCAATCCTGGAAAATAGCCTGGCCAAAGCGTACCGTCATCCTCGCAGCACACTTTCTTCGGGGCCCACAGCGCCGGATATTTCGTCCCTCCCACCGGATGGTAAATCAGCCTCTGACCTTGAAATTCCGTTGTACGTGACACATAAGGACCGTGATTATAGTTCCCTGCGCCCAGCAATATCGGGTCCTCAGGCAACTGGTATGGCCCTTCAAATCGCGAAGCAACCATGTATACCAGCCCCAAAGCGTTGGTTCGCGTAGGGCTGTTAAGCCGAAGGCCGCCGTAAGTACCTGCGTTAAACAAGAGGTAATGCCTGCCGTTCATGGAGAAATAGTCCGGGACTTCGGCATTGAAAAAGGTATCGCCAATCTCTGCCAACGGCGGCAGATAGTCCCAATGAATCAAATCCTCAGAGGCGATATGCCCAATCCGTATGCCATGGTCCTTCTGATCCCATCCGGGCTTACGGGCAGATAGTATCCCATGAAAACGTTTATCTTCTTCACGCCAGAACACCTGCAAACCAGCCCAGTCAACCGGAACATAGGGAGACTGGGTGGGATCAGCCGTGTAGTAAGGTTCCCGGGCCAGCAGAATCGGGTTATCCGGATGCGGCCGCCAGTGTTCCAGATCATCTGAAATATGAACGCCTATCATTTCTTGAGGATTCTGAAACTTGGGATCATAAGAGCCGACAAACAGATAAAATTCTCCTTCATGATGAACCGTACATCCGGTTAATGTCGGACCATGATCCCAGCTGCCTTCCGGCCCTTCGGTTTCAATGGAATCGAGCCGCTCCCAGTGAATCAGATCGTCACTGACTGCACGACCGATATGATCAAATAATGTTTCTTGCGTTTCCAGGTAAAAAAGGTGATAGCGTCCTTCCCATGGAAAGAGCCAGCTATCCCAAAGCGCTATTGGTTCTGGAGGTCTGTATATCATTGGACAACTACACACATGGCAACACATTTAGATTTATCGCGAGTCAGCTCATCGCCTCGATTTCGACCAGACGAATATCGCTGAACGCTGCCTGCCCGGCTTCAAGGGTCAAATCGATCGCCCCTTTGTCGGGCATGGGGTTTTCTCCGAAAACCGTACTGAAGACCCAGTGATCGTCCAGGTAGACTTCCAGATTTTCATTACGCACAAAACACCGGATATGATAATCCCTGTCCCGGTGAACCGGGCATATAAAACTGTCGGTCATCTTCAGCGTCCAGCCGACCGTGGCCTTTTTAAACGGACCGGAATGGCCGTGGTAATCGGAGGCGGACCCGATTTGGATTTGCTGCTGCTCCGCATCGAGGAGAACGTGAGCGCCTCTAGCAATACCTTCGGCCCGAAGGACCACACCGGCACATCGTGCAGAACTCAGCCTCACTTTGAATTGCAGATGATAGTGGGCCATGTCTTCTGCGATACGCAGCGAACTTCCGGCCACCATGGATTCCGCCATGATCTTATCCCCCTGGCGCTGCCAGAGTCCGGGATCGCGCATCGTCAATTCACCGAGATCATCCACAGAATTAATTATGTCAGCCGTATGAAGTTTTTCCAGTGCTGGAAAATAGCCCGGCCAAAGCGTGCCGTCATCCTCGCAGCACACTTTCTTAGGTGACGACCAGACCGCGTACTTCCCTCCGCCAACCTGATGATAAAACAACCTCTGGTCTTGATATTCAATGGTTCGCACCGAATAGGGACCAGCACTATAGTTTCCCGAAGCGAGCAATATCGGGTCCGGCGGCAATTCGTATGGACCTTCAAATTGTGAAGCAACCACATAGACCACCCCACTGGCATTGGTTCGCGACGGGCTGTTAAGTCGCAGGCCGCCAAACGTACTGGTGTTAAACAAGATATAATGCCTGCCATTCATGCAGAAAAAATCGGGGACTTCGGCATTGAAGAACTTGTCGCCAACCTCTGCCAATGGCGGCAGGTATTCCCAGTGGATCAAGTCCTCCGAGGCGACATGCCCGACCCGCATGCTATGGTCCTTCTGGTCCCACCCGGGCTTACGGGCACAGAGAACCCCGTGGAAACGCTGATCTTCTTCACGCCAAAATATCTGTGGATCACGCCAGTCAACCGGAACATAGGGCGCTTTGGCAGGGTCGGACGTATAGTAGGGCTCCCGGGTCCTCAGGATCGGGTTGTCCGGATGCGGCGTCCAGTTCTCCAGATCATCTGAAATATGAACACCGATCTTTTCTTCAGGATCCTCGAACGCTGGGTCATAGGAACCGACAAATAGATAAAACTTGCCTTCATGATGAAGCGTACAACCGGTTAGGGTCGGGCCATGGTCCCAGCTGCCCTCGGGCCCCTGGGTATCGATTGAATCGAGCCTCTGCCAGTGAACCAGGTCATCACTGACCGCGCGTCCTATATGATCGTGCAACGTTTTTTGTGTTTCTAGGTAAAAAAGGTGATAGCGTCCCTTCCATGGAAAGAGCCAACTATCCCAGAGAGCGATTGGTTCCGGAGGTCTGTATATCATTTAGGCCTGCCTTCGTGGATCAGCTAATAATAAAGAACTATCGACGTCGCGGTTTCCGGAAGAGTCCACTATTGAATACATTTTATATTCCATTATCCCTTTGCTTCAAACAATTTCACACATGACAACACATTTAGATTCATTACGTGGCGGAATTCGATTTCCCTCGACAGGCTCGTTGTTAATTTTCAGCTTCACCTCGCCCTTACAAACCCCTGAAGATTTCATGATAGTTACATCATAGAGGCACCCTCTAAAGGGGCGTTTAATGGTTACGTTCGTCCATGCTTTGGGCAAACAGGGATCGATAACCAATCCCTGATAATCCGCTCTTACGCCAAAAATCCATTCTGCAACAGCCTGCAGCATCCAACTGGCCGTGCCGGTCCACCATCCTGTGTAGGACCAGCCCGGATAGGACCAATCGGGACCGGCAAAACAATTCGTCAGGCAAAATGGTTCGGACCCTGTCTTGGATAAATCGATCTCACCGGAAGCGGGCGTGATAGCCCGCAACGTATTCCAGGCCCGATCCCCTTCGCCGAGCATGCAGTCTGCAATGACCTTGAAAAGCGTACTGTGGCAATAGGCTGAAACCGCTTCCGACGGCCACAAGCAAAGACGGCCGATGTTTGGATCGTAATTCTGGTACATCGGCGAAAAGACCAGATAACCATATTGGGAGGACAGCATTTTTTCGGTAGAACTCATTGCTTCTTTGGCCCGATTGGAATCCGCGACACCAGACAGGACAGCCCAGCTTTGTGGCATCAAAAATATTTTTCCGCCCTTTGAACAGGTATGCGAACCTATCGGATCTCCAAGGTCGTTATAGGCCTGCAAATACCAGGAACCATCCCACGCGTGTGTATTAATTGCATCGGCGAGAACACGTCGCCGCTGCTGATAGGTCTCCGACTTGTCGCCTTCGCCAATCCTCTCGGCAATCTGGCTCATTTCACCAAGCGCGTAACAAGCGGCCTGCGAGAGCATTACGGATTCCCCTTTTCCACCCTCCCCGGCCGCATTCAACGAGTCGAGCCAATCCCCTTGCCCGATCAGGCAAAGCCCGTGTTCACCACGGTTCTGCCAGAGAAACTCCATCGATCGGTCCGCATGTTCAAACAGGGAAAACGCTTCGGTAGAGTCGCAAAACGGGACCTTTGTTTCCAGAAAATCGAAATTGCCGGTTTCCTTAAGGTATTTCTCCAGGGCATAGACCAGCCAGAAGCAACTGTCTCTATAGTCCTGCCAGTTATCCTTGGCCCAGGGAGTAACAGTCCATTGACGTGGCGCATGGCCGTCGCTCCGCTGTTTTCCAGCCGCAGTCAAAATCGTCTCTTGCGGCCTCTCTGACTCGATTAATCGCAGACCGGCAGAATCACTTAACCCATCACGGAAACCCTTGTCGGCACCCCATCTTACCCAGCGGACGTTTTGAACCAGCTGGTATTTGAGCCAGGTGTTATTGAAGTGATCCATAGATCCATCCGGCGTTGAGAATTCCAGGCCGGAAAGCTTTTCCTGCCATAAACTCCGGATCCTCTCCAACTCCCTGTCGATGGATTGGGCATCAAGATAACGTTCAACCAAGGCGGGGATTTCGTTTTTTTCATTAACGACCCCCACCGCAAAACAAAGCTTGGTTTTAGAACCAGCTGGAATTTTAACCCGGGTCTGTATGGCCCCACAACTATGGCCTAGAATCTGATTTGCACTATTCGAACAAATGCCTTTTTCAACTGCGGCAGGGTACGTTGCTGTCCCGGGCCGCCCCAGGAAGGCGTCTCGCCAGCCGTCATAGCTTAGAATCTTCTGGTCACAGGCAAGAAAACCTGTCTGTTTCGCCCGGTACTGCGGTGGAAGCAATAGTTCGCTAATCTGACAATTCAAGCTTTTGTCAAAGTGTACCTGCATGGCCGCACCAAGTTCAATCGGGGCACCCGAAAACTCCCACTCGAGGTATGAAAACACGTCAATCTGTCGATCCGCATGACTTAAATTCTCAAGCTCAAGGGTATAAAGTTCCACGCAATCATCCAACGCAACCATCGCCATCAATTTGGAGCGCAACGCATTTGACAAGAGATCCCACGACAGGGTTCCATGACCATAGGTGCACTTATATTCTTCTTTCCCCTCCAGGCTGTTGTGCACAGGCCAGATCGTGGGTGACCAGCACTCGCCCGTGTCCGCATCCCTGATGTAGAAGAACCGTCCCGTTTCATCGGAAGGAGGCCAGGGTTTCTTGGTGACCGTATTGGTCAAAATACTTTCATAAACCGAGTACCCGCCGGCCCACTGCGAAAGAACGAGCAGGTAATCATCATTGGAAAGCGCGTGTTGCCAGGAACGTGGTGTATGGGGATTTGTGAGAATGTATGTTCCATCACTCTCACAAAAAGAACCATATACATCCAACTTTTCCTTTATCGCTTCTATAATTCTTTCGCGTCCTTAAATCTGACAGATTTTACATAGGCCATATTATCGGAAAACAGGGATTTTTTCAAGTTTGAATTTCAGTGAAGAATAAAGATGTGAAAAGCCAATGGCTACTGATTCTACAAGGGCCACTTATACCGCGCAAGCCAGGCGTTAAAGGGATCCATCCAATCGTCGCTCATATGTTCTACAGGAATCCATTCAATATGTCCCTCCGCGTCGATCCCGTTACCACCCTCACCTTTTGTGGGTGTAATGGGCGAATAATTCCCCCCATTAATAGCCCAAAGGCCACTTAAACTCCATAGGACCGCCGCCCATTGGATCGATCCAATCGGCACTCATTTCTTGTATATGAACCCAATCAACATGTCCATCCACGTAGAGCCCACTGCCCCCATCTGCTTCCCCTTCCCTGCTTTTATGGGCAGTATGATTCGTATCAAAAGCAGGCCAACGGGCTATCATATCCATCATAAGAAGCATGTCAGGCAAATGCTTTTCGTTCGTCGGGGCGTATCTATACGCGGCGATATTTGTCATTTGATTACCAAAGTAAATATACCCTGTATCTCTAGGCCAGGCCGGAAAATAAAGCTCATAGAGATTCGGACAATAATAGTATTCTTCTTCCTTAAAATAAGGCCAAAGACTGGTAGTCAAAGATTGTTGATAAATACCGGAACCCGGTCCCGTTTCTGCTGCTGTTGTGGGGCCTGCATATGGGAACCTTTCGAAGTGAGCATAAGGAAAATTATCATCGTAGTCACCTCTATACATCGTTATCGCCAAACTCAGTTGATGGAGATTGCCCGCACACAGCACTCTTTTCGCCTGCTCCTTGGCCAGGCTGAGTGCGGGAAGTAATATGGAAACCAAAACGGCTATGATGGCGATGACCACCAGCAGTTCTACCAGGGTAAAACCGCGCGGGGTCTTGCGAGCTCGGCTCCGATTGAGCTCATGATTCATTGACGGCACTCCATTTTGAATTACCCTGGCCGGCGCTGTTACTTAACGCGTCGGCCAGGGATTATATCCTTCGTTCTACGGACTAAACGAATCCTGCATCCATTGCATTGACAAGTCTGCGCCAAAGTCGAACAAGTTGATGATACAATCGTCGTTTAAGTTCGCCGGTTCCGCTTTGTAAATCGCGGGGACGTCACTGCATGTCGGCGGCAGGCTGTTCACCAATCGAATCAGAGACCCTAAATCAAACGTCTGGCCATTGAACGAATCGACAAATGCGCCGTCTGCATTTTGATGATCCCCGGCATCGCCGAAGACATCAAAAACATTCGCATAGGCATAGACATCCATCGCAGCCGTCAGATTCATCCTTGTCGCGTCATCCGCCCAATTACGGTAAATGGGCGTTTCGATTTCTATGGTAATCGTGCCGCCGCCTGATGTCGAGGCCGCAATCACACCGGTCAGAACGCCGCCGGGACTCTGGCTCGTCATGTTCGGATCTCCGCCAGCCCACTCCTTGAACTCTATTTGCGTGGCCTGTATGCCACCGGCCGGCGTGGCATTGGGTTCCGATGGGTTGGTCAGATTGCCCATTAAACCACCCAGTTCAAGAGTCAAACTTGCTCCTTCGGTGGATTCAATGCCAATATAGAGCCTATCGGCGGCGTCGTTCCAGGCATATTGCGTCTGCGTGGTAGAAAGCAGACCGGCGCCGGCCGGGAACCATTTGCCAAAAACAGCCCAGTCACTGGCGTCGGCCCAGTCGGCCAGGTTGCCGTCAACGGTAATCGGTGCGATTTCCGGTGCGTATATCAACGGATTGTTATCACACAGCGGTCGGACCCCGGTGATTTCTTCCACATGGGCCAGCCAGAGATTAGCCATATAAAGCAAATCATCCTTATCGACGGTGCAATCAAGATTAAAGTCTGCATTGAGAAAAGTAGTGCACCCCAGCGCCAAATTGATGCTGTCATAGGAGGCGATTGCCCCATTAATGGATTCATGGTAGACAGCAACTTCGGAGGTTTGAGGTACAATATCTGCAAAATCCCATCCAGGGGGCAAAGTACCAAGAATGCGGTCAGGCGGGGTTGTGGTGTCCGCCACCAAGGTGCCATTGAAGTAGGCCAATGCCTTGTCGGGATGCCACTCGATAACCCAATCACCTCGATCTTCCTCAGTGATACCCGTATCCCATCGTGCAAACCCGTCGGGGTCCCAGTTCCCGATATCCAAGGTAAAACCGTGCACCTGGGTGCTGCCGGCGACTGAGTTGAGGTGGAGAATGCCTCTGCCACCGCCGGCTTGCGCGCCGGCCGTCGGGCGAAAACCGAACTTGCGGTGTCCGCCTGCCCCGGGCGCTTGATAATCTTCGAATGTGAGTATGTAGACTTCACCCGGGCCCGGCGGGCAATTGCCAAAGTCATCCGTCGACTTTAATTCGGCCCAACTGAAGGCCGGTTCACCCGTGGTGATCATCAGATGGCTGTCACCATCCTGTAGTATGGAACTGGGGGGATTGCCGCCGCCTGCCGTCACCGTGTGAACTAACCATTTCGCCGGATCCGGCGAAATGCTGGCCGCTCCATCAAAATGATCAAAAAGCGGAACGAAAGGTGGAACAGGAGGTGGTGGAGCGACAAAGAAAGGCGCATCTTCCCACCTGACACTCTCAAAAGCATATTTTCCTTCACCCCAATCCTCTGCGTAGGGCTTCATGGCCTGGGTAGGCGCCACATCGGCCCATTCTAACGTACCTGATGCTACCGGGCTATTACTGATACGCTCTTCGTCGGGCGTATCGACGGAGGTATCCACCTCCAAAACATCATCGAAGTAGAGCTCTACCTTGTCAGGATACCAGTCGATTTTCCACGTACCGCTATTATTATCACTAATATTCGTATCCCAAAACATCCACGTGTCGGTTTGCCCGTTCCCTACTCGCAAAACATAGGAATTGCCGCCAAGGGGAACAGAGTCGATATTGAGTCGATGGGGCCCACTCGACACCGAACGCAACCCAAAGTTATAGTGCCCGGGGTCCCCAATCACTTGGTCGACCACGAACGTCGCTCTGACGGCGTCATTCGCGTCCAGCAGGTATCCGTAGCTATCCAACGAATGG
>Ga0310342_100003225_pt1 | contig 10682 bp, 9 predicted proteins | sample S15DNA20500_MG_FD_206155 | JGI IMG/M metagenome (GOLD analysis project Ga0310342, IMG submission 206155) | Marine microbial communities from station ALOHA, North Pacific Subtropical Gyre - S1503-DNA-20-500_MG | ecosystem: Environmental > Aquatic > Marine > Oceanic | place: Pacific Ocean: North... | reverse complement strand
GTATTACCAGCAGGGCGGCTGGCCGATATGTTGTAAGGGTGAGCAATGGTCCGTGTGACCACAAATGTAATCCTCGCGGGCGGGGAAACAAGGGACTGAAGGAAGGGGGGGGAGTCCAGCAATGCGCATCGAACAGGTCCATGCAGTACAGCCGGCGACCCCCGGATCGCCGGATGACTGGCGGACGAAACTGGGACAGATCCTCGTGCGGGTGATGACCGAGGACGGCCTGGAGGGTATCGGGGTGGGCGGGGGAGGAGCAGCCGGCATTCATGTTGTGGAGACAGTCTTGCGGGATCTCCTGGTCGGTTGCGAATTTGATCACCCGGGACAGGTGCATGCCGACATGTGTCGGCACACTTCATTTTACGGGCGCAAGGGCATTGTGGTGATGGCCATCAGTGGCGTCGACCTGGCGCTCTGGGACTTGCTGGGAAAGCACCAGGCCGTCCCGGTCGCCCGGTTGCTTGATGAAAATGTGAATTTAGACGCCACGCTTCCGACATACGCCACGGTGTGGGACGAAGAACAGGCGAACAAACAGATCGGGCTGGGTGTCGCCGCGGTGAAATTGCACGTGGAACGCTTTGGTACACCACCCGATGTGAACGGTATTCGCGAACTTGTAAGCCGTACCCGGGAGGCCCTTGGACCGGGCAAGGAAATAATGATGGACGCCTTTGGGAACTGGGACCTTGCGTCGACGCTGGAGGTTGCCCAGGCGATCCATGAATTCGGCGTCGAGTGGATCGAAGAACCGGTCCCCCCGGACGATTTCGTTTCATACCGGGCACTGATGCAACAGTCACCGGTCCCCATCGCCGGGGGAGAACACGAATACCTGGAGGAAGGTTTTCGCCACCTGGTATCAGAAGGACTTCATTCTGTCCTCCAGCCGGACATCAACTGGTGTGGGGGCATGACCACGATGATTGAGATCTACCGCATCGCGGCGGAGGCGGGCCTTCGAGTTTGCCCCCACAGGGGCTCAGAACCGTTTGCCATCCATGCGATCGCGGCGCTTGATCCACGGCCCCTGGCCGAATCACCGCGGGAGTGGTTTGGATGCCTGGAGGGGGTGGCGGAAATTGAAAATGGCAGGATCATGATACGGGACCGACCGGGTTTTGGCCTGACCGTGGATCCAGGTGTGTGGGATGGAGAGAATAACTTCTAGGTAAGATATTCACGGAGATCATTTTCGCGATTCGCGGAAATGGACCATGAGAAGTTGCCGGGACCACCCGTCTTGCGAAAAAACTTGCTCGTCGCCAGGAAGGTAATAAGGGTCTGGCCCGGTTTTCCAAATTCAGAAGAATACATTTCACACAGGTCGACCTGGCGTCGTTCGCTTCGCCGGAGCTTTGAGTAGACCCATTGCGTCTTTTCTCGTGGGCCTTGCGGCGGGCCTGGCAGCGAGGCGGGCGTGGCTGGCGGCTGGGCGGCTCCAGGGTGGCGAAGAAGAGCCCGCAGGGCGGGAGAATCGATTGAACCGGCGATCTCATTGAACTGATGGCGAGCGTCGGCGATCGCATCACGCTGGGAGTGCAACGCTTCCTGGGCATGCGTCAGTTTTTCGCAGAGCGTGGCGATCTCCTGCTGCGCTTTTTGCAGGGACGCCTCGAGGCGGGAAATTTCGGCCTGCTGATGTTTCAGGTCAGCAAGCAAACCGGGGTCAATCTCAAATGCGGGCATGATGGATGGTCCATTGGAGGATCTTGCGTACTGCCAGTTATGAACAGGTTATCCGAATGCGGGATGGATAACCATCGCCTCGCTTACGACTTCGTGATGCCGACAATCTCCCGGCAAATGTGATCCAGAAACCGGGCCGCCGGGGCCCCGTCAACAATACGGTGATCGAAGGTGAGGCTGAGGTGGCAGACGATTCCCGCCACAATGGATTCGCCAGTGCATATCGGAGCCGGAGAAATGGCTCCGATACCAAGTGTGGCGCACTGCGGGGGATTTAGAAGCGGAGTAAAGTGTTCGACGCCATACATGCCGAGATTGGAAATCGTGAATGTTCCGCCGCGACAATCGTCAGCGGCCAGTTTGCCGGCCAGGGCCCCGGCAGTCAGGTCGCCGCAAAGGGACTCAATTTCCGGCTCATCCAGAGTGTCCGCCTGGGGGATGACCGGAGCCAGAAGGCCGCCGTCAGTGTCCACGGCAAAGGCAATATTCACCTGGTCGGGAATAAAGATCCCCTGGTCGGTCCAGGAACTATTCATTGCCGGGTGGGCTCGTAGGGCACCGGCCACAATCCGAATTAGCTGGGTCGTGTAGGAACTGCCCGAGGACTCGCGGTGGGAGACGAGCCCTTGTGCATTCACCGTGCGGAACAAGGTCACGGCGGGAACCTTGGCACCGGCAAGCCGGCGGGCAATAACCTTTCGTACCGGGGAGAGTTCCTGGAGGTGCCCTGGTTGCTGAAGTGATTCGGAGATGTCAGGCGGGGAGGAGGAGAGGATGTCCGCCGCCCGGATCCGGCCATCGCGGCCGGACCCTGTGACCGTGGTCCAATCAACATGGAGTTCGCTGGCAAGACGCCGGGCACGTGGAGTAATGGCGATGCGGCCAGTCGAGGAAGGGGCGGCAGGCCTGGCTGCCGGGGTGAGCGGTAGGTCTGGTGGGGTACCAGGAGAAGGGGACGGAGGCGGCGGTACATAACCGGCTTCTTCAAAGGGTGGTGTTTCTCCTTCTTCGAGAAGGAAACCGAGTAGCTGCCCGACCTGGACCGTGTCGCCCGGCTTGGGCCCGCTGGGAAGAAGCCGGAGTATTCCGGTGTCGAGGGACTCCACGTCTTGTGTGGCCTTTTCTCCCTCCAGGATGAACAACGGATCGCCTCGCGTGACTTGATCGCCCTCCTTCTTGAGCCAGTCCCCGAGGACTCCTTCCTCCATGGTCCAACCGAGCCGCGGAACGAGTACTTCAAATGCCACGTTGCTACCCCTGTTATTCGGCAATCATGCCATGGATTGCCATCCGAACGTCGTCCGCGTGTGGGACAACTCCGCTTTCGAGAGTTGGGCTGTAAGGCGTGGGAGCGAAACAGCCGTTAAGCCGGCGGATGGGGGCATCCAGGTCGTTGAAACCGGCGTCTGCGACCGCGGCGGCAATCTCCGCGCCGATGCCGCATGGCCCGTAAGCCTCATCAATGATAAGCAGGCGACCTGTGCGGGCCACCGACTGGCAGATTGTATCGGTGTCAAGCGGTGAAACGGTGCGGGGGTCGATGACTTCAACCGAGATACCCTCCGTGGCAAGTTCGTCGGTAAGGGAAAGAACCAGGTGGACCATCCGTGTAAGCGCCACCACGGTGATATCCTCGCCATGGCGGACGATGGCGGCACGGCCAAATGGGATTTCATAATCCTCTTCCGGTACCGGGCCCCTGGTCGACAATAACTCACGGTGTTCAAGCATGATGACCGGGTCGTTTGAGCGAAGGGCACGTTTCATTAATCCCTTGGCGTCATAGGGGGTGGAGGGAACGATCACTCGCAAACCGGGGACCTGGCTGTACATCGGGTAATAATTCCCGGAATGGTGAGTGGCGGCGGAGTGGCCAATGCCGATGCATCCGCGAAGAAGGATCGGCATTGTGATCCGCCCACTGCTCATGTATTGCATCTTGGCAATCTGGTTGATCAATTCACCGACGGCATCGAGGACAAAGTCCGCGAACATGAAGTCAATAACCGGCCGACTGCCTGTCATGGCAGCGCCACCCCCCAGCCCGACAAATCCCCGTTCGGAAATCGGGGTATCGCAGAGGCGAATCGCGCCGTGTATATCGTAAAGCCCGGTTGTTGTATTGAAATTTCCGCCCCGTGCGCCTATGCCCTCACCCATCACGAAGATCGTCGGATCTTCTTCCATCATTTCGGAAAGCGCCTCGTGCGTTGCTTCCATGTAACTCAACTCACGACATGCTTGCCCGGAAAAGCCGTGTTCAAGAGGTTCTTCCGTGACTGACACGGGACTCGAGGTGAGGCAATAGGTGTGGTTCGTGACCTCAGCAGGGTCAGGCCATTCACCTTTCTCGGCCTCCACGTGAGCTTCCTGGACCATGGAAGCCACCTGCTGGTCCACGGAATCAAAGTCGGATTCCATGTCGGGGTAGGATTCCAGGGCAGCAAGGCGGAGACGTTGAATCGGGCATTTTTCTTTCCACGCCGCGACATCCTCTTTCGTCCGGTAAGTGAAATCGACCATTCCCTCGGCGTGGGCGCGGGTGCGGTAGGTTTTGCATTCAATTAAGGTCGGGCCACCCCCGGATCGTGCCCGCGCCACGGCCTCACCGGCGACCTCATGGATTAAAAGGGCGTCATTCCCGTCAAGTTCGTGGCTCGGCATACCGTAAGCGGGTCCGCGATTTCCCACGGACGGATTACCGCTTGAATAGGAAAAGGGGACCTCGGTGGCGAACTGGTTGTTTTCACAGACAAACAAGACCGGCAAATCCCAGATACTTGCGAGGTTTAATCCCTCGTGAAAGGCGCCGTTGTTCACCGCGCCATCGCCGAAGAAAGCAACCGCCACGGAATCGCTGCGGAGCAACTTAAAGGTGTATCCAGCCCCGGCGGCCTGGAGAATGCAGGGCCCCACAATGCCACTGGTTCCCATCAAGCCAACCTCCGGAGCGAACAGGTGCATGCTTCCGCCACGTCCCCGGGAAATGCCGTTGGCACGACCGTAGAGTTCCGCCATCAACTGCGTTGGTGTGACCCCCTTGGATAAGGCGTGCCCGTGACCACGGTGCGTGCTAAAGACAACATCATCGCCTGTCAGGTGGGAACAGACCGAGGGGGCGATCGCCTCTTCGCCAACGTAGGTGTGACATGCGCCGTGGACGAGGCCGCGCTGGTGGGAGCGAGCAAGTTCCTCCTCGGTGTGGCGAATCGTGATCATTGTCCGGTAAAGCTCGAGCAATGTGTCGCGGTCGATGGATGTGGATGGAGTCATGACAATAGAGTTCTGGTTGAAGTGCTGTGGTAATCAGGAATCCTCACGTGGGTCGTTGGATTCATTATCAACCACGACAGGAGAAGTGTCTGTATCGTCCGGAAGCCTTTTCACGGAAGGGGCGATAAAAATCCACCACAAGATTCCCCAGATCAGGAAGAAGAGGAAATAGCATAACGTGATCGGCTCCCGGATGGTAACCAGGGCCGCCAGGCCGAGATAGAACACGGCACACATCGTGACGCCGAGGATGTTGTACCAGCGCGGGCGGAGGGCTGGTGGGAGCAGTCGCAGGTTGGTGTAAAGCAGTAGCAGGGCAGTTGCGCCCAGTCCGATGTTGTTTGCATTGGCAACCACAATCACCATGTCATAGGCACTGGAGAAATATAAGAAGAAGGTGCACATCAGGAACTGCCAGAACAGGTAGATCACCATGATCCGGTAATAAATCGAGCCCACCGCCCCCGAATCCATCTTGTTTCGGACGCGCGTTACCCCCGACCAGATCACATCGGTCCATCGTCGGCAGACGTCGTCGAGGATCGACATTTGACTGGGAAGCAGTACGACCAGCCCGACAATGCAGGTGAGGGTCCAGAAGACCATCGGGTGCCCACCTGTCAAGGCAGCAGGTGCATTGCGCATTCCATCGGCAGTGATCAAGGCCTGTGCCCAGTCAAGGCGTTCCGGGTCATTCAGTAAATCAGAGTACTGGGCGTATTCAATTGAGAGCAGGCCGGGGAGGGCCATTCCCATGAAACAGCCCGGTCCCCAGATCACCACCTGGTCCGTGATAATATAGCGCCACCAGGACCGCCAGCGGAGACGGTTCTCGGGCGTCAAAGGGAAAACCGTCCCGATATGGCTGAGCGTGACCTTGCGGCCGCCTACCGCGCTGGGGATGGCACCCACGCGTGATCCCATTCCCCAGCCCTTGTCCCGCACAAAATTACTGTAAGTTGCGTTGCTCATGCCACCACCCCCGGCGTAACCAGCAAAGGCGCCGATCACCGCGATCGTGGCAAAGGTGATGGCTGGAAAACTACCGTCCTCGGCAAGGGAGGCGAAGATGTTCTCCACGTTATCACCATCCCAGTCCTCCCCGACGTCCACCAGGCCGTTGTTATTCTCGTCAGCGGCCACCGCCACTGGCACATTCCCGAATTTAAAAAAACCACCAAACACCTTTCCCCAGTTCTCGGCAGAAACAAAAAAGATGCCCACGATCAGGCAGAACCCAAGCACGACGAAAACCTTGGTCGTCATTATTTTTTCGATCGTGTTATAGATCTTGCCACCGACAAGAATCGGCAGGGCGACAATGATAAGGAACAGGTAGGAGAGAGCGTAAAGCAGTATCTGGTGTTCGGCCGTTGGGACCTCACCGATAAAAACTCCCACCAGGACGGCCGCGGCCGTGGTCGAAAGAGCGGGAATAAAGGCACCGATACTGAGCAGGGCGAAGATGCCGATCCAGAACTGGGGCCCAGGTTTGTGCCGCATGAATCCAGTGAATACCGGTTCGCCGGTGTAAAGGGCATAGCGGCCACATTCCATGTTGTAAAAGACCTGGCCAAGGATGGCGATGGTGGCTATCCACATCAAGTCGCCGCCATATCGAGCGGTGATTTCTGGGCCAAGTAACCATTCGCCACCGGCTATCTGAACACCGCACATGACGATGCCCGGCCCGATAAAACGTGTCCAGTTGCGCCAGGTGAGAGGGCGCGGTTCCGGAAGGTCGGCCACGGACCATGTCGGCAGGCAGGTACGGGGAAGAGCCGGTTGACCTTTCGAATCGGACATGTGCCAATCACCACGGGGACTGAAAAGAAGTTAGTGGAGATTATAACCATCTTCCCGGGCGATGAGCATCCTGGAGACAGTTTCCAACTCTGGTAATCGCAACGTGCGAACAGGGCTGGTAGGATGGGGCATGATGGCCCGAGGGAGCTGCCGACAGGACGGTCATCTCCGACAACGAGGAGGAATAATCATTATGGCTGCCCACGCACCATGGCAAGAAGAGGTCGAGGAGACCCCGGTCAAAACCTGGATGACATCCAAGTGGCGGCGGATCATGTTAATTGTGATTGCCCTGGAAATTATTCCGGTGGTGTATGGTGCCATCATTCTTTTCGCCGCTGCTGCCAAGGCGCGTGGCTTCGGGAACCTTCTGGAATATACCAACCCGGCTTTATGGATCACCGGTGCCGTGATCGCGGGACATGTCGTTTTGTTTATCGGGACGGTCGGCCTGCTAATGAATGCCGAGTGGGGAACCGAGTCGGTGAAGATTGGAGTCGGCGTTGTTTTTGTTTTCCAGTGTCTGGCAATCGCCGTTGCCGGCGCGTCCTGGATAGGAGACATGTTCGCCGTCGGGCAGGGCAGATACCTGGATGCAAACGGGGAGCCAATGATGATGACCGGTCCGGTGATAGCGACCGTTTCCATGAATCGATTCCTGAATCCGAGAATGTTCGCCACGACGTGGCTGTCGATTGCGCAGATGATCACGCTCATGGTCGGGATTGAAAAAGAAAAAAAGGATACTCGGCCACTGCCGAATGCGAAACCAAAAGAAGAGTCGGACATCGCAAAAGAGGATGCCGGTGCGTTTGTGGCCCTCTATGCTGCCAATAAGACCAAGAATTATGCCGGAGTGGGATTCGGAGAGGGCCAGCCGCATCGGGGTAACCTGATCCTGGGTTTGGCCCTGGGTGGGCTGTTGGTCTTCATGCCACTTTGCATTATTGCTATCAAGATGGGGAAAGCTGATCTGAAAAAGATGGATCTTGGCTTTATCGACCAGTCAGGACGAGGGACGACCAAGACCGGCGTGATTGTGGGGTGGATAGGGATTGGCCTTTGGATTGTGGGGTTGGTCTTGATTATCCTCATGGTCGCAGGGCTCGTCGCACTTTTTTAAGATCTCTGGGGAGTGGGGCATGTGTATTCCGGGCTGCTTGGAACGAGTGCAAAAAGAACTTACGCGGAGACAGGTGCTTGCCGGTGCTGCGGCGATCACCGGTCTGGCGATGACGGGCCGTGATGCGTCGGCAGCAGGCAAAAGAGGCCGTGCAGCCTCGCGTTCGTTCCAGCGGGTCGTCGAACTGACCCACCCGTATTCGGACAAGTTCCCACACTGGCGAGGGGATGCCTCCGTGGTCCAGCGGACGGTCGTGAGTAGCACCGACGTCGGCGAAGACTGGAATGTGTATCAATGGTTGCTCGACGAACATGCCGGCACTCATATTGATGCGCCCTTTCATAGGAACGCCGACGGGATGACGGTTGACCAGATTCCCGCAGAAGATCTTGTCCTTCCACTGGCCATTGTCGATATTCGCTCGCGAGCATCCCAGGATGATGACGCAGAGGTTACCCCGGACGACCTAAAGGCCTGGGAGAAGAAATACGGTGACTTTCCGGACGACTGCTGTGTGGCCATGAATAGTGGATGGGACAAGCATGTATGGAGTGAGAAGTTCATCAATTTTGATGACAACCAGGTGAGACATTTCCCGGGATTCCATGTCGAAGCGGCGCAGTATCTTCTCGAGGAATGGAACGTCAAAGCGTTAGCCGTGGACACGCCCAGTCTTGATCAGGGGCGCACGGCGGATTACCCCGTGCATGTTGCCTGGCTGGGCTCGAACCGCTGGGGGTTGGAGAATGTCGCCAACCTCGCCCGGGTGCCCGCCTGGGGTTCGACGATCGTCGTCGGGGCGCCGCGAATCGTGGGTGCCACCGGTGGGCACAGCCGGACGTTTGCACTTGTGTAAGCGGATGGGCTCCCGGCTAGTAGTTCGTGCGAATCCGCTTGTACCACTCGGGAACCGGGCGGGTTCTCTGGGGCGAGGATGTGGCCCCTCCACGCTGGGTTCCGGAACCGGGATAACTGGGCGTGTAGATGCGGCGAGTCTGTCCGTTGTGATAATTGAAAGTGTCGACCGGACCGATTCGCGAAAAGAATGGGTTGACGGAGATTCTCACATGCCGCATGTCGGGAGAAACGACGGCCCCAGCCGTCATGTTGGTTCCCTCTGGAAGCCAGGTGATGATCGGCCGGTAGCCGACAGTCCGATTTCCCCAGGTCCGGTTCTGCATCATCTGCATCCATAACCACTGATCCTGATGCATCCTGTTCCAGGCGGCTTGCTCCCGGGCAAGGAGCCGCTGCTGGATCTCTTCAAGTTGCTCTATGCGGGCCAGCAGGGCCTGGAACAACCTGTCGACCTGGACGTTGTTAAGCTGGTTGATCTGCTGGCCGACCAGGGCGCGTTGGGGGGCATTGTCCAGCGGTGCCACGAGCGCCTTGTGAAGTGCCTCTCGCTTGGCCGCCTGGCCAACCTCCTGGGCCACTAGGGGTGATACGCTCAGGGCCATGAGAGTGAACAGGGTGAGCAGTTTGGCGGTCTTTGTCATGGGATCTATATTCCGATATCTGGTGAGGAGGACGGGAAGCCGTTCTGGACCGCCTTGATTACTGCAGATCCTGTGCCAGCTCCCTGCCGGCCCAGGATTTGTCCGTTGGAGGGCTGAAATACACCACCTTTGGCATAATCCCTGCCAGGACGATTTTTTGCAGCTGTTATCAGAATGAGGGCGCATGGGATCAAGGCGATAACGCTCAACGAGATGGGAAGAAAGGAAATGCCACGAGAAATCAGTGACCTGTATTCGCACCTTTCACGATCCGCCTTTTGGTCCCGGTTCACGCTCGCCACGTGGGACGACATCTCCAGGCGAGATGATCTGGATGATCAACAGATCGAGCATCTGGTTCATCTCAAGCGATATTGGCTGGAGGCACAAGGAACAGATCGTCATGGACCAGCCGGCACCACCGCAATCGTTTCTGATCTGGGGATGACACCCAAATGTCGAGCCATCTTCCTGTCGATAGTGTAGTTGTCTAGTGTGCCGAATTGCGTAATACTAGTCGCTCGCAAGGGTGTACGCCTGTTTGTTCTCGATGATATTGAGCGATGGAATTGCTTGAACACGACATTTTGATTGTCGGAGGCGGGGGCGCTGGATTGCGTGCTGCAATTGCGATCGGTGAGGAAAACCCCGACTTGAGCGTCGGCGTGGTTTCCAAGGTCTACCCGATGCGGTCGCACACCGTGTCAGCAGAGGGAGGGGCTGCCGCGGTCATCAAACCGAATGACAGCCTGGATGATCATTGCTACGACACCATCTCTGGTGCGGACTGGATGGCGGACCAGGATGCGGTGGAATTGTTTGTCAATGAGGCGCCCGGTGAAATGACCCAGCTTGAACACTGGGGCTGCCCATGGAGTCGTGAGCCGGATGGGTCGGTGGCGGTGCGGCCATTCGGAGGCATGAAGGTCGAGCGGACCTGGTTTGCGGCGGACAAGACCGGCTTCCATATGTTGCACGCACTTTTCCAGACGGTGCTGAAGTATGACAACATCACTCGCTACGACGAGTGGTTTGCGACCAAGCTGCTTGTCCATGATGGGGTCTGCCAGGGGGTCGCAGCGCTGGAACTTCGTACCGGTCAGGTTCGGGCCATAGCGGGCAAAGGAACGATTCTCTGCACGGGCGGCGCCGGGCGCATTTTCCCCTTTACCACCAATGCCGCCATCAAGACCGGGGATGGAATGTCCCTGGCCTACCGGGCCGGGGTGCCGCTCAAGGACATGGAATTTGTCCAGTACCATCCGACTGGCCTACCCGGAACCGGG
>Ga0310342_100003222_pt1 | contig 10684 bp, 4 predicted proteins | sample S15DNA20500_MG_FD_206155 | JGI IMG/M metagenome (GOLD analysis project Ga0310342, IMG submission 206155) | Marine microbial communities from station ALOHA, North Pacific Subtropical Gyre - S1503-DNA-20-500_MG | ecosystem: Environmental > Aquatic > Marine > Oceanic | place: Pacific Ocean: North... | reverse complement strand
CGCATTTCCCGATCAAACTTAGGAAGTTCTTCTTCCAGGAACTGGCGACACTGTTCCAGCTTTGCCCGCACCATGCTGGCGTCGTAGGGATTTCCGTAACAGAAGTTGAACGCCAGGCGTGGATCGCGATCCAACATCGGCAGGGCCCGATGCGCGTTGGCCATTTCGGCCTCGGCGATCTGCCGCAAGGCCGCGACGCCCTGAGAAAATCCATCGCGGTCCTGTCGACCCCGCCACAACTGGTCACGCACGGTGTAGAAACGTGTCACGTTCTCCACCGTGGCCAGATGGATGCCCGTGATTTCGCACACATCCAGTTCCATGCGGGCCCGTGGCTCGGCGCACGGTTCCAGTACCTCGCGTAATACCACCAAGCCAGCTTCCCACCTTGCCCGGCAACAACCGATCAGCTCGAGGAACCGCTCTTCGCCGAAGGGCATGACGAAGAGCAGCTGATCTACGTAACGCGGGGGCGACGCGGCCTCCATGCGGGCATGGTCCTCCGGCGACAGGCTTTCCCGGGCATCGCCTCGCAGCGTCCGGAACTTCGGCCCCAAGCCATAGTCGTTCTGGGAATCGAAGATCAGGGGATGTGCCGGCCCCAGGTAAAGCGGGCCACGCATGTAGTAGGAACGTTCGCCGGAAAGCAGTGCAGAGAACGGTATGTCATCCCACGCCCGGCTCAACGATGACCAGCCCGCTACCACCCGCCCGGCCTGTGGTTCGCTCAGGCCGAAATCCCTTACGGCGATGGTCCGCAACACCGCGTCCATGCTGCGTTGTGGATTCCAAACTGCCTGGTACTGAATCTCCTCGGGTGGCGATCCGTTCATCCCATAGAAACGCCACTGGCCAATGAACCCGGCCACCGGTTCCGCCGCCATGGCCTTCCAACGATCGAACCATCGTTGGTATACCGGGAGGTAGGGCATCCCAAAGAACAGGGGCGGGGTACACGTCTCGACCTTCGCATAAATCGAGCGTCCACGTGCCTGCAACTGCTCCCGCTGGGCCGCAAAGACGCGACTGCTACCGATCGTCTTGATGTTGTAATCAAAAAGATAAACCCCGTCACCGTTCACTTCGTCCGGGCTACCCGTGGCGAAGTTGGCGAGGACGGAGACGTCCTCACGCAACTGCTCCATCCATGCCCCTTGCGTTCGGTCGTCGGATCCCGACCAGACGAAGGCGCTGTATGGCCAGGCGTAGAACGACTTGTGGCCCCCGGACCGCTTCACCGCCGCCGCGGCGCGATTGACCAACCGGGCCACCTCCGTGGAAGCGTCGCGATCGCGGCAGCGTGGGCAGGTGGTGCCTCCGGCGAAGTCTCCTCGTGGCCGGGTGAAACAGTGGAAGAATCCTTCGCCCCCGACCAGGCAGATCATGCCTGCAACGTCGGGCAGCGCCGTGAAGAGATTAAACAACACCTCATCATAGAAGCTCAGCACTTCCTCGCTGCCACTGCAAAGACAGTGCTGGTCGGAGTTTGCGAGCATCAATTCCGAGGCCGCGCCGCGCACCTCGGGATGGGCTTGGAATACGGGATGGTCGCCCGACAGCATTTTCACCACCACGCAGAGATAAACGTCGATACCTTTCGCGTTGGCCCGTGCGACCAACTCATTCAACGACGCCACCTGGCCCTCGAAGTCAGGTGTGTTCAATTCCGGAAGACGGTCGCTGCGACAAAAGTTCCACAGGTCGGTGAAGAGATGCACTCCGTTACCGCCGAAATGTGACATCAGACCAAAGTAGTCGTCGCTGAACTGCTTTGGCTCGGTGATATCCTGGTCCGAGTCAATGAAAATGCTGTTGGTCATACGAGGCGTGAAGACCGGCGTTCGGTCGATCCGCCCGCGTGGCAACACCGGGGCCCCGCGGTCGACCATCACTCGCTCAAGGTAGTGCGTTCCGTGGAGCAGGCCCCGTTCATGGCTCGCCGAAATGACTACTTCGTTGGGACCGACATCGATCGTAAACGACTCGACGGATGGGTCCTGCCGGTCGAAGGTCGTCGCGTCCGGTCCATCCCCGTCGAGATGCCACCGCACGATACACGCGGCGTCGCCTTCCATCTGCAATTCGATGTCCAGGCATCTTTTCAGAAAAGTGGAAAAGTCCGCCAGGAGACAAGCCATCAACGTACTGTCCGGCGCCTCCACCACCGCTCGACACGATGCGGGCAGGCCGATTTCATTTTCACGGGGCCTGCCGTCGCCACGACGCTGGTAGCGAAAATGCTCGTCGTCGACGTAGCGTCGCATCACCTCAACCTGCTTGTCGAAATCCATGGTCACGTCTCCAAGGGGGAACCGATCCTTCGCCCCGGCAAGGTGGACCGCCCTTTCCGGCCACCGGTCATGTTCACGGATTACTACGCCGGAAGCGATCTTTCCGGTGCTGTTTCCTCGCGACGGACAACGGTGCGTGCCACGTCGTGGAACACGTTGCCCTCGACGGTACACCGCTCGGCAGTGGATTCCAGCCTTACCCCTTCGTCGAAACCGGTGAACTGGTTGCCACTGACCAAGTGACGCTGCCCACTGAGCCAGATTGCCGGCTGGCCCGCGGCGCGTCCGTTCATGAACTGGTTGCCGGTCACCAACAGACCGTTGGCGGCGGTGCGATCGAGGCTGATCACGGCAGCACGACCGAGAATGTCACTGAAGGTATTGCCCACGATAGAGACGTGGTTCGCACGCCGGATGCGGATGCCGCTGCAACAATGACAAATCGAGTTGCCGGTGATGGTGATGGGGTAGTTCTCCGAGTGCTCGCCCCAGAACGCCCCGAGCGTCGTTACCGTCATGGCCGTGCCCGCATGCTCGATGTAGTTGCCGGTCACGGCTCCTTCTCGCGACGTGACACCTATGCCGACCCCACCGTCGTCCTCCGTGTCATCACCTCGCACGTTGTTGCCGGTCACCACTGCCTTCCGTGACTGGTTGATCAGAATGCACGCCCGCGGGCAATTCTTCACGATGTTGTTCGCCACCACCGCCACGCTGGACGGCGTGTCGTAGACACAGATGCCGTCCTCGTAGAGCGAGTCGGTGATCTCGTTTCCGATGATGCGGCAGTGACTTCCAAAGACGTTGACATATCCCTTCAGACCGAAGTTCCTGATCGTGTTGCCTTCGACGAGCAGGTGGTCCGATTCGAACACCATCAGGCCCGTGTTCGGCATGTCATGCAGGTACAGACCGTGGATCCGTGAATGGTGGGCGCCCTGCAGATAGATCGCCGAAAGAACCTCTTCGCCGTGACGGACCTCGGAAAAGATCGTTGGCGGAGGCGGCGTGGGCTGATCCGGATAGCCGGGAGGCGGATCAAAGGTGGAATAGCCGGCATAGACGCGAGCGACATGGTCCCGGTTGAAGTCGATTGTGAAATCGGCCAGCTCAAGGTCCTGCTTCCCGTAGGCCTTGATCATCACCCAAGCCGGCGCCACGCGGGCCTTTCGGTCCACGCGGGCTTCGCCTTCCAGTTCCCGGTCCAGCGTGATCGTGCCGCCGGACACCTGCGTGACCCGGTGCAGAAGCGTCTTGACCAGGTCGTTGCTGTAGTACCAGTAGAGGGAGCCTTCCTCGACGAGGGGGTTGATCTGCTCGTCGGTGATCCCGATCAGCTGTCCGATGCGGAACTGACTGGCGTCGTCGACTTCGAGGGTCGTCTCGCCTTGGAGCGAGTTACTCGCCAATGGCACCCAACTCGTCGGCGCGTGCTCAAGGATGGTCGCGCGGCCCATCCCCCGAAGCGAAACCTTGTCACGTGGGATCTCGACATAGCCGGAGAGCAGGTAGGTCCCCTCCATAAGCTGCACCGTGCCCCCTGCCTCGGGCAGCGCGTCCAGTGCTTGTTGGATCTCGACCTGATCGTCAATCCCATCGCACGCAAAATCGGCCATTTCCGGGCGCAGGGATGCCTTCGAAGCCACCACGAGAGTCGCCGCAAATGTCCGAATCACCCCCACAAGCACCGCGGCCACCGTCAACCAAGTCACCAAGTCGTGCATGCGAATGCCTCCGCGGGGTGAACATCATCGACCTTCCGTCGCCACCAGCCGCACACCGTTCTTGATACCGGCGGCGTACATCGTCTTTTCGACCCGGATGACCACCGACACGGTATCACCCGGGCGATGCGTTGGCGGCACCACGAACGCTTTCGGCTTGTCCCATGGATCACCTGAAACCACCCCGGCTGATACGCCGTCAAACCATACCTCGGCATCACCGTCAATCATGCCAAACAACAGCCAGAGACGGGAAGTATCGTGCCGTGGTATCGTGATCGTGTTGACATACCAGGCCGCTCCGTGATGGTCGATACCCTGCTCTGTCCAATAGTTGTCAACGCGTATATCCCGCCATACCGCCGAACTGACAGCCTCCGTTCCCCGATACCACCCCGCATCGTCGCCGACGTTTTCGGGATCGGTGCGGAAACGCCATCCACCACGCAGGTCCACGAGAACCTTTCCGCCCAATGCCTCGATCGGCGGTTCATACGTTCCTTCGAAGAGGCGATCACGCCACGGGTCCGTCACGGGGATGGCATGACCTTCGACCAGCGTCCGGGTCTGCCGACGAATCTCGCTGTAGCTGAACGGAAACTTCGCAGACCTCGTCGCGTTGGCAGGGGTTTCGAGCCACGCCATGATCCAGGCGTTCAGGGCCACGCGTTGCATCGCCACGTTCCCCACATCGGCCACGGATTCCGCCTCTCGCTCGGCCCGGCGTAACAGGGCATCGAGTTTCACGAATACGTTCGGTTCGATTTCGGTGGCCCACGCGCCCCAGACCGTGTGACCCGGCGTCCCCATCACCTCGTCTTCCACCGCCTTGTACCACCCCTGCATCGTCAACGCGGCGGGTCCGTACATGTCACGACAGAACTCAACGATCAAGGCTTCGACGTCGCTTTCGGCATCCCACATCAGCTGGGCCTTCACGTACTGCCATAGTCCCGACGCGGCCCAACTGCCCTGGGCTTCGCCCGCCCACCCGCAAACCCCCAATCGCTTCGTGTAGGCCACTAGCGAGACATAACGCCGAATGAAGCCGGCAGGCACGTTCAATCGGCTACCCGTAGGGGGATAGTCGTAGACCACGATCGGGTTGCCGGTCTTTGCCCATTCCGACAGCCACCCATGAAATGCGACGTTCGGCGGGCAGTCGGGATCGTCTTCGGCATGGTGCAGACACACACCGTCCCCGAAGGCGTACTCAATCATGACGTTCGGCTCCAGCTTCCAGTCGGTCCCGGGTGGCGGGGCCACGGTCGAACCGTAGGCATAGAAGCTGATCATGCGGCCGGGGAACTCGTGCCCAACTTCGCGAGCCACCTGGTTGACAAAGGTCATCCAGCGCCGGGACATGGGGCCGGGTCCGGATTTCGATCTGACACCATAGGCGTCGTATCGGTCATTTTGGCGCCAGCGGCTGCCCACACCGTCCATGGCCAGGCAATCCTGGCATTCGCACCAATATGTCGGCTCATCGCAGTGACTGACCGAGAAACGATAACAATCCGGATGCTCACGGAGATAGGCTTTGACCTTGCCCACCGTCAACGCGACCACGCCCGGATTGGAAAGACAGGCCTGCACCGGGCGGCCGTCCTTGAATTGCGTCACACGCCGTCCCCCTATCAGCGGGTACCACTGCGGGTGTGCCGAAAAGGTAGCGGCGGTCTCGGGATGATCACCGCTGGGCATCAGGGTATAGAGCGTGTGCCCCCCGCGGAGTTGCAACCCGTGACCTCGCGCTGCCCCGTACTCGACTATGGATCCTGGCCTCAACGTGTTCAGCCCGTTCCGCACGGCCCAGTCGACGTAGTGCGCCTTCCAGGTACCAGGTGCACCGGGATGGGGGTGCCAGCCCCGTTCCATGAACGAAGGGGTGTGCTTGCGCGGCGTGGTCGGGAAAACGATCTTTTGACCACGTGGAATGAAAGCGTCCGCGGGCCAGACGTTGTCGGGCAGATACCAACGGCATCCCAGGTCGCGAAGGAACGCGTACGCGGCAAAGAGCGTCCCCTGCGGACCCTGCCCAAAAATGGCAATATCACCTTCGCCGTAGCCGAGGTAGATCGTGTCTCGCGGCCACTGATCCGGGTCATGCTCACGCAGGTTCACGGTGGTCCGGCCCACGACGAGGGCACGCCCCTTCGGGCGTTCCTGACCCTCACGCAGTACGGGCACCGTCTCGCCCATAAGCAGCAAGACATACCTGGCAATCTCATGGGCCGCGTGCAATTCGGGCGGCGCCGGATCGGCAGGGATCACGATTGCCACGGGATCCCCGCCCCCTGCCTGCGCCGCGTCAGCCGCACATGCCGCATTGGACGCCAACCATGTCATTCCGAAGATCATAAGCAGAATTCGCAATATAGTTGTCTCCGAAAAGGTGGCCTCGCCCACGGTCGCCGGACCATCACCCACCATGTAGACCAGGGGACCCGCACCCGACGAGATGATAGGGCCTTGCGTCAACATCGGGCGATGAAAGAACCAAGCGTAACGGCGGATACACAATAGCAGGATGGTTGCCTATCTTCATGCCCTGTTTTGACGCTGCATATCAGCGGCGGTACCAAAGAATCACAGCAGGAAGCAGCAATGCATTTTTCCCGTAAACTGAGCTGTGCCTTGGAGACGATGCCTGTACCGTAATCACGGCAGCAAACGACTCCTCACACGCAGATTTCGGCGCCGCCTGGTTGGAATGTATCCCGCTCGTATCCTGGAAACATCTTCATTGAACGTCTCCCCTCGACATCGACATACCCCCGCAACTGCTGCCGCTGCTGGAAACCCACCGGCAAGAGGATCTCATGCCCTTCCGGGGCCACCACGCCATCGATGAAGCGGGCGGCATCAACCCCTTCACGCCGACGACAGCAAGTTGGTCAGCCGAGAGAAGTGGCTCTGGAGCCAGTGGCGGGCAATGTGAATCTTCAGCGAGATGTACCGCTGCATCGAAAAAAGGCAACAGTGGCTGGACCTAGCTTACCACGTCTATCACTTCTTCCGCAAGCACGGGTGAGATGACAGCGTCCCCGGGTGGGTGCTGCGCATCGATCACGGACGTGGTCGCCCTGCCGGTGAACGATCCTTCCACCTGCCGCGAGCGTTGATCCTGGCGATCGAAACGCTGCACCAGTTGTAGTGCCTCCAGGCGAGAGTATTTCACGAAGAATCCATGACCTCGGAGACATTGCCTTTCGTTTCTTGAAATGACGGTCCAGACATTCCCCCTCGCATCGCGGCAGGCACGTTTGTTTCAACGCGGGCTGACACAGCGGATTTTCTGTTTTGCTACGAGAGCAGTGATCTCAACGGCATCATGTTTTCAACACCGCAGACCAGATCTCCCGGGAACGGCTTGGCACCACGTACAGCGGCGATCACGATTGGGCCGGAACCATGATCACCTTGCCAACCATGATGTTTCCGATTCATCGTACATCGCAGTGGACATGATAGACTGACGACGTTGCACCTGAGATTTTTTTGGTTCGTGGCAAACCGTTGAAGAAAACGAGACCAGGTATTTCATTCCATGCAGTACAACCCACTCGGCACATCGGACCTGAACGTTTCTCGCATCTGCCTGGGCACCGCGTTCCGTTCGCAATGCGATGAAGCGACATGTGTGGCGGCAATCCACCAGGCCGCGGACCTGGGCTGCAACTATTTGGATTGTGCCAACGTCTACCGCAAGGGGTTCTCCGAGCAGGCCGTCGGGCAGGCCATCAAGGGGCGCCGGGACCAGTTCGTGGTTTCCACCAAGGTGGGGGCGGCAATGGACGGCGGCCCCAGTGACGGCGGCCAGACGCGAGCAAATATCCTCGCCGCCGCCGAGGCGAGCCTTTCCCGTCTCGGCACCGACTATCTCGACTGCTACCTGTGCCACTTTCCCGACCCCGCAACACCGCTGGAAGAAACGCTGGACGCCCTGGACACGCTGGTAAAAACGGGCAAGGTGCGCTACCCGGGGTGCAGCAACTATGAACCGTGGCGACTTGATAAAGCGTTGCAGATCAGCCGGGACGAGGCCATGGCTGCTTTCGTCTGCAACCAGGTACAGTACAACATGCTCCACCGCGTTCCGGAAACGGAGATGATGCCCTTCTGCGAAGCCAATCGTATCGGGATGACGGTCTATGCCCCCACCGCCATTGGTCTTCTCTCCGGCCGCTACCGCCGGGGACAGGCGCCACCAGAGGGCACATCATGGCATCGTGGACCCTACAACTATCGCGCCGCCATGACCCCGGAAACCGACGGCGTGATTGCTGCCTTGCTCAAAATGTCCGAACGCCACGCTCGCACGCCGATCCAGGTGGCACTGGCCTGGTGCCTGCACCGTCCCGTGGTCAGCACCGTCATCATCGGCGCCGACACCATGCAACGCGTACGAGATAATTTCGAGGCTGCCGACTGGACGCTGCCGCAGGACGACTGGCAGCGGCTCTGCGATTTGTTCGAAGGTCACTGCCTGACCATCCGCAAAGATTGCCCGGAGGGATACCAGGAATAGCAGCCAGGGGTTCGCGTTTACCACTACCCGAAAAGGATGCGATGTAAACCGGGCTCAGCCCCAGTGCCGGTAAAGGCAGAGAGCGATACGGCACACGGGGCTTTTCGCGTCCGCCCCTTCCGCCATCCTCGGCATCGCCTCTTGCACCATCGCAATCACGACTGCTCGCTTTCCTTCAAACCCTTTTCTCGTTTTGCCTCCAATAGGGTTCACGCAAGTCCTTCTTGACGACCTTGCCGTAGTTGTTCTTGGGCAACTGGCCCACGAAGTCGATTGACTTCGGTTTCTTGTAACTGGCGATGCGATCCCCACAGAAGGCGATCAGTGCCTCTTCGGTGACCGACGCCCCGGGTACCATGACCACCACCGCCTTGATCGCCTCACCCCACTGCGGGTCGGGCACGCCGATGACGGCAACCTCGTGGACCGCAGGGTGTCCGATCAGCACCTCTTCGATCTGGCGTGGGTAGACGTTCTCACCACCACTGATGATCATGTCCTTGGAACGGTCCATGATGAACAGATAACCGGCGTCATCAAAGTAGCCCAAGTCCCCGGTGTGGAGCCATCCCCCCTTCAGGGTCTGCGCCGAGGCCTCCGGATCCTGCCAGTACCCCTTCATGATCAGGTCGGATCGCGTGATGATCTGCCCGGTTTCGCCCGGTGGAAGCGGCCTGTCTTGATCGTCGACGACGGCCACCTCGACATCGGTACGGGCAATGCCGGCCGAACTGAGACGTCGTTTTTGAACAGGGGTGCTATCGCGAACGTGGTCTTCATGCCGCAGGACCGTGATGGTCATCGGCGCCTCCCCGAGCCCGTAGAGTTGCACGAGGTTCGATCCGAAACGATCGATCGCCTTCAGGAGATCCTCGGTCAGGGTGGGGCCGCCACCGTAGATCAGCGACGTCAGTGATCCAAGATCACAGGCAGTTGCAGACAATGCCTCCACGAGACGCTTCACCATGGTCGGCGCCGCGAAGAGATTGGTCACCCGGTGTTCCTGAACAAGGCGTAACACCTCTAAAGCATCGAAGGATGGTGATTCTCCGAAAACGTGCGCCGCCGCCTTGCCTACATTGGGCAACGCGTAGAGCCCGCTGCCGTGCGACAGGGGCGCCACGTGCAGCACCACCTCGTTCTGACCGAATCCCGGACAAATATCCGCATAGAAGTTCATCGTCATCGCCATGAGGTTGCGGTGCGTCAGCATCGCCCCCTTCGGACGACCGGTCGTGCCCGAGGTATAGAAAAGCCAGGCAACATCGTCAGGATGAACCACAGCGTCCCTGAATGTTCTCGGTCCCGACTCCACGATGGACGCATAGTCAAGTTGATTGTGGTTCCCCACCGCAGTCGTAATCACGTGGCTAACGCTCGACAGGGTGTCCCGGATCGAATCAAAAGGCGCATTGAACGCCGGACTGAGAAAGACAACCTCGGCACCGCTGTGCTCGATGATGTAGGCGAACTCATCGGGGTGGAGGCGAAAATTGATGGGCACGGCGATGCATCCCATCCGAAACGCCGCGAACATCGCCTCGAGCATCTCCGGGCCGTTGTGCATGAGCATCGCCACCCGAGCGCCCGGGGCCACGCCCCTCTCGCGTAGCGCACCCGACAGTCGGTTGACCCGTTCATCGAACTGCGCGTAGGTCCGGCGCAACGTGCCTTGAACGATTGCCGTGTGTGCACCGAAGGGGCGGGCCGCCTGCGTGAGGAGGGTGGACAGATTCATGTCAGTCGGCGAGCCAACGGTCACGGTGCTCCATGACGAAGGCGTCGTCGTTCAGGTGCGGGTAGGCGTGATAGACGCGATCGATCTGCTCGGCCTGGCCGGGGCTTAGACATTGCGCATCGTCGAGGCACCAAAGCCCCTCGAGCAGCCCCTGTCGTCGCAGCACCTCGTGCAATCCGGCGATGCAACCGGCGTACTGGTATGCCGCGTCGAAGAAGGCGGCGTTCGAATCGGTGATTTGCCCCGCCCTCACAAGCATGGGCTCGGTCATGCCTTCGCCCGACGCCACCGCCGCATGGCACGCGTCCACCAGTTCCACCGCTCGACGCGTCCAGACCGCCCAGTGCCCGAGCAACCCGCCGACGATCCGCCGTTCGACGACCGATCCGTTTGTCTCAAA
>Ga0310342_100003220_pt1 | contig 10687 bp, 3 predicted proteins | sample S15DNA20500_MG_FD_206155 | JGI IMG/M metagenome (GOLD analysis project Ga0310342, IMG submission 206155) | Marine microbial communities from station ALOHA, North Pacific Subtropical Gyre - S1503-DNA-20-500_MG | ecosystem: Environmental > Aquatic > Marine > Oceanic | place: Pacific Ocean: North... | reverse complement strand
GGTCTCTCAGATGGACGGGTTTGGCGGTGCGTGCGAATGCCTCGAGTGCAAGGCGCTCGACGAAAAGGAGGGCAGCAAGAGCGCCACGGTGATCAACTTCGTCAACCAGGTGGCGGATATCGTCGGGACGGAGTTTCCAGACGTGGCCATCGGCACACTCGCCTACCTGTACACAAAGAAACCACCCAAGACAATTCGCCCGCGACCCAACGTTGTCGTCAGGATGGGAACCATTCAGAAGTGTCTTTCCCACTCTGCGGAGACTTGTGACTTTGTCCACACAGCTACTTTTCGCGAAAACCTGGCCGGCTGGGCCAAGCTGACCGACCGGATACACATCTGGGACTATGTGATTTGCTTCCATCACTACCTGCTCCCCTTCCCCAACCTCGAAGCGATCCAGCCCACTGCCAAGTTCTTCGCGGAGAACTCGGTTCGCGGTGTTCTCTGGCAGGATCGCATGGTTGGCGAGGTGAAGGATCTACGCAGGTACATGCTGGCAAAACTGGCGTGGAACCCCGACATCGATGCCCGCGCAGTAAGGGATGAGTTCCTGGCAGGGTTTTATGGTCCGGCGGGAGGGCCCATCGGTGAGTATCTTGACATGATTCACAAGAAGGTGGCCGACGACAATTTCCACATGTTCATCTGGGCGAAACCTCAGGACCCCTATCTAACGCCAGAAATCCTCAGTCGGGCTCGAGAGCTCTTCGACGAGGCAGAGCGACGAGTGGAGGGACATCCCGAGCTGGTACACCGCGTGGAAATGGCCAGACTGGCAATCCAGTATACGGAACTTTGCCATCCATCCTCTTATGTGGACGGCGGTCCGATTTTTGAAAAGTTCAAGGCTGTCGTGCAACGCGAGAAGATTCGTGACTACGGTGAGGGCGGCAAGCCCATGGCCGGATGGCTCGCCGAGAAAGAGGCACTCTACGGGCGGCTTCCAGAGAATGTTGTCTATGATCTGTTCCGGAATGTCAGCACAGCGAAAGCCGAGAACTGCGACAAGTTCGAGGTGAAAACCATCAAGCAGGACGACAAGATGATCCCGGCCGTGCTGCAGCATCCTCCAAACGAAGGTCTCGGTGAGGCGACCTTCGAAATTCCACTGCCGGCGCTGCAGAACGGGCAGAAGCTCGTCTTTCGGTTCGGGACGGGGTTCAGGGAACCGACGAAAAACGGCGTACGGTTCGCAATTCTCGTAGCAGGCGATCCGATCTGGTCCATTGAGCAGAAAGAACTTGCGCCTGTTGATCATCAGCTCGACCTCTCCCGCTGGGCCGGGAAGACGATCGCACTGACTCTTCTCGTGGACGCTCTTGGCAACGCCGAGTACGACTGGTCATGCTGGGTGCGCCCACAGATAGAGATTGTGGACTAGTCCGTCGCAGTGTGCCACCCACACAGAGCCTTCCTGCGGAGGGTCCGTTGCTGGTCATCCGCTTTGACAAGAAACCGTCAGATCAGACGCTGTGAAAGGAGAGGGACGGAATCAATCTCACTGAGTAACTCTGGCTATAACATAAGTACGATGTTATAGCAGCCGGGTTTTTCGTGATACCAAATCGGTATTGCGTTTTCAATTGTTTTTTTCAGTGTGAATGAAAACGATCGCCAGTGCCCTGGTCGAGCAAGTGCTCTTTCAATTGTAGGAAGCAGAACTCAATAATTCTTAAGTGGCCAGCTGGCTGGCGATGGGGTGATTCGTTTTCGACATGCTAATTTGTGATCGGGCATCTCATGGAGGACTGTCGACCTTGGCCTGAGTTGGCAACTCAAACATCCACCCGGCCCCTGGTTCCAGCTTGAGTCGCAAGGAACTTGACTCGTCGATCGTCACGGTCCCACCGCCGGGAGCCTCGGTCAACAGGGTACCGGGTGGAGCGATGGTCCCGTACTGACTCCGGTTACGAATTGTTCATTTGCCCTGCAGTCGCACTGAAGCCAACGAGAAATTATTCGTCGTGTCCTTTAATGGAATGATAGGAATTGGCAGCCCCAGCCGGTGATACTGATGGTGACGATGACATTGACACAGCCGATCTCACAACGGCGACTATCAACGTTCCTTAGCGGATGAAGAGGATTAACACCTTGCCACTATCCATAAGGATTGAAAAAATTTCTGACTTTTTTTCTCGGGTTGGACAGCCGATTCTTCTGTAGCTTGTTATCAGGGATGCTGATCTGCACTCGATCTGTTCGCCTTCAGAATCCAGACCTCCGTCAATCTTTTTGATCGCTGCTAGTGATTCCGTAAGGGGCCAGGGTACCTCGGCCTTTCACATATTCAGTGACATGTTAGGATTCGGACTTACGGTTTTGACCTGTTGCTTTCGGAGACTCATTTCAATCCGTCCCCACTTCGTAATATCGTGGATCATTTTCGATAAAAACGACTGATTCGAACAGGCAGGAGCACCCCGGTTTCAACTAGATTTCGGCTCGTTGTATCCATGTGTGCTAAGTCCCTATGAATGAATTCAACATCAGGTTGGCAGATCAACTGGTCATCGCTTTGGGATTCTTGGTGTTCATCGTGATCGGTTTCCGTTGCTCGAAGGGAAGCCAGACCGATGAAGGTTATTTCCTGGCGGGGAGGTCCATGCCGGGCTGGGTAATCGGCTTTTCAGTGATGGCCACCATTGTCAGCTCGATGACTTTCCTGGCTCTTCCTGCTTTTGCCTTCGGCGATGGCAACTGGCGCAACTTCTTAGCCCACTTTAGTTATATTCCCGCCATCCTGATCGCGGTTTATCTTTTCATCCCCATGTTTCGATCGATGCGGGTGATCTCGGCCTACGAGTTTTTGGAACGGCGGTTTGGACTCTGGGCAAGAATTTACGCTGCAGGCAGCTTCATCGTCTTTCATTTTTTTCGTACTGGATTGGTGCTCTATGCGACCTCCCTGGCCATCCAGTCAATTTTGCAGACAGAGGTTGATTCCATCCCAGTGATCATCATCATTGGGGGTGCACTGGTTTCGGCCTATACCATTGTCGGTGGTCTGCGGGCGGTGATTTGGACAGATGTCCTGCAAGGAATAGCCTTGATTGGCGGAGGTCTGATCTGTTTGCCGGTCATCGTTTCGCAGCTGTCCGGCGGCTTCACCGAGTTGTTTCAGGTAGCCGCTGCGGATGACAAGTTTCAGTTAGGCAGTACTGAATTGACCTTGGCAGGAAAGACGGTCTGGGCCTATCTATTCGCAGAATTCATGATCCTTCTGTACCTGATGGGTGCCGATCAAACCAATGTTCAGCGTTATGCGGCGGCAGCAAGCGATAAGGCAGCATCCCGTGGCGCGATAATCGGTTGCTGCCTGGCGGTGCCTACCTGGAGCTATTTCCTGTTTTTGGGTACCGCCTTGTACGTTTTCGTGAAGGTGGTACCGGCTACAGGACTTGAGGGACTCTCCCCAGATGCCGTCTTTCCACGCTTCGTTCTGACACAGGTGCCGGCAGGTTTTGGCGGCTTCGTTCTCACCGGCTTACTGGCCTCAGCCATGTCAACACTGGATTCGAGCATCAATGCGACCGCCGCCACGGTGACCAACGATTTCTACAAGAGACTCTGGGTCAAAGATCGAGACCCGCTTCATTATGGAAAAGTGGGAAGATTGATAAGCCTTCTCTTTAGCGTGGTGATGATTACCACCGCTTGTGGAATCCACTACTTTCGGGCTTCGGAACGCCTGGATGATCTTCAAAGAATGATTTTGTCTATCTTCACCGGAGGCTTAATAAGCCTGTTTCTTCTCGGCTTCATGACGCACAGAGTCGATGGCCGGGCGGCCATCCTGGCTACCATTGCCACCGTTCTCTCGGTGAGTAGCTGGTTGTTGATGGTCTCACCCCTTGGAGCAGCATGGTTCCCAAAAATATCGGCCGCTATGCCCGACAATTTTTGGATCAGTACTTTTGCTAACCTCTTTTTGTTTGGAGTGGCCTACGGGTTGAGTTGGTTGTTAGGGACTCGGCACCACAGGGCTTTGACCGGTCTAACCATTTGGAAGCAGAAACAGGATTGACACTCATTTCACTTCCGCTCTACCAGAAAAATCATCAGAAACCATGTTGAAATAGCCTCCCTGCTGGTGGGGGTGGTCCAAAAATGGCGAGTGGGAGAAAAACGTCCGAGGATCGACAGACACGACGTCTCCTCAAAACCGACTTTTTTAAACACAGGGTTCACAGTCCGTGCAGCGGCGCAGAGCAGAGATCCGACGGAAAGCAGGCCACCGACAAATTGGTTGGCTCCAACGCCACTCTTTTCGCAAGGGTAGCCTCGTTCCCAAAGATTCGCCGGTGGGATCCTGCGTCGATGTACCCCGAAAAACAACGCCCTATTGTGGGATTCTCTCTGCCACTTTCCTTCGACGTCGTCTATCCTGTTCCATGGTATACTTTTCGAAATGGTCATGGCGTTTGCCAGGGATCTAACCTAATGCTTCTTTTCAACCTAGACGGCCACCCGTTTTCAGCGTGGCGAACCAAGGTGAAAACAACCTCTGAGACAACCGATGATATTATTGAAACATGGCGATTTGATTGATGGCACCGGCAGCGTCCCCCGACGGGCTGATGTGCTGATCGAAGGCAAGACAATCCGAGACGTGGGAGTCTTGGACCACGTTTCGGATGCGGAGATGGTTGATTGCCAGGGACTGGCTGTCTGTCCTGGCTTCATCGACGTCCACAGTCACAGTGATCTGGAGGCCTTGCAGCACCGCAGTGAAAAGATCTGTCAGGGCGTGACCACGGAGGTCGTGGGCAATTGCGGCTTTTCCCTCTTTCCCAATCTACCGCTGGAGAACCTGGTACCGTCATTTGAAATCTTTAAGGACCGCGCAGGGCAGCAGTGGGACGACGCTGGATCTTATTTTGACGATGTGGAAAAACAACGCAGTCACACTCACCTTGCCGCACTCACCGGACATTCCAGTCTGCGGGCACACGTGATCGGCATGAGCGCCGACAAACTGGAAGGTGCAACCCAGCGTCAGGCCGAAGCCGTCCTGGACAGCTGCCTGGAACAAGGATCCATCGGCCTCTCCACTGGCCTCAATGAAGTACCCAGCAGTTACGGCGACCTCGACGAGCTGGTGAAACTCTGTCGTGTGGTGCGCCGCTACGATGGGTTCTACACCAGTCATTTGCGAGACTACAAATTTCACATCATCGAGGCGGTAGAAGAGGCTCTCGAAATTGGCCGTCGTGCCGGAGTACCGGTGCAGTTGAGTCATCTGCAGACGGTCGGTCGCAAGAACTGGGACAAAATGGATGTTGTCCTGGATCTGGTCGACCATGCTTTGCAGGAGGGCGTGGACGTGGGCATCGACGCTTATCCCTACTTAGCCGGTTCCTGCAATCTGACACAATTGTTGCCCGTTTGGTCGTTGGAAGGAGGCACTGAACCACTATTGGAGCGACTGGCAGACGCCGACATCTACCGTCAGATTGCCACTGAAACCGAAGAAAACATGGGCAACGACTGGGATGACATTCTTCTCTGCACCGTGCCGGGTCGAGGCGACCTGATTGGCCAGACCGTGCGGGACATTGCTGACAGCCGCGCTCGTGTCGGCGTTGATACAGCGCTCGACCTGCTGATGGAGAACAACGCCCGGGTTCAAATCATTTCCTTCAATCAATCCGAAGAGAATCTGAGGAAAGTGCTGAGTCATCCATGTACCTCCGTGATCACTGACGGTCTGGTGGTCGATGGCAAGTCCCATCCCCGCACCTTTGGCACCTACCCCAAATTCCTCGGAGAATACGTACGCGACAAAGGTTGGATGACTCTTGAAAAAGCGGTGTGGAAGGCGACGGGCCTGCCGGCGCAGCGTTTCGGACTGGCGGGTCGTGGGGTCGTGGCGCCGGGCAACTGGGCCGACCTGGTGGTCTTCTCTCCAGAAAAAATCGGGACACACGCCACCTACGAAAATCCAGATTTGGCGCCCGAAGGTATCGAGCACGTGCTGGTGAATGGCCGCTGGGCACTTCGCCATGGAAATCCCACCGCAGGCCTGGCGGGCACGGCGTTGCGGCATCGCGTCTGACGCTGATCGGCGACAACTCAGGCAGAACGATTTCCGCCGGCGCAACTCGCGATGCTCATGATGATCGGCTCCATCAGAACCAAAACCGATCGTCGAAATTTTATTCTCCTGGTAAGTGACGACAATCCGCCAGCCGCTGTTGTGGAGCTATTTCCAACCCGCTGCGAAACCCTTGTCCCAAAATGCTGGACAAGAGTTGTTGATTTTGACGACGCGTTTCAAGTTTTATAACCGTGACGGACAAGTCCACCAATAAGCCTGGTGGCCGTTCAACTTGTTGGCAACCCGTCTGCTTGACTGGAAAAGCGGCCTGTGTGGTGCCCGTCAATCGTGATTTTCATCTGGAATCAGATTGGATAAAATCACCCTGACCATTGGCCCACCGATCCAACTAATTTCTAACTTCGAACCGTTTGGAATGGATCCATTCCGGTGCCATCGCCTCTGCAGGTTCCCTTTGCCTGCACGTTTGAACAGATCAACTCAGGGGAGGGCACCGGCACCTGTTAAAACGTCTATCAGTACCTCACTGCGGCATGTAGAATAACAGGCATGAGGCATTCGCTCGCTCCCTGCATCGCTCTGTTGCTTTTGCTGTCGGCATTCGTCCGTGGCCAGGACGACGACCTTCAGGTTGCGGCGCCGGTCTTGGAATCCGCTCCTGTCTTCGCATCCGATATCGTTCCGTTGTTGAAGAAACACTGCTGGAAGTGTCACAGTGCACAAAGCCCCAAGGGCGAACTCAGCCTGCAGACCCTGAACGGATTTCTGCTTGGTGGTGAAAGTGGCCAGCCGGCTATCGTGCCAGGCAACCCGGCGGAGAGCCCCTTGATGAGGTTGGTCGACAACGGAGAAATGCCACCGGGCAATGCCTCGCTGAACCAAGCCGAGCGCGACCTGCTGCGTCACTGGATTGCTACCGGTGCCAGTGGACAAAAAAACAACCGCCTGGTGCTTTCCCAGGCCCAGTTGCTCGCCCGGCGCGTGCACTTCCTCGTGGAAATCAAGTGCCAGCCCTGCCATGGCCGGGCAAAGCAGGAGGCAAACCTGGATCTGCGCACGGTGGCCTCGGCAATCAAGGGAGGAAAATCCGGCCCCGCCCTGGTGCGGGGAGATGCCAACGAGAGCCTGTTGGTCAAGCGTGTCAGCGCGGACCAGATGCCACCACGTAACGTGCGTTACAAGCTCTCGATCAAGCCGGTCAATGAAACCGAGCTGGAGATGATCCGCCAGTGGATTGATGACGGCGCTATCGACCCGCCATCGCCTCCCGGTGTCATTGATGACGATGGCCTGCTGGTCGACGACCAAGACAAGCAATGGTGGTCGTTTCAATCGCCCCACCTTCCAGAAATACCAAGGCCCAATGGGCTGGAAAGCAACCACCCCATCGATACTTTTCTGGTTGATAAACTACGGCAGAAAGAACTCCGTTATTCTCCCCAGGCAGATCGCCGAACCCTGATCCGTCGACTCTCGGTTGACCTGGCCGGACTCATTCCCAACACCGAGCAAACGAAAGCATTTGTCGAAAACACATCCCCCAATGCCTATGATCAACTGGTCGACCGCTTACTGTCGTCTCCTCGTTACGGAGAACGCTGGGCCCAACACTGGCTGGATGCGGCGGGGTACGCCGACTCCGAAGGTTCTGCAGGGGCAGACCAGATCTGGCCTCTCGTGTACCAGTACCGCGACTACGTTGTCCGTTCACTCAACAGCGACAAGCCCTATGACCGCTTCCTGCTTGAGCAACTGGCGGGTGACCAGTTGGCCAACTATAACCAGCTCAATCAAATGACCCCGGAACTCCGGGATAACCTGATTGCCACTGGCTACCTGCGTACTTGTATCGATCCCACTACCAGTCCAGAAACCAATTTCCTGATCGATCGTTACCAGGTATTGGCCGACACGGTCGAGATTGTCAGTTCCTCGTTGATGGGATTGACCATGCGTTGTGCGCGCTGTCACAGCCACAAATACGACCCGATCCCAATCCGTGACTACTATCGTTTCACGGCAATCTTCGCCACGTCCTATTCCCCCTATGAGTGGGTCAAGCCACAACAACGATACGTGACCCTCGCGGGCAAGCAAGAGTGTGAAGAAATTACCAGCTTCAATGCGCGTATCAAGGATCAGATTCACCCACTTCAGCTCGAGTTGACTGCCCTGCGGAAATCCCATGGGGAACGATTCCTGCAATCCAAGTTGGCAGAAATACCGGAGGCCGAACGGGCACCACTTCAGCAGTCCCTGGAAACGGCTGTGGATCAACGGACCGAGGACCAGCAAAAGCTGATCGATGATGCCCGGAAAACATTCCTCAGTGACGACCAGCCTCTACTGGAAAAAGATGCCGAATACCGCCAGGCCAAGGAAAGCCTGGTGCAACAGAAGGAGGCACTGGAAAAGCAACTTCGCAGTGAGGTAAAAGCTCACGGTCTCAGCGATATGCGATCTGAACCGGATCCGTTCTACATGCTCAGGCGCGGAGAGTGGCACAACCGCGGCCGACAGGTGCTGCCTAATGTTCCCGCCGTACTGAAAAAGAAGATCGACGAATTTACCATTGAAAAACCCTACAACCAGGGAATCGCCAGCGGCACTCGCCTGGCCCTGGCACGCTGGTTGACCCGGCCGGATCATCCGCTCACGGCGCGTGTGCTGGTCAATCGGGCCTGGCAACACTTCTTCGGCACTGGAATTGTAAGTACGGCTGGTGATTTTGGACAAACCGGCACTCCACCTTCCCATGCGGAACTACTTGACTGGCTTGCCGTGAAATTTGTTCGTCAGGGATGGAGTATGAAACAACTTCATCGCCTGATCGTCACCTCCCGGGCCTACCAGCAGCACTCCCAGTCGCGCCAACCTGGCAGCGAAGTGGATCCAGACAACCGGCTGCTGTGGAAAATGCCCATGCGGCGAATGGATGCCGAGACGCTGCGAGATAGCCTCCTCTCACTCACCGGTCAGTTGAACCACCAAATGTATGGCTCTGCTGCCGAGGTTAAAAGAGGAATTGATGGTCAGGTATTGTATGGGCACGGGGGCCAGAGTGAATTGCGCAGTATTTACCTGCTGCACCGGAGGTCCACACCGCTCACCCTGCTGGAAACATTTGATGCGCCCCGCATGAACACCAACTGCATCCAGCGACGCAATTCCACGGTTGTCTCCCAGGCCCTGCTGATGCTCAACAGTGGGTTCTGCGAACAGCAGGCTGCCATCCTGGCCGGGCAGATCCTGGACGGAAATGTGTCGACACCGAACAGCCAGTTACAAGCCGCCTACCAGGCAGTACTGGGGCGTGCCCCGACCGGAGCAGAGAGCCAGCTGGGAATCGAGTTTTTAAAATCCCAGCGAAAGGGGTACCAGACGTTTCCTCAATCGACTGCGGCGACTGGGGTGAAGAGTGTGCTTGGCATGCACGCCAATAAGGGAATCACTTTTGACTTAAATGCCGTACGTGAAGCTCATCCCCAGGCAAAACTCACGCGTCTGAAAGGTATCGCAGCCATGGGTTTCTCTGCTACCGCAGCAGGAGACGCCCACTGGTACGTCATCGTCGATGCCAACTTACGGGCCAAGGGACACTTGCGCAACAATGACTTTGCCCACTTGCAGGTCGATCTTGATGGTCAGGCCCGCTTTCTGACGCTGGTCACTTCCTCCAATGGCACGCTGAACACCGACTGGACCTTTTTCAAAAATGCTCATTTTGTTCTCGAAAACAACCGGAACAGCGACCAACTTCTGGACCTTGCCGACGTGGTGGGAGGCGGTGATGGTTTTGGCACCGGCAATCAGACGGGCCTGGATCCCTGGACCGGGTTGGTTGTGCACGAAAAAGCAGCTGGTACAAACGGCCAGGCCAACCAGGTACACCCGGTACCCCAATCACCCTTGATTGACTGTGTGTTCGTTCCCAACGGAAGTGCCAATGGCCAGCGAATGATCCCAATTTCAACCACCGGGCTGGAAATCAATGGCATTTCTGCAGGCGCAGGCAATCACACCTTCTGCCACATCTGGAACGGACACAACCGTGGCGTCAACGGACTCAAGGATGTCGAGATTGTCGTTGATGATCCAGCGCTGGTAGATCTCTGCCTGGTCCTATTGAACTCTGCAGAGTTCCTCTATATCGATTAAAATCAAAGGGCACTCAGAAAGAAAATATGACCAACGACCCTCTCAACACGATCACCCGCCGCGGATACCTGGGCCAGATGGGTTCGGGACTGGCCGGCATTGCCCTGGCCCAGCTCCTGGGAGAACAGGCCTCTGCCGACCATGCTGCTCGCACGGTCTATGATCTTAAGCCGCGCGAAGCGATGTTCCCGGCCCGGGCCACGCGCGTGATCCAACTTTTCATGCATGGCGGTCCCAGCCAAATGGATTTGCTGGATCCCAAGCCGGCCCTGGAAAAGTATGACGGGAAGAACTTTCCTGGCGTGATCGATGTCCAGCAGCCGGAAGAAGCTGGTGGTATCCTCAAGAGTCCTTTCAAGTTTGCCCGTCACGGAAAGTCGGGAATCGCCGTCAGTGACCTGATGCCCCACTTTGCTGGATGTGTTGACGACGTGACGGTGATTCACTCGATGTTTACCGAACATA
>Ga0310342_100003219_pt1 | contig 10687 bp, 9 predicted proteins | sample S15DNA20500_MG_FD_206155 | JGI IMG/M metagenome (GOLD analysis project Ga0310342, IMG submission 206155) | Marine microbial communities from station ALOHA, North Pacific Subtropical Gyre - S1503-DNA-20-500_MG | ecosystem: Environmental > Aquatic > Marine > Oceanic | place: Pacific Ocean: North... | reverse complement strand
GTGACGAGGATCGCCAGGCCCTCGAGTCCGCCCGAGGGAGTGTTGGGGGTTTTCATGTTTCCTCCTGTAGACGCCCCGGAAGGGGCGTCGCGCAGCTTACCAGCAAAGTGAGCGCTCCGGCTGCGCCGGCGTGGCCCATTCGGATCCTGCAGGTCACGCGGACCGGATCGGGCCGCGGCGGGGCGACCTACTCGCGCCTTGCGGGTGGTACACTGAAGCCATGTTGGGAGGACTGCTCGCAGACTGGCGGGGCGACCTGCACGCGGTGGAGGTCAACGATCCGGCTGCGCGCACTTCTCTGGAAGCACTGCTGTGTCACTCTGCGCTGCACGCCATCTTCATCCATCGGCTTGCACACAAGCTGCACACGCGGCTGGGCCTGGTCATCGTGTCGCGTCTGCTCGCCCAGCTCGCGCACTTCCTGACTGGCGTGGAGATCCACCCGGGTGCGTGCATCGGTCAGCGTTTCTTCATCGATCACGGCACGGGAGTCGTGATCGGGGAGACCTCGGAGATCGGCGACGACTGCGTGATCTTTCACAACGTCACGCTGGGTGGAACCGGCAAGCACCGCGACAAGCGCCACCCCAGCGTGGGGGACAACGTGCTGATCGGTACCGGCGCCACCTTGTTGGGGCCACTTCGCGTGGGCCATAACGCTCGCATTGGCGCCGGCGCATTCGTTTGCATGCGCGACGTTCCGGCCGACTGCACGGTGGTGGGTGCTCCGGCTCGCATCGTGAAGCGGGAGGGAGTGCGCGTAGAAGAGGAGCTCGCGCGTACGCGTGCTCCCGAGGTGGCCGTCTCCGATGCGATTTCCGGAGATGCGGATCGAAGTGTCGCGCGAATCTGAGCGCCCGGAACACCGCGAGTCGGCCACGCAGGCGCTGCGAAGCCTGCTCGCGCGTCCGAGCCTCCAGGTGATGCCCTGCTGTTTCGACGCCTTCTCTGCACGCCTCATCGAGCGTGCGGGCTTTCCGCTGACCTTCATGAGCGGTTTCGCGGTTTCTGCGAGCCGGCTCGCTCAGCCCGACACCGGCCTCATCTCCTACGCGGAGATGCTCGACCAGGGCAGGAACATCTGCGCGGCGGTCTCGATCCCGGTGATCGGGGATGCGGATACCGGCTACGGGAACGCGCTCAACGTGCGTCGCACCTTCGAGGGTTACGCGGCGGCGGGCTTCGCGAGCGCGATGATCGAGGACCAGGTCTCCCCCAAACGCTGCGGCCACACCCAGGGCAAGCAGGTGGTCGAGCGCGATGAGGCGCTGGCCCGGGTGCGCGCCGCGGTGGACGCCCGGGAGGCCGGCGCGGATCTGCTGGTGTTGGCGCGTACCGACGCCCGCGCCAGCCACGGTCTCGACGAGGCGCTGTGGCGCGCCCGGGCCTTCGAGGATCTGGGCGCGGACTTCGTCTTCGTGGAGGCGCCCACCAGCGAGCAAGAAATGGAGGCGATCTGCGCGGCCACGCGCATCCCGAACCTCGCGAACATGGTGGAGGAGGGCATTACGCCCATCCTGCCCCCGGCGCGCCTCGAGGCGCTGGGATATCGCCTGGCCGCCTACCCGCTCACGCTGCTTTCCGCCGCGGCGCGCGCCATGGAGGAGGCCCTGTCCGCACTCGCGGAGGGACGGCCCGTGGAGCGTCGCTTGAGTTTTGGGGAACTGCGAGAGCGGGTGGGTTTCGACGCCTATGAGGCCTTGGCGGCGCGTTACGCGCCCGAGGATTGAAGGCGGCGGCTGCGGGGCTTCCAGCGCACGGCCGCCAGGTCGAGTCGTCCTGCCGCGGAGAAGTGAAGCCCCTCCTGCTCGAGCAAGGTGCGCTGGGTGGTCTCGTCCGCGGGGTCGTCGCGAGCGCTCACCCGTCCCGCGGCATTCACGACCCGGTGCCAGGGGAGCGGGCTGTCCCCGCGAAGTGCGTGGAGCGCGTATCCCACCTGCCGCGCGTGCCCCCCCATTCCTGCGAGTTCGGCGATTTGCCCGTAGGTGGCCACTCGTCCTCGCGGGATGCACGCCACCACGTCATAGATGCGAGCGCGAGTCTCCGAGGCCACTCGCGGAGGCTAGCCCGCATCTCCGGGGGGATCTGGAGGGCGCGGGGCGGGCCCGGCTTCAGCGCTGACCGGCGCGTTCCGAGTTCGGGGCGCCGCCCGGCCCGCTGGCGGGCTACGCTGACTCCCGAGGTGAAGCGCAGCGAGAAGGCACGCCGTATCGAGGACATCCTGCAGCGCCTCCATGCGGAGGCGTTGACGCCTCTGGACCACGAGGACGCGTACACGCTTCTCGTCTCAGTCCTCCTATCCGCCCAGTGCACCGACGCGCGGGTCAACCTGGTCACGCCGGGGCTCTTTGCTGTGGCCCGCACGCCGGAGGCCATGGCGCAAGTTCCAGTGCGGGAAATCCAGCGTTGCATCCGTTCCTGCGGCCTGGCTCCCTCCAAGGCCCGCAACATCAAGGCGCTCTCCCAGATGCTCGTTGCGCGTCACGGCGGGCGCGTACCCGATGACTTCGATGCCTTGGAGGCCTTGCCGGGTGTGGGTCACAAGACGGCCAGCGTGGTGATCGCCCAGGCTTTCGGGAAGCCGGCCTTCCCGGTCGACACCCACATCCACCGCCTGGCGGGCCGTTGGGGACTCTCCCGGGCGCGAAACGTCGTGGAGGTGGAGCGGGATCTCAAGCGACTCTTCGCGCCAGAAGACTGGGGGAAGATTCACCTGCAGATCATCCTCTTCGGCCGCAGTCACTGCCCGGCGCGCGGACACGATTTCGCGGCTTGCCCGATCTGTTCCTGGGCCGCCTCCCGCGCGCGGATCGCCCGGGAAGGTCGCGGGACCTCCAAGGGCAGCCCGGTCTCCTAGAACCCGAAAGCGATGCCCGAGCGCCAACCCAGGTAGCCCAGGTAGACGGCCAGCAATACGCAAGCCTCGGTTCGCACGATCTCTTGCCGATAGCTCACCGAGACCCCGAAGAGGACCAGCGACAGGCTGGTCATCACCAGCAGGTCGGTGTGGCCACCGGGGGGGACCGGAACCGGGCGCACGATACTGGTGACGCCGAGCACCAGCAGCAGGTTGAAGATGTTGGAACCCACCACGTTGCCGATGGCGAGTTCCGCGTGTCCCCGGATGGTGGCGGCCACCGAGGCCACGAGTTCCGGCAGGCTCGTACCCACCGCTACCAGGGTGAGGCCGATGAGTTCCTCCGAGACTCCGAGTGCCCGGGCCAGGTTGACGGCTGCGTCCACCGTAAACTCCGCGCCGGAGACCAACAGCACGAGCCCAAGGGTGGTCACACCGATGCTCCGCCACAGCGCGCTCTGTGAATCTGCCGGTGTCTCGTTGCCCTCCGTTTCTTCTTCCGAGCTGGAGCGCGGGCGTACGAAGTCGCCCACCGTGTAGTAGAGGAAGACCAGGAAGAACATCAGCAGCAGGATCCCGTCGGAGCGGGTGTAGAAGTCCTCGAATGGGCGGACTGCGCCCCCGGAGCTGAGGGCGTTGTCAAAGCCCATGGCCAGGACGCCTGCCGTTGCCAGTAGCATCATGGGCAACTCGCGTCGGATCACCACGTCCTTGATCACGATGGGCTGGAGGATCGCCGTCAAGCCGACGATCAGCCCGATGTTGGCCATGTTGGAGCCGATGATGTTCCCGAAGGAGATGGCTCCCTGCTCCTGGATGGCGGCGATCACGTTGACCGCGAGTTCCGGCGCGCTGGTCCCGAAGGCCACCACCGTGAGGCCGATCACCAGCGGGGAGACCCCGAGCCTCCGGGCCAATCCGGTAGCGCCACGGACGACCGTCTCCCCGCCGAGGGTGAGGAGTGCGATGCCCATCGCGAGTGACAGGAGATCCGACCAGGCCATGGGGCGCCGAGGCTAGCCCGCTTTTCGCGCCCCGGCGCGGGTGGCTGCAAGCCCTGCGAGACCCGCGACGCATAAGCCCGGAGTCGGCGCGGATCGCGCGCTTCAGGGGCCGATGCGCCGCAGCGTGAAGAGCGGGCCCTGGGGGTCGTGGGCGTCACGCAGATCGATCTCTCCGTGGAGCGCCCAGAGCCGGTCGCCCTCGGGATCCATCAGCACCTGGCTGACCCGCCAGAAGCGCGCGCCCTCGGCGGACAACTGGCTCTGGTGGGCTTGCCGGGCCTCCGGAGTGAAGAGGATCTCCCCGTAGCGCTCGAAGTAGGGCGCCAGGGCCAGCTCGATTTCTGCCGCGCCCCAGGGCTGCTCGGGGTCGTGGCGAAACAGTGAGAGTGCTTCTTCGAAGGCCCCCCGTGCCAGCGCCCGGACCAGCGAGAGCAACTCCGAGCGCGCCCGCGCCCGCAACGCGGCGGGATGCTGCGTGAGGTCGAAGGGGGCTTCGGCCACGGCCGCCGTATCGCGGGCTTCCCCGGGTGCCGCCAGGTCCTGCCAGGCCTCCACCAGGCTGTCATCGATTTGGAGCAGCGTACGGAGGAAGGCGATCGCGTCGTAGATGCCCTCGGTCTTGTAGTCGTCGGGGATCGTCTTCACCAGGGTGTTGTGGACCTGGCTCAGGTAGCGGAGCAACAGGCCCTCGCAGCGTGCGAGCGAGTACTCGGTGACGTAATCCACGAAGCCCCGGTAGCTTTCGAAGAGTGCGCGTGCGATGGACTTGGGACGCGCGTCACGGGCGTCCACCCAGGGGTGGCTGGCGGCAAAGAGCGCCAGGCTCTCGGCGATGAAGGTCGCCTCGGGTTGCTCGTAGGAGACCTCCTGGACCCGCCGGATGCGTTCCTCATACTCCACCCCCTCCGCCTTGAGGCGTGCGAAGAGTTCGTCGCGGGCTTTGCGGGTCTGCGCATCGAGAATGGGCCGGGGATCATCTTGGATGGCCTCGACGAGGCTCAGCACCTCGAGCGGGTAGCTGGGCGCATCGGGGTCGAGCGCCGTGAGGGCCTCGACGAGATACAGGGAGAGGGTCTGGTGGAGCGAGAAATCGTTCTGCAATTCCCCGGCCACCTGCAAGCGCGCCCCCCCCTCGCTGCTCTGCGTGACCTCCACGAGTTCGGCACGGCGCAGCGAGCGCAGCAGCGTGGCGGTGTCGACGCGCAAGCGCCGCTTGCTGCCCTCGCGCTCGTGACAGCGGGAGATGGTGGAGATGACGTCGCGATAGCTGCCTCCGGGTGGGCGTTGTAGCAGCGCGAGCAGCATGCCGTGGCTCAGCTGGAAGCGGGACGTCAGGGGTTCGGGCGCGCGTGACACGAGGTCGTCGAAGGTCTTCTGGTTCCAGGCCACGAAGCCCCGGGGCGGGCTCTTCTTGCGCGGCGCCTTGCCGCCGCGGCTGGCCTTTTCGGCCAGGCGCTTGTTGATCACCACGTGTTCGGGGGCCTGGCAGATGACGCTGCCCCGATCGTCGAAGCCCTTGCGTCCGGCACGTCCGGCGATCTGCTTGAAGTCGCGCGCCGTGAGAATCCCCACCTTTTCGCCGTCGTACTTGGAAAGGCCGGAAAAGAGCACGCTGCGGATGGGGATGTTGACACCCACGCCCAGGGTGTCGGTCCCGCAGATGACACTCAACAGGCCCTTGCCGGCGAGGCGCTCCACGAGCAGCCGGTAGCGGGGCAACAGCCCGGCGTGATGGACGCCGATGCCGTGGCCGAGGATGCGTTTCAGGTCCTTCCCGTAGGGGGTGTCGAAGCGGAAGTCGCCCAGCAGGCCGGCGAGATGGCGCTTCTCCTCCCGGCCGCAGAGGGACAGGCTGGTGAGTCCCTGGGCGAGTTCCGCGCAGGCGCGCTGCGTGAAGCCCACCACGTAGATGGGGGCCCGCCCGCCCTCGTGCAATTCCTGGATGGTCTCGTGGAGTGACGTCTCCCGATAGCTGAAGTCGAGCGGCACGGGGCGCTCATCGGAATGGATGTGGGCGACCTCCCGGCCGGTGTAGGCCTGCAGCCGTTCCTCGATGGCGGCCGTGTTGCCGAGGGTGGCGGACATCATGAGGAAGAGCGTGCGTGGCAGGCTGATGAGCGGCACCTGCCAGGCGACCCCGCGATCGCGGTCCCCGTAGTAGTGGAACTCGTCGAGCACCACGTAGGGGACATCCGTCTCCTCTCCTTTGCGGAGTGCCATGTTCGCCAGCACCTCGGTGGTGCAGCAGATCACCGGGGCCTCGGGGTTGACGCTGGCGTCCCCGGTGAGCATCCCGACGCGCTCGGCGCCGAATTGCTCGCAGAGTTGGAAGAACTTCTCGCTCACGAGGGCCTTGACGGGTGCGGTGTAGAAGGAGCGACGCCCCTCGCAGAGGCCCTGGAAGTGCAGCGCCAGCGCCACCAGCGATTTTCCCGAGCCGGTGGGCGTTGAGAGCACCACGTGGTGGCCCGCGAGCAGTTCGAGGATGGCGGCTTCCTGTTCGGGGTAGGGCTCGAGCCCGGTTCCCGCCACCCAGTCGAGAAAGGCCTCGAGGATGTACTCCGGGGCGGCATCCTGCGCTGCGGGGAGGAACTCGTGGAGCCTGCGCTCGCGCGTCAAGGCGGAGTCCAGAGAATGGCAACGTCCCGTACCCCCCAGGCCAGCGCTGCCTTTCGGTCCACCCCCATGTAGATGTCGATCTTGCGCTTCCAGCGCTTTGCCATCTTGTCGAGCACCCGGTACGCGCCGGGAAGCCCCTCGATTCGAACGAGCGTGCCGCGAACCAATCCCAGTTCCAGCAGGTCCCGGGAGACCGCGATGGCGCGGGTGCCTGGCACGAGGACATCCCCCCAAGCTCCCACGTTGGGATCGCCCTGGGTCTGTTCGGGGAGCGAGTTGTAGGCAGTGGCCGACACCAGCAGGCGCTTCGGCGGCGTGGCCGCGCAAGCGGCGCAGACCACGAGTAGGGCCAACAGGAACACCGGTCGGAGATGGCGTGCGCGCCGCTTCATGGATGTTGCATGCTACTGCCTGCTCAGCGGGGAGCGAAATGGGGCGGGGCGGCCGTCGGTCGTCGCGGGGAGGGTCGCGGGGTGTCGGACGGCTGGCAGGTCTTGTATCGCAGCGATTGGATGTCCCTCTACGCGCTGCAGGGGGTGCCCGCGATCTTCCTGCTGTGGGCCCTCGTCGCAGGAGCGGGGCGCAGCGCACGGAGCCCGCGGGCTCGTTTCGTGCACATCTGGGCGCTGATCTTTGCGGTGGAGACGCTGCTCGACCCCTTCGCGACCGGCCCGCTCGTCACGAACGCCCCCGCACCCGTGGCCACCGGCGTTTCGCTGCTCTTCGTGTTGCTCGGGGACTTCCGCGTATTGTTGCTGGCCCTCTACCTCGGGGAGCCAGCTGGGGGCCTGGCGCGCAGCGCGTGGCGGGCGGCGGCATTCACCGCCGCCGTGCCGGTGATCGCCTTCTTGTTGCAGCGGAGCTTCGAGGCGCTGCTCGGTCCGCTCTCCCCACAAGTTCTCTGGCTGTGTCACGAGTCGCTCTTCGTGGCCTTGGCGCTCTGGTTGCGTGCCCGCTTTCGAAGCAGCGACCGCTATGTCGCCGAGGTGCTCGCCTACGTGGCGATCTACTACGCGCTCTGGGCGAGTGCCGACGTGCTGATTTTGCTGGGTGTGGAGGCGGGCTGGCTGCTGCGGATCCTTCCCAACCAGCTCTACTACGCGTTCTTCGTCCCCTTCGCGTATCTGCGCTTCGATTGGCAGGCGGCCGAGGAGCCCGCTCAGCGCTCCGCCGCGGAGCGGTAGGCGCGCTCCAGGAGATCCACCCAGTCGTCCAGGTAGCGCTCGGCGCGCAGTGCGGAAGCGCCGCGCGGATCGCCCACGGTTCCCATCGGTGCCTCGGCGCGCAGGTCCGGGTAGAAGAGGTGCTGGGCGTCGGGATCCGCGTGCAGGCGCCCGGCCTCGAGGGCCTCCCCGCGCACCAGCGCCGGGCGCAGGGCGCGGAGGATCGAGGTCTCGAACTCGCCCGCGTGGTGACCTGCGGCCTCCGCGGAGATCCCGAAGGCGGCGGCGGAGGACTGTTGGAGCCGCGCCAGCGCGGCGAGGTCGGTGAAGGCGTCGAGTCGTAGGCCGGGGTGTGCGTCTCGCAGCACGGGGAGTGCCTGGGCGAGCGGTTGGCAGTTGCCACCGTGCGCGGAGAACAGGAAGACCCGGGCGAAACCATCTCTCGCGAGACCCGCGATCAGGTCGCCAAGCAGCGCGGCCAGGGTGGCGGGGGAGAGCGAGAGCGTCCCCGGGAAGCCTTGGTGCTCGGGCGAACAGCCCACGGGCAGGGTAGGCAGTGTGACGCTGTCGCCGAGTCGCGCACCCAAGCGCTCCGCGAGGGCCTCGGCGATCCACGTGTCCGTCGCGAAGGGCAAGTGGAGGCCGTGTTGCTCGGTGGCGCCCAGCGGCAGCAGGGCTCCGAGCCGTTCGTCGGCGAGCCGGGCCTCGAGTTCGGGCCAGGTCGCCGTCGCGAGTTGCCGCGCGACAGCGCCGGCTCGTCGGGTTTCGGGTGCCTGGGAGTCGGGGGGGGAATCGTGGTTGGGCTCGGGTCGCAGTTCGTAGAGCGCGGTATCGCGCCCGCGGCCTGGCCAGTCACCGGGATGGATGGCGTCGCGTTCCATGCCGCCGACCACCCAGGTGCTCAGCTGGGCGTCGTGCTCGAGCAACGCCCAGGGCCCCGGCAGGGTGGCCGGGAGTTCGACGAGGGCATGGCGCTGCGGCTCGAGGAGTGCTTCCAAGCGCGTGAACAGCTCCGTTTCTCCGACTGCGTCGGAGCGGCGCAACGCGAGAAAGGTGGCGCGTCGCGGGAAGGCTTGCTGAAAGGGCCCGTGTGCGAAGTCGAGCACGTCCCAGGCCGGTGGCAACGGTTGGAGCACTCCCTCCAGGAATTTGAGCTGGAGGTTTCCCAACAACTCCGCGTATCCGCCGCTGGCCAGCAGGGAGACGGGGGCGTCCAGTGCTTCTTCGGGGAGGCTCGCGCGGGCGTCGGTCACGACATCCGGGGCGCGGCGCAGGGCGGCTTCCAATGTTTCGGCGCGGATCGCCAGGGCGGACGCGTCTCGCCCGGCGGCCTGGGTCAGTGCGGCCGCCATGCGCAGGGCGGCGACCCCCCCGGTCAGCGCACCGGTCACACGCATCAAGCCGTCGTACTCGTCCTCACCGGGGAAGACCACCAGCCAGCCTCCCGTGGCTTCCACCTGGTCGCGCACTGCGAGGCGTTCTGGATCGCGATGTGTCGCGCTTACCGCCGTGGCGAGCCCCAGTGCTCGCCAAGCGTGGGGGTGCTGCAGCGCGAAGCGCGCGTTGGGCGAAAGGCCCTGCGAGAAGACCAGCAACGCGTCTCGCGATGCCTGGCCGGGTGGGCCGCCGAGCAGCGCGCCGCTGGGAAGGAAGCGCGCGTCGAGATCCGCGTACTCACAGAGGCAGTGGGCGAGCAGGTGTGCCTGGGCCGCGGAACTTCCGAGCCCCGTCACCCAGATGCGTCGGACGCCCAGCGGGTCGAAGGGGGGCGGGGGGAGGGGTGCCGTCAGGGCCTTGCACGCCGCGTCGGGCAACGCGTCGAGCCGGCGCGCCAGCTTCGCGCGCGCCGCAGTGGCCTGGCGCTCAGTCTCCACCCGGCTTCTCGGGGTCGTGCTTGCGCTGGCTCATGGCCCGGAAATAGGCGAGGAGGCTGTCGAGATCGTTGTCGGAGAGGTGAGGGTGGGGGGGCATGCTGGTGTGTCGGAAGCTGCCCGGGTCGCGCACGTAGGCTTTGATCTGCTCCGCGGGTCGGTACTCGACGATGCTGCGAGGAACGTTGAGTTCCGGTCCCACCCGCCCGCCTTCACCATTGACCGCGTGGCAGGCCACGCATTCTCCGCGAAAGATCGCGAAGCCTCGCCAGGTGGGGTCGCCGGCCGGGACGCCGCGGGGCAGCGTGTGCGCGTACTCGCGCTCGAAGGGCGCCGCCTCGATCTCCACCAACTGGTAGGGCCAGGGGTAGCGGTGGGGATCGTTCTGCCCGGGGCCGCTCCATACCAGGTAGAAGGGGGCGGGGTCGACCCGGCGCCGGTCGATGGGTTCCCAACCCTCGCTCCCCGGGTTCGAGAGATCCGCAAAGGCCAGCCAGGCACCGGCCTCGGCGAGGCGCGCTGCCGCGGCCGGGCGCGTGTAGCCGTCCCGGGCACGCAAGAAGAAGTTGCGCTCCGGATCTTCCGCCCAGCCCGCTCCGAAACCCGCCCGCATCACCTCGAGGAGTGGACACACCCGGTAGCGCTTGCGCCGCAGGTGATAGGGGTCCTCGACCTCGACGCTGCGCTCCGCGCAGTTGCTGCGCAGTTCTTCGATCGCCAGGCTACCGAGCGCCTCGCCGTTCCGGAGGAAGCGCAGGTCCTTTTCCCCGGCTCCCGCCAGCGCGCTGGCGCCCAGCAGCGTCAGCGTTGCGGCCAGGAGTTGTGCGGAGGCGGGCCACGGCATCGCGCCCAGCATACCGGAACGCCTCCGTGCCTCCTTCAGCGCCGGCGGATCACCACCAGCTTCCCGAGCAACTCGGCGGGCGGGTCGTGCGCGGCTTGAAATTCCACGCGGGGCCCCACCGCCTGAAGCAGTCTCGGTCCCGCCTCGCCGATGAAGAAGCCCTTGGCGCGCAGCGCCGCCAGCTCCCGGATGCGTGTAGCGACCTCGGCATCGCGGCTGCCGGCAGCGACCTCGATCACCTCGGTCGCGAAGTCCTCGTGGACGTGGGGAGGGTGTGGGTGATCGCCTTGCCGTCGCTGTGCCCGCAGGCCGTCCGGGTCCGGGGGAAA
>Ga0310342_100003218_pt1 | contig 10689 bp, 11 predicted proteins | sample S15DNA20500_MG_FD_206155 | JGI IMG/M metagenome (GOLD analysis project Ga0310342, IMG submission 206155) | Marine microbial communities from station ALOHA, North Pacific Subtropical Gyre - S1503-DNA-20-500_MG | ecosystem: Environmental > Aquatic > Marine > Oceanic | place: Pacific Ocean: North... | reverse complement strand
AACAAGACCGGCACGTTCATACTTTCTCAAAGTCTGAGGGTGCATTTCCAAAAGCCTTGCTGCCACACTTATGACATACAAACCATCTTCAGTAATTCCATGCTGGGAATTTCTTACCGGTACAGAGGGTATACCTACCTCTAGCCTGATTACTCTCCTTCTTGGAGCAACACCTTGCCGGTGTCCCATACGACTAGAATTTCTGTTAACCATATATACTAGTTATCCCAACCTTAAAAGTGGATATCAACAACAACCCGTAATGGCGAAGTTACGTTGACTATTTAAACGTTACGCAGAGTCGATTCATCGCAATTAATTTTAATAGTTGACTCGCTTCGTGTCAACTTCCATAACATTACCTGATTCCGAATTAATGAATTAACAGGACTTTCGCAAGGAACATTAAGGGAGATTTAACTGAACCCAAAACTAATTATTTTTGACTGTGACGGCGTACTCGTTGACAGTGAACCTATCTCCAACAGGGTACTGTCCAACCTACTTTCCGAAATCGGGATACCGATGACATTAGATCAATCTTTAAATCTATTTCTTGGAAAGTCTTGGATCGATTCTCTACTCATTATCAATGAATTGTTAGAAAAAGAGCCTCCAGCAGATCTACATGAAATTTACATGGAGAGAATGTTTAAAGAGTTTGAAGAGCATTTAAGACCTATTCCAGGAATTGAGCAAGCTCTTCAATCTATTGATGCAAATTATTGTGTGGCATCAAGCGGACCTCACAAGAAAATACGAAAAACACTAGGAGTTACAGGACTCTTACATCTATTCGAAGGAAGAATATTTAGCTCCACTGACGTAGGCAGGGGAAAACCAGAACCAGACCTTTTCCTGCATGCTTGCAGTATGATGGGCTACACTCCTGAAGAAACTATCGTTATTGAGGATTCCTTAGCAGGTGTACAAGCTGCAATATCAGCAGGAATGAGGGTTTTTGTTTACAGGCCTTCCTGTAACGGAAAAAACCAAGAAGATAATAGGGAAGTTATAAGCTTCAGTTCCATGAACACCCTATCCGGACTTATAGACAAGGCATAGACACCAATGAATAGTGAAGTTAGTGAAATAGTTAGAGGATCGTTCGACCTCCATGTTCATGCAGCACCTGACACCCAGGAACGCAGAATGAACGCTTTGGAAACTGCAAGAGCAGCCTATGAGGGCGAACTCGGAGGATTCGTTCTCAAATCTCACGACTACCCTACAACTCCTCTTGCCGATGCATTGGATCAGATGTATCCCGGTCTACATGTATTTGGGTCTATTACTCTCAACCAGTCAATTGGGGGAATAAACCCAGACGCCGTACAAGTATCTGCAGATTTAGGAGCAAAAATTGTCTGGATGCCTACATCCAAAACACATAGCCAAGGCATAACTGAAACATCCCCCATTAAATTAGATGTTCTAGACGGCGCCAATGATTTACTTCCTAAAGCTGCCGATGTAATAGACATAATCGCTGAACAGGATATGGTCCTAGCTTCGGGACATATATCCCCCCGCGAAACCATCAAACTTTTCGAAGAGGCCAAAACTAGAGGCGTTAAAAGAATGATTGCTACTCATCCATACGGTGTCGCCACTTATCTCGAAATGGAACAGATGGCGTCTACTGGGGCCTACATAGAGTTCACTTTTCTCCCCTGCATGCCTACAGAACAGGCAATGAGTCCTCGAATTATGTCCGAAGAAATCCAGAGACTAGGGGTAGCAAATTGCCTAGTGACTACAGACTTCGGACAGTGGACAAACCCACCGCCCGCTGAAGGAATGAGAATGGCAGTTGCAGCCCTTCTAGATTCTGGAATGTCCGCCGACAACGTAGCTACACTCGTAAAACACAATCCAAAAAAGATTATTAACTAACCCGTTTTTACTTTGATCTCAATACACCAACTGCAAGAGACAGCCAGCCAAGTATGAGAAAAATTCCTCCAATAGGTGCGATAGCGCCTAATATACTGAACTGAGTGACCGATAGTACATAGAGACTTCCACAAAATATGGCAAGTCCTAGCAACGATAACCAAAGCGACGCTAACAGAAAAAGGTTTGACGTCACCCTATCAAGGATTATCGCTCCGAGAATCAAAAGGAGTGAATGCAACATGTGAAAGCGTACTGCGGTTGAATAGGTGTCAGTGTAATCACCTTCTATTAACAAAGGTTGTAACCAGTGTGAACCAGCTGCTCCCAACAGGACGGATATAGCGCCAGATAGGGAACCCACAATTATCCAATTACATGATTTTCGGTTCATAGAAAACACATCTTAACACCTGAAAATCAGAAACTCTAAACGTCTCAGGCAGACATGAAAATATGATAGTTTACTCTACTCGTTATAGAATCCATATAAGTTAATATCTACTTTGGCTTGGGAGTTATCTATGACAAAAATGCCTGCAGCTATCGCAACCGGATTGGGGAAATGGGATTGTGAAGAAATAGATATCCCATCAATACAAAAAGGGAAAGTATTAGTTAAAACCAACTTGGCATCGATTTGTGGTAGTGACCTACACATCACATATATGGGTTGGAACGTGTCAGAATTTCCATTGCCCCACGGATATCCCGGACATGAGGGAATTGGATTAGTAGTGGACGGTTCCGATACAGACTACCAAGCGGGAGAACTAGTCCTTACAGTTCCTAACATCTGGCAATCCAAATGTTTCGCAGGCTATCAACTTATTGATCCACAATTCCTGCTCAAACTTCCTTCTGATGTGCCTGAGTCTCATCTCCTCATGGCACAGCAGTTGGGAACCGTGGTCTTTGGATGTCGGCGTCTGCCATCACTGGTAGGAAAAACCATTGCAGTCATTGGACAGGGCTCGGTAGGATTGTTCCATGATTTTATGCTCCGAAAAATGGGCGCTCACAAAATCATAGGAATAGAACCGGTACCCGAAAGACTCAAGGCGGGGAAGAATTTAGGAATCGACCATGCCATCGATGTCACTGGAAAAAAGGCTACTGAAGCCGTCATGGATCTGACAGATGGCGAGGGAGCAGATCTTGTGGTAGAAGCCGTCGGTAGTGTTGAAACATTTAATCAGACGCTGCAAATGGTGAAATTATTTGGTCAAGTAGTCGCTTTCGGTTTACCACCGTCACCTGAAAAAATACTCTTTGACTGGGACACTTTCTTTAGAAAATGTGTGCAAATGCACACCATATTCAGAGGACAAGATGAACCGGGGCTGCCCGCTTTCCATCTTGCAGTTGACTACATTGTAAAAGGGGAGATAGATATGGCCCCTTTTGTCACTCACCAGTTTCCAATATGGAATGTGCAGGAAGCTTTTAATCTTGCCGATGCTAGAGAAGATGGAGCTCTAAAAGTTTCCTTAACCTTTGACTAGTCGAAGGCTGTTAGTCTTGGTATCTCGGATGCCATCCAGGTCCCGCCCAGTTAGTGATCGACCTAGGGTTTAACCTGATCAACACACGTGGCATATGTTTAGTGTCTTCATAATACTGGTGACCTAGATCAGAACCCATATACCTATGGGCCCAATGCTCCCAGTCTCCAATCCACTTATCATCAATTATTTCTGCATCTGCTTCGATAAGTGCGCGCGTATAGGGTGAATCTGGAGTATCTATACAAGCCGAAACCTTACCGTTAGAACGGATATGTGACACCCACCTAGCTTTTCCTCTTCCCGCAACAAAAAATGCACCATCTTCATAGCTATACCACAGAGGATTGACACATGGATATCCCTCCTCAGTTATAGTTCCAAGTTTTAAAATAAGTGCACCACTAGATAGAAACTGATCCAATTCAGTCTTGTTAAGCCTTGGCATAACCGTCTCCTACACTGATTAACCTAATTACAGATATGATTTTGCCAGAAATAAGGTATCGCTTACTAGGGTTATACCGACCAAGTTCATTTGCGCTTCAGATCCCAAAGGTAACGTATAATCCTCTAGCTCCAGTTAACGAGAAATTTTTACAGTACTTCGGGAGGTCCTGGATATGAAAGACATACATTCCATGACAATTTCACAGCTATCCACCCAACTTCTGGAGAAACATATTTCTGCTGAAGAACTAACTAGGGAATTTTTGGATCGATCTCGGACCTTAAATGAGAAACTAAATATATGGGTCACTCTTGATCCTGAAATTGCAATAGCTCAAGCTAAGAAATGCGATGAAAAAATAGCCAATGGAGAATTTAGAAGCCCCCTTTTAGGCATTCCTATCGGTGTCAAAGATATCTATTACACTGAAGATATGAGAACAACATGTTGCTCTCCTATATTTGAAGATTTTTCATCAGGATATGATGCTGAAACTGTCCGACTTCTAAGAGAATCAGGCTCCGTAATTATGGGGAAAACTATTACCACTCAGTTTGCATGCGGAGATCCTTCACCCACTAAGAACCCATGGGATCTTCAAAGAACTCCCGGAGGTTCTAGTAGTGGTTCGGCAGCAGGCTTAGCAGCAGGCTTTTTTACAGCTTCATTAGGTTCTCAAACAGCAGGGTCAGTCCTAAGACCAGCGGCTTATAACGGAGTTGTTGGGTTCAAACCAACTCATGGTTTAGTAAGCCGATATGGAGTCTATCCAGTAGCCCTGTCTCTAGATACCATGGGTTGGTTTACAAAGAATGTCGCGGACGCTGCAACGTTACTACAGTCCATGGCAGGGTATGACGAAAAGGACGAAGGCTCCAAATTATCTGAAATTCCTCTTTACTCCGAAGCAGTGCTAGAAAAAGTAGCTCCAAGAATAGGTTTGGTGGAGCAATATTATTTCGATGACGCTGACCCCGAAACGGTTTCAGAAATTAACAAACTTGTTGACAAGCTTTCCAATGCAGGGGCTGAGATCAAGACTGCAACTATCGATATAGACTTCAGAGATGTATTAAAGCAACACAGAATAATTATGACCTCAGAAGGTAGCCATACACACAGAGAGAATTTCCTGAAAAGACCGGATGACTACTCTCCGGAAGTGAGAGGCGTAATAGAGACTGGACTTGCTACCAGCGCAGCAACCTACATTGAAGCACTATCAACTCAACGACACTTAACGACAGAAGTAGAAAAAACCCTCGACTCCTTCGATATAATTATTGCACCGACAGCTATATCAGGAGCCCCCACCCCTGAAACCACCGGACAACCTGTTTTCCAAGCGCCCTGGACCATGGCGGGAGTCCCGGCAATTAGCCTACCATACACTCTAGATTCAGAAGGTTTGCCGTTGGGAGTCCAAATTGTTGGGAGCCACTTTCAAGAATACAATTTACTTTCTAAAGCTTCTTGGATAGAAGAAGTTATTGGATTCACTGAAAGGCCCAAAATCTCCTAGTACCCAATCTGCCTTAGTCAAAATCATCAAAATAAGGAAAGTCTTAGGCTCTTGAGAAAATTTGATGCGGCTCTGGTAAGGATATGCAGCCGCTGGTTTTTTTTCGGGTGGCTAGTAGTTCTAACGTCCTTCATCTCCAGCATGATAAACGCGGGGACCGGTAGCTATGCGCTAGGGTTTTTCATTGTGCCAATGGGAGAAGAACTAGGAATTTCCCGGCTTCAATTTTCTGTTATTCCACTTTTCAAATTAATTACTATCCCAATATTGCCATTCCTTGGCATATTAGTTGACAGGAAGAATGGAGCCAGAGTATTGGTCGCCGTTGGAAGCCTTCTAGGTGGAATAGCACTGGCCGCTACATCGCTCGTTGAAAACATATGGCAGTTTTATATAACTTACGGTGTTTTGTATGGATTAGGCACAGCGGCAATGGGAAGCCAACTTGTTGGCCCATCACTTATATCAAAATGGTTTGTCCAAAAACGTGGGCGTGCAATGGCCATAGGCACAATGGGGATATCAGCGGGGGGAGTAATAATAGCCCCTATAGCGGGACTTACCATATCAGGCATGGGCTGGCGTGCAGGGTGGTTGGCATTAAGTATAGTCACAATACTGGCAATCGTTCCAGCCGCAATTCTCTTTATTCGCAGATCCCCAGAAGATGTTGATTTGTTGCCAGACGGAGAAAAATCGACTCGCCCCATGTCTCCTATAACTTATGAACGTGAGATAACATCTTGGACTCTTTTACAATCGTTAAAAAGTAGAGCATTTTGGGTATTTGCCCTTGTACAAGCGCTCGGCATCTGTGGACTGGTGCCAGTCCTGTTTCATGAAATAGCCTATATCCAAGATAAAGGTTTTCAAACTGAATATGCCACTATGGTGGCTTGGACTTTGGCTCTGTCAGCGTTGGCAAGCAAACTTCCATTTGGATTTCTCTCAGAAAAAATGGATGTGCGAAAAGTCCTTGCGCTATGCCTAATACCTGCTGGACTATCAACGTTTCTCATAATCCCAGCTGAATCTCTATTGGCTCTGATACTTTGGGGGGCCGTTCACGGATTTTTTATGGGAGGTTTCCCGACCATCATGGGGGTTGCATTACCGACATACTTTGGAAGACAACATATGGGAAGTATTAGGGGAGTAATATCACCAATAATCATTATAGTCTCCTCATTTAGCCCACTACTCGGAGGAATACTGTGGAACGAGGAGTCCAGTTACAAATCAGCATTTGTAGTGTTTGGTGCGGCCTGGATCATAGGAGGCTTACTCCCATTTACACTGGGAAAACCCAAACCTCCTGACAACAAAGAATCCGAAATCGTTAATGCATTATAAGTGTGGTGCTATTAGTCACACTGATGATAGCATTCTAAGGATATTTTAGGAGGGTAAACCTAATGGTTCCACCAGAAGAATTTCTAGGTATAGTTCCATCGTGGATAATCGTTTACTTAGCCACATTGATGTGCTTTGGAGTGGCAACAGTAATCCTTTATATAAGAATGTTTAGACCTATTCTTTCTGGAAGACCATCCGAAAGGCTTGATCAACTTCCGAGACGCATACTAGGATCACTTCCTTATATTTTTGGTCAGAAAAAAGTCCTCCAGAGCACCGATGTGGCTCGCGATAGAGCGGGAGTTGCACACGCAATCATTTTCTGGGGATTTTTATCCTTCTCCCTTAGTTACCTGATTTTTATATATGGCGACTCGATAAATAATCAATTCTCTTCTTCCCTACTAACTGAAAAAGGAATCAAGGTTTTTGGAGCATATCTAGACATTCTTTCAGTATCTCTCCTAGCAATCATTCTGCTTGCAGTATTGCGTAGATGGGTTTTTACAGCTAATAGACTGAGATTTGACCTTACGCAAAAGAGTGAAGCAGCGATCATTCTGGCACTCATAGCTCTACTCATGATAACAACGATACTCGCTGAAGCATTTTACGTTGCTTCAGCTAACACTCACTCTCATTCGTTCATCGGAAACGTCCTAGGAGACTGGCTAGTAAATATCGGTATCTCTGATACTTCCTCTACTTATGTTTATGAAGCCAGCTGGTGGATACACTTAGTAATAATTCTAGGGTTTTCTGTCTACATACCGATTTCTAAACATGTGCACCTCGTGGGAGCGCCAATTGCCTTTGTCACCAGACAACTTGGCGCCAAGGGAACTTTAACTACAATCACTGACTTTGAGGAAGCTGAATCATTTGGCGCCTCACGAATGAAGGACTTTAACCAGAAACAACTGCTTGACGCTTTTGCATGTGCTGTCTGCGGTAGATGCACCGACGTTTGCCCAGCAAATCTGACCGGGAAAATGTTGTCTCCTATGCATGTCGTTCAAGGTATGCGGTACCACATAGCAGACGCCACCTCGGCTGCGTCTGAAGAAGAGGTACCTAGCATTATTGGGTCTCGAATAGAAAAAGAGGCTGTGTGGGACTGTTTAACCTGTGGCGCCTGCACTGAAGTTTGTCCCGTGGGAAATGAACCATTTCACCCACTTATAGACATCCGAAGATACATGGTTATGGAAGAGCCCGACATACCAGAAGGTGCCCAAGGAGCATTACTTAATTTAGAGCAACGAGGGCACCCATGGAGTGGTACCACCTTCACCCGTGAGAGCTGGTACGAAGGTCTTGATGTTCAGACATTTAGCGAGAATCCTGAGGCCGAATATTTGCTTTGGGTTGGATGCACAAACGCCCTTGAACAACGCAGCCAAAGCATTCCAAGGGCCATGGTAGGAATCCTGAACCGGGCCAAAGTCAATTTTGCAATTTTAGGTCCTGAAGAAACGTGCACAGGTGACCCTGCCAGAAGAATGGGCAACGAATACTTATACCAGATGCTAGCCACGCAAAACATAGAAACATTCAATCGCTACGGAATAAAGAAGATACTTACCAGTTGTCCTCACTGTTTCAATAACATAAAGAACGAATATCCGCACCTTGGAGGAAGCTTTGAGGTACTCCATTATAGCGAGCTAATTTCTGACCTAATACAGCAAGAGCTTATAAAACCCATCGTCGAAATAAACACAAAGTTGGCTTACCACGACTCCTGCTATCTTGGGAGACAGAACGGGATATATGAGGCGCCAAGAAATGTCGCTAAATCCATCCCTGGGCTGGAATTAATTGAGATGGAAAAATGTCGTGGCAACGGCTTTTGTTGCGGAGCAGGTGGGGGACATATGTGGTTCGAAGAAGGAGGCTCACAACGAGTAAATCATGCTAGGACAGACCAGTTCCTTGAAACAGACGCTGACACGGTTGGAGTGTCTTGCCCTTTCTGTATGCAAATGATGGAAGAGGGAGTTGAAGCCAAGGGTGTATCAGAATCTCGGAAGGTAAAAGACCTCGTGGAATTGTTAGAGGAAAGTCTAGGTTAAGTCTTGCGCCTTGCACATCCTTTGAACATTTAGTAACTCTTATCTTCCTCGGGCAATGCAACATATTTCGAGGGACATTTTACGATAACATTCTGACTATCAAATTCCTTCCCTGACTGATGAACTCCCTCAAGTATAATCTCGGAATGTTCATTGAAAAAGAGATCAGGTAGTACTCCATTGTGCATAGCACTCATGGTGTTTTCTCCGTCCGTAAGAGAAAAATGAGCAACCGTTGAACCTACTGATCGGTGAAATGAGTCGGGAACGAGTTTCCCACTTACCCGTACCATGCGTCCTTCAGGTGTGCTTGCCTGAGTGTTTATTTCCCCCACTGTGTAGTAATAAACAGTGGCACTTTGAAATGCCATAAAAGCAAAATACACTAGCGAACTTATAAGCACTATAGCCGCAATCAGAAACTTACCACGGTTTGCAGTAAGGAGCCCCTGATTATCTGGTATTGAAGACTCCAAGTTACCTGGGATATTTTCCTGATCCACCCTAATCGAACTCCTAAAATTATTCTTGGGAACTCACAACCATAGATTTCCTCAGTTCCTCTACCTCTCGCTTCATTCCAGATAGCCTTTTGGAAAGAAAAAATATATAAGCAAAAAAGGCTACCCAAGTGATAAAAAATACGGCGAACAGGAACTTAAGATTATCTGCAGGGCCATCCGCCTCAGACGAAGATCCTACAAGTGGGTCAGCACTGATGATATCCGTTCCAACAAAACCTTTGCATATAAAAAGGATCCCTGCCAATACAAAAGGAACGATAACAAACTTGTTAACTCGAGACTGAAGCATATTGATAAACCTCATCAAGGGTATCCTCAACCCTCCTAATACGAACTCTCTCCCATAAAAGATATATATAAAACGAAGTAAAAGCGAGAAGAGCAACAACAAATGTCAGCAGCATATTTGAATCTAGACTAGATTCAGCTAACGGTCCTATATTCAGATCAGGATGAGCAGTTCTCCACCATATAGATGCCAGATAAATTAAAGGCGCATCAATCGCACCTAACAGTGCTACCACTGAAGCGTAACGTCTCCCCTGAGAACCACTGGGAGAATATGCCCTGACCATAAGATACCCAATATAAATAAACCACAAAATAAGAGTCGTCGTGAGCTTAGGGTCCCATGACCACCAGACCCCCCAAACCGGCTTAGCCCATATTGCTCCTGTCACAAGTATTAACGTTGCGAATATGACGCCCAGTTCAGCTGAAGAATAAGCGAGAGCATCCCATTTATTGTCACCCGAAGCCAAATGAGCAATACTCGCCACACCTACCACTATTATCGAAACCATACCAATCCAAGCTAAAGGAACATGGAAATAGAATATTCTCTGCGACACACCAAGATTTTGTTCGGTGGGAACCCAAATGAAAATCATATAAATAGTGCAGAGCATTAAGAGCGCGCTAATAATAAACAGTGCAGTTCTCATTGACAGATGAGACGTCTCCTAAACATCAAGGTACTTCTAAAATCACCCACTGGTGCATTATCCAAGTAGAAATATTATCACCGGAACACATGCCGGGCCATATGAACAATGGATAAAGAGGTCTCACATGATCCAGTAAAAGAAAAGTTATCTATTCCATCCGGTAGAAACAGAGTCTATTAACTAGTTACTGCTCCAACTGAGGCAGAAGATACAAGCTTTGCATATTTTGCCAATACGCCTCTCTCATAGTTAGGTTTCCTAGGTTGCCATTTCTGCCTTCTCGACTCAAGTTCTTCATCTGAAATATTTATGTTCAGCTGGCGTGATCCAACATCCATAGATATCGTGTCACCTTCTTCTATCAACCCAATCGGTCCGCCAACCGCGGCCTCAGGTGCTACATGTCCTATCAT
>Ga0310342_100003217_pt1 | contig 10692 bp, 9 predicted proteins | sample S15DNA20500_MG_FD_206155 | JGI IMG/M metagenome (GOLD analysis project Ga0310342, IMG submission 206155) | Marine microbial communities from station ALOHA, North Pacific Subtropical Gyre - S1503-DNA-20-500_MG | ecosystem: Environmental > Aquatic > Marine > Oceanic | place: Pacific Ocean: North... | reverse complement strand
GAAACTAATTTTTTTATTTGTTCATGATGTAATATAATTGTCATGAAATTATTTCAGTAAAAAGTTTAGAATCAATGTTTCCTCCACAAACCAAGCATACAACATTAGTTCCTATAAATTCAGACAAGTGATCTTTAACAACCATAGCGCTAGTAGCGGCTGCTCCTTCTGTAATGATTTTATGACTTTCAAAATTAAATTTTATTCCTTCAGCAATCTTTTCTTCATCTAATAAAACAAAATCATCAATTGTTTCCTTGACGATATTAAATGTGTATTTATTTTCTAAACCAATACTGCCTCCCAAACAATCTGCTAATGTTTCCTCTTCAATTACATCTACTGGTTTTCCTGCTTTTAAACTCTCATACATTGAAGGTCCTCTTTTCATTGAAACAGCTATTACTTTAATATCAGGTTTTTGTTTTTTTAAAGCAATAGCAATACCACCAATTAAACCTCCTCCAGAGGTAGGAACTATTACAGTATCCAATAAAGGTAAAGACTCAAGCATTTCTAAACCAATAGTTCCTTGTCCTGCAATAATTTGCTCATCATCAAATGGATGAATTAAAACAATTTTATTTTTTGATGCATAATCACGAGCGTTATGATCAGCTTCATCACTATTTTTGCCTGTTATAATAACTTCAGCTCCTAAATCCTCTATTGCAATCCTTCTATGCGGTGGTACCAAATCAGACATGAAAATTTTTGATTTAATTCCAAGTTTTTTAGCAGCATACGCAACTCCCTTTCCATGATTGCCAGTAGATACAGCTACCACCCCTTTACTTTTTTGCTCTTCATTTAAATTTAGTAATTTATTTATAGCTCCACGCAACTTAAAAGAACCTGTTATTTGCATGGATTCTAACTTTAGATAAATATTCTTATTATTACTTGATAAAGGGATTGAATATATTTGAGGTGTTTTAATAATATAAGGCAATATTTTTTTATGTGCTTGCTGAATATCACTAAGCGCAATCATAAAAAATTAACTTTTAAAAAGCTTTCCATATCCTTCAATATTACTATTAATATTAACAGAACGAAGACAATCCCAAATTATAGCTTGGTTACTAGAAATGACGTACTTAGATAATTTTTTTTCTATTTGATCAAGAACCTCAACAGCTCTAAGGGCTGTACATGATACAAAAATTGCATCAGTATTTTTTTGATCTATTTTTTCAATTGTTTCAATTAAATATTGTGGATCCACACTTGCAATATCACTATCATAGTCTAAATTAAATGAGTGAAAACTAGCAATTTCTATATTACTTTTTGTAAAATAATCAAAAATGGATTGATTTACTTTTTTTGGATATGGAGTTAGTACTACTATTTTATTAAGTTTTAAATTTGTCAATGCTTTTATAGCTGCTGATATTGGTGTAGTAACATAAACTCCCGGTTTTGATTTTTGTATTTCATGTGTAATTTTTTTATTTCCAATTGCTACAGAACCTGAAGTACATCCATAGGCAATTGAATCTATTTTTTCTCCAGGTAAAATATTATTAGCTATATCGGTTAAATGATCTGTCATTTTAAGATAATTGTCATAATTTAAAGGATTGTTAAAAGGTATTCTATTTACATAAATATCAACATTTTGATTATGACAGATACGACGAAAATCTTGTTCAATTGTAAAATCTGTTGAAAGAGCAATTAAACCTATTCTAGGTTTAAGTAGCTTTATTATTTTAGGATTAATGTCAATTTGAGAAAAATTTTTCATTATTGATTTGGAAAATAATCTTCACATTTTCCTTCACGATAAACATCTGCTGTTGCACAATGAAGTGCACCGCCAAAAGGATAAGCATCTCTAAAAGGTACTGGTATAACTTCCATGCCCAGTTTATCTATTTGTTCTGCTTGATATACTTCGCTTTCTTCAACGCATACTGTTTTAGGATCTATGACTAAAACATTCATACTTAACCATACGCTAGAATAACACAAAGGTGGAGGTGAATTATGTGCGGGTTGAGCGGCATCAATAATTTCCCAATTATTTTTATAGAAAATTTTTTTTTGTTCTTCAGGTAGTTGTCTACTTGCATTATTCATAACTAAACCTGGTCTTAAAGGTGTAAATGTTGCATCTATATGTATTGGATACATATCTCCGGGAAAATTTAAAATGTGTACACGATGATTTGAAAAATGCCTTTTTATCCAATTTGCACCTTTACGATTAGTCGTAAATCCATTTTGGATAAATAAATCTTTACCCATTCTTAGAATGTCTGCTGCATCAAATAATGGTTCCTCTTCTGTAGTAACAAATTCTTTTCTCTTTACCATTTCTAATCTTTCCTCTGATGAGATACCTTCACTCAAATAATTTGATCTGTAAGATTTGTCAGTTAATCTTGGTTTTGGAGCTGATTCCCATTTCATATTTGAATCTTCATTAAAATATTTCTGTAACAAAGGTCTGTAACACAAATATTCAAACCATCTTGAACGATAAGACATAGTTGCTTCCAACATTTCATTTCCAAGTGTTAAAATAACATCTCTTGGTGGCATACATCCAAACATTGATCCTATCTCCCAATCAGGTGTTGCAATTTTTTGGTTAAAATCTAAAGGCGTTGGTCGATCCACTTGAATTCCGCGTTTTTCTAATATTGCAGCCAAACCATCTAGCTGAGCGTTTCCTTTATCAATTGATTCTTGTGATCTTGGGCCATGCATTCCCTTCATATCACTATCTTCAGGAATTTTAGGATCAGTAGCAGGTTCTGCTGGAGGTATACAACAATTATCAGCTCTTCCCACAATTACATGTTTTAAAGGATCCCATTCATTCCATGAATTAACAATTGATGTATTTTTTTGCATTATCATTTTATAATATAAATATTATTGTTTTTATTTATAATAAATAAAACAAATATAGAAAATAAATATTAGTGCAATGTTGAATAAATTTCTTTAGATAATTCTTCTATTTCTTGAGCAGCTTTGCCTGTTCTTTGCTTTTCTATTACTGTTTTTCCTTCACCCATAGAAGCTACAAAAATCTGACGGTGTCCAATTAAGGTATTAGTTTTTTCCATACCAAGTTCTTTAATATAGGCATATGTTTTTTTCATAAGTTTAGCTTTTGGATTTGCGCGGTTAATTTGAATAATAATTTTCTTTTTTGCTCTTTTTGCAATTTCAATTATTGGTTCTGTCGCCCAAAAATCAACTGGTGAAGGAGAAATAGGTATCAAAACTAAATCAGATGCTTCTATAGCTGGCCTTGCATCTGATTCAATTTTTGGAGGCGTATCAATTATAACAATATCATGCTGTTGTTTTAAAATTTTAGATTCATATTGAGCTCCCCATAAACTCGCTGTTTTAAATGTTAAATCACCATTTTTTAAATTTATTTCTGATCTAATCATATACCATTTACCTAAACTTCCTTGAGGATCAGTATCTATAACTGCAACTTTAAGATTATGAAATTTTATAAAAGCCATAGCTAAATGTACTGCAAGAGTTGTTTTGCCTGTTCCACCTTTTTGCTGAGCAATAGTAATAACTTTTGGCGTCATTTAAGTTGATACTATAATGAAATTATTAGATTCTTAAAATTATTTAAAAAAACTAGCTAAAATCAATCATAATATAGCATAGGAGCTTTTTTAAAAGTTGACCAAGCATCTGGATCATGACCTGTAACAATCATAGCTTTGGTATCTTTAGCTATCTTTCTCAATTTTCTTATAGATTGAGTTGATTCTATGGAAGAAGTCACAAGTCCTGGCAAACATTTATTTTCCCAATGATCCAAAGTATAAGCTGCATCTATTGTTAATAAAATATTTCCTGAATTTTCTAAATTTACTAATATTGATTGATGACCAGGGGAATGTCCAGGAGTGAAAATTATTTTTATGATTCCATCACCATATAAATCAAAAAAATCTGTTTTAACATCATTTAAAAATTTCCAGTTAATATTAGGTTTATCAAAATCCTTTCTAATATAGGCAGGAGCGGCAAACCAATCTGGTGAATATGCATAATCATATTCGAGTCTCTGTACAAGATAAGTAGCGTTTGGAAAACGACCTATGCCTCCAGAATGATCTAAGTGAAGATGAGATTGTATTACATATCTAACATCTGATGGATTAGTTCCTACGCTTTTAACTTGATCTACGCAATTTTCAAATCTTTGCATTATAGGATCATACGCTTCTATTACAGCTCCCCAATGCGCTTTCTTATCTATAGCAACTTCTAATGCATTTCCTCCATCAATTACAACATCCCCCTCAGGATGCTTAATTAGGAACCAAGGTACAGGAATTTCAAAATCTTCATTAATTTGATTCATTTTAATATATTTTAATTTAGTTTTCAGAATTCCTGTCTGAAACATATATAATTTAATAGATGAATTAAATTTTCTTGTTTGTGTGTACATATTATATTTTATTCTACCAATTTTCTATGGATTGAAACAATATTTGATTAAGATCTTTTTCATTAACATCTTTTGGAGCTATTGAAAGTAATCGTTGTTGTTTCATGGCACCTTTAATAATTTCTGATATATCTGATTCTTCATATCCCAGTTCCTTTATACCCGAAGGCATCCCTACCTCTTTCATTAAATTAATGAGTTCGTTTGGAAGACTTTCTGAATTAGGATTTTTAATAACTCTTCCTTTTAATAACTCAGCTGCTTTAATATGTTTTTCTGGATCAACATCATATGTAAAACGAAAAACCGCAGGAGCAGTTACTATCACTGAAATTCCATGAGGCACAAAACAATCATGATAACCTTTTGCTTGATAAGAGTGTTTTAATCCTGCAATTGGATATGCACAAGCATGAGGAATATGTACTCCAGCCGTACCAAATCCTATACCCGCTAAGGTTGCTCCTAGCATCATATTGCCTCTTGCCTCAACATCTTCTTTATTGTTTACTGCTCGAGACAAAAATTTTCCTCCAAAATCAATCGCTTTCATTGACCATATATCAGAGACTGGATTACTTCCTTGATATGGTGGTCGCTCATCAGGTGATCTTGGTTTTGAACGCAAATTATAAGGTTTTGAAATATAACTTTCAATTGCATGGCAAATAACATCGAGACCTGATGATGCTGTAACTCCAGAAGGGGTAGTTTTAGATAATTCTGGATCAACTAATGCAAGAGAAGGGCGTAAAAAATTATGGGAAATACCAGTTTTTAATTTCAATTCTGGAATATCTAGCACAGCTACTGAAGTTGCTTCTGATCCTGATCCTGATGTTGTAGGAATGGCTATTAAAGGAAGAAGTTTGGATGTAGGTTGCTTTCCTTTTCCAATAGGAGGATTAACATAGTCCATTACTTTTCCGTTACAAACTTTTATTAAGTTTGTCACTTTTGCAGTATCAATTGTTGATCCCCCTCCTGCTGCAATAATTAAATCAAAAAAATTTTCTTTTGCAAAATCTGAAGCACTTTCAAAGCTTTGTAGAGTAGGTTCAACTGAAATATTATCATAAATGATTTCTTTAGCTCCCACAGATTTAATTTGACTAATTATTTTTTTAGTAACATCATAATTATGCAGTACTGGGTCAACAACTAATAAAACATTTTTACAATTATATTTTCTTAATTCCCAACCTAATTCATTTAAACTGTTACGTCCAAATTTTAATTGTGTTGTTTCTAATCCAAAAATTGTTTCGTGATTCGCCATATCATTTTTTTTATACTACATAGATATAAAATACTATTGAGAGAATCGCTAAACCAATCAAGACTAGTATCCATCCATAGCCTGATCCAACATTTTCAGTATAATTTGATACTTCAAGATTATCTAACTCTTCATAAATATCATTTGGTTGAATAGGTTTTTTAGGCAAAGTAGATAAGTCCATTTTTTTTCCTAAAAACCAAATTAATCCAATACCTAAAAACCACCAAATAAGTTGATATCCCCAAATTGAAGGAATTTTTAAAACCCATGATTGATATCCATTACCAGGATTTCCAAACATATCATTACCTATAACTAATCCTGGTCCTATTGCACAAAAAAGCCAGATTAAAGAAATAACATAAGCAAAAGATCTTATTTTATTTTTACTTGGATGTAAGCCTGAATGTTCACTTAAAAATAAATGAAATTTTTGTCTATGAGATCTGTATGTATCGGATTTTGTCAAAAATGAAAAAGCAGAAATTGAAAAACAAACAAAAACATTAAATATCAAACCCCATATTCCTGAATGTATTGTAAGAGGCCATCTTCCCCAAGGTAATCTATTGCCAGTAATTTGTTGTCCTATAGTTTCAGTTAATATAACAATAATTAGACCGCTAATTATTCCCATAATTGCCGCACCTCTTGTTATCCAAGGAAGCCACAAAGCTCCTAATAAAATAATTATAAACTGAAATGCAATAGAGATTGCTATTCCACTAAAAAGTATCATGGCAGGCTTAGCAAACGTAGCTAGATAAAGAGCTGCTAGGAAAATTAACAACATACATAAACGAGCAACTAATCGTTCTTTTTTCCATTCCATTTCTTGATCTATATAAGCTTTGTATAAATCTCTTGTTATAATACTACCTGAAGTCATTAAAAAAGCAGCAGCAGTTGATTGAAGCGCTGCAATCAACCCTAATACAAGTGCACCAGTTAACCATAAAGCATAATTATCCATTAAGCTTATAATATGATAAACTACCAATGAATGATCTGATTTAGAAATCTCTGGTAATAAATTACTGATAGATAAATTACTATTATTGATGTCAGCATTTGCACCTAATAAGGTAGCACCAACTCCTTGCATTGTTGTAAAAAAAAATAATAAAATTCCAATAGCTGCTGCACATCCCCAAACTTGATAGTAAGAAAAAACTCTAGGATGTTGTGCAGAAAAGCTCCACATTGAAAAAGAAGGAGAAAGCACTATTCCCATAAATGAAATAGTAAAAGTAAATATCATCATTGCAGTCCATGGCCCTCCTACAGGGTCATTTTTTCCTAATCCTGCAACCCATTGAATTACTCCTGGAACCGCAAAGAAGCTATTATAGTCTCCTCCACCATATCCTCTTGTATTGCCCCAAGTACTAATTGATGTAGTTGCAATTTTTGATAATGCCTCATTGAAGGCATCAAATCCTCCTACAAAAATATAAACAATAATCCCTAATGCAAAAATGCTAAATACAAATAACCAAGACTGAACGACCCCCACACTTACTGTTGCTTTAAATCCTCCTGTCACTACATATAACAAGACAACTGAGGAAATAACCCACATACTTAATTCTCTGGAAATACTTCCTTCAGTTAATAAATTTACTAAAAAGCCAGTAGCACCGAATAAAATCGCAAGTAAGGGAACTGTTACAAAAAAAGTTACAATAACTGAAATGATACGTATTGTATCACTTCTATAATAATCATAATACATCTCACCTGGCGTAATGTATCCATATTTTCGACTCAACATCCATTGTCTTTTAAAAAATAATACGCTTCCTAAAGGAATGGTTATCGCTATGAATGAAGTTCCAACATATTGGAAACCATCATTAAAAATTAATCCAGTTTGGCTTATAGTTATTAGTCCTGCATATGTTGCGGCAGTTGCAGCAAAGAAAAAAACCCAAGATGAAACATTTCTATTTGCTAAGTAAAATTCGTTGGGATTTCTACTTTTTTTGGAACCTCGTATACCCCAGAAAACACAATAAGAAACATACAATACTAAAAAAATAAAAAACCAAAGAACTTTATCGGACATGGTTTTATTTTATTAATTCAATTTCAATAAAAGAATAAGGGAAATTATTATTATTAAAAACATTATGTTCCACCCCTTTGTCTCTATAATATGCTCCACCTTTAGTAAGTTTTGAAATTGTTTCATTGTTATTCTTGTCTAATATTTTTAATTCTCCATCAAGCATTGGAACAACAATATAGTTATATTCATGAATATGGTGGCCAGTGCTATCCCCAATTTCAAAAGACCATTCAGTTACCTTTACTTTATCATTATCTATAAAAACATTTGCTTTAGCCATAAATTAATCCTTCTCAAAAAATTTTTTAAGTGCATCGCCTAGGGGCCGATTCACCTCGATCTTTTTTGATTTTTTCTGCTTCTTTTTGAGCTTCTTCGGGAGAAGAAAAAACTTTATCGTTGAATAAAATAAAAGGCTTTGCTCTGTCTGCATTCAGTTGGCCAACGCACCATTCTTTACCTGGTTTAGTGCACATTACCATATAGGCACCTGGAATTGGTCCATATCTTCTATTATTAAGTACAAACAGGCATTCAGCTAATTCATTCATTTTATCCATATCAAGATTTTTTAAAGCATTTTTCTCAAGAGTATTAAACGATGAATTTTTGTCGGAGCCTAATATAGCCTTTCCATCTGTTCCATCAGGTTTGATAATTGATGCATTGCTCATTAAGGAAGAGGTCCTTCTTTTAAAAATCCGTTAATTGCATTCTCTAAAATCTTGGATACATTATTGTTGTAGTTATTGTAAGAAAGACTACCACACCACGACAAAGAACCAGGGGCGAATAAGGCTCCATCATTGGGTGTTTTGTAGTAAATCATATCAGCTCTTACCATTGGATTTTCCGTACCACCACCATAGTAACCTCTTACAGAAAAATGTATTTCTTCGTTAACCTGTAACATTAAATTTGTATGATCTTCTGACTGGGCTAATAAATATGCGTTGTGAGGCGTCCCAAATTCAAGGTCATATCTGTCTAATTCTAAACCAGCTGCTCCTCCACCAACTAAACCAAAATCACCTATTCTTTCATCAGGACCAACTCCATCAAATATCCAAGAGCATTCAGGTTTAAAGCTATCATTTGACCTTTTGTAATATGAAGAAACGTCAAATCCATAAGCTGTAAAGGTCAAGCCGCAAACTTTTGTTGGAATTCTTCCTCTCGCTCGCCACATACCTCCAAATTTTCCATCAAACGCATTGTTATATTCTCCTGGATTGGCCGTCCAAGCCCTAGTTCCTGCCTCACCTTTTCTAACTTCAATAATATTTGGATTATCAGGATGATATTCGCTTACCCAATAAAAACCATCAGCACCTAGATAAATCCACCTCCCGCCTTGAAGTTGGTAAGCTTCATAAGCAGCAAGCATTTTTTCAGAACTATATTCAGGATGTGATCCGGTAAGTACGCATTGGTATCTATTAAGTAATTCAACACCTTCGATATGCAAATCTTCATCTGTTAAACAATCAAAATCGAATCCCTTTTCTTCAAGCCAGTCAGTCAAGTGTAAGTCTCCATTTAATTGCCATAATGATGGAGAAAGCCAATGTCTGTATTTTGGTCGCATATTTAAAATTGGTCTAAGTCTTGAAGAATAACAAACACCACTTCCATCTGAATGAAGAGAGTACGTAGATAGTCCATACTCTCTGTGCTCATTTAAATATAAATCAGATGCTGCTAAAACAGGAACTTTTCCAGCAAGAAGCTGGGCAACAACTGAGTTTGTTCCTAAATTATCATTTGAATAAGCAATGTAGCTATTTGTAGGAACGATTAAAGCTAATTTTGAAGTCGCTTTGCCTTTTGGGGGTTTTATAACAAAAGGAACGAAATCTTCAGTCTCTGAAGAATCATCTCCATTTATTCTTAATCTTGCAGCATAAACGCCACTTTTAATTTTGTCTGGTACATCATAAACAAAATCTACTTCCCATCTAGCATCATCAATATCATCATCATGAAAATGTATTGCTCCATATTCTTCTGGCTTGTGGTGATAAACTATATCATCTGCTGTCCAATTATAACCCGTCATTCCTCTACAAGGTAAGTTAATAATAAAACCGTTTAGATGACTTGGAGACATATCAACAATAAATGTAGAGGCAATATTTTTAGTTATATTTGAATGGAAATCCCATGTTCCTACTACTTTTGATCTAAGATCAGATGTACAACCGCCATAACCACTGGCTAAATTCTTAATTTCATCTTTCGAAAGAGCTTTGTTGCTTAATCTTGGTCTATCTATTTTTCCATTATATACATATCCCTGTTCTGGTAACTCTACAGGAGTAAGCGCTTCTTTATAATGCCCGCCTGTAATATGTCTTCCAGAACGATCTACAACTGTAGAAGCTGCCATTAGTAATGGTGAGTCATTTTTACCAGGCTTTACATTATTTGAACTTTCGACAACAGCACTCGTCTCATCAGCTGGATGTAATAAAGACATTCCTAAACCACCATTCGTCGGAGTAACTGTTGGTTCTTGGTATAATATTACCTTACCGGTTTCAGCATCATAACTAGCTGCTATTAAATACCATACTTTTCGCATTAGTTTTTTTTCACTTGAAACTTTAAAGACTTGCCCATCACCATCGCCAATCATCAAACATAAGCAACCTTCATCATCAACAAAAAGTCCGTAACCAGAACTATTTGCTTCGTTCCATTTTGTAAGTATTCCTTGTTTACCCTTGTCGGGTGTCGTAGGAAAAATATATGCTTGCAAAGTAAAGCTTTCTACATTCATACGATCGTCTTGTGGTATAATTACATATGATCCTCCATGTATTCTTTGATTTCTACCTTCATAGTTACCATTGCATTTAGCGCCAAGTTCCTCTTCTTTATATC
>Ga0310342_100003215_pt1 | contig 10701 bp, 12 predicted proteins | sample S15DNA20500_MG_FD_206155 | JGI IMG/M metagenome (GOLD analysis project Ga0310342, IMG submission 206155) | Marine microbial communities from station ALOHA, North Pacific Subtropical Gyre - S1503-DNA-20-500_MG | ecosystem: Environmental > Aquatic > Marine > Oceanic | place: Pacific Ocean: North... | reverse complement strand
TTCAAGAAATTGTCGACCTCACCAACAGCATGCGCGAGGAGACGGCACGGATGACCCGTCTGCTCACCGACCGTCGATATGCAGTTGCTGCCGACCCAACGGTCACATTCGTTTCGCCGACGCCAGAGAGTCCGGTCCCCTATCTAAACTTCGCACCGTTGCATAATGCCGTCCAACAACTTGACACCCTAGCTGCTGCATACGATGCGTCGCTCGCGGCGGCCACTGCCGCTGGCACCCTCTCGAATGAGACACGACGCGCCGTAAACCGGATCGTGATGCTTACCGAGCGGTCGCTCACTCGCGACGACGGTCTACCGCGGCGCACGTGGTTTCGTCACCAAATTTACGCGCCAGGGTTCTACACTGGTTACGGAGTCAAGACACTACCAGCGGTGCGTGAAGCAATCGAAGAACGCGCCTGGAATGAAGCGGCCGATCAGATCCCTCACGTCGCAGAGGTGCTAACCGACCTCGCCGCAACGCTCGAGCGCGCGACCGAGTTGCTGACGGTCGCGGCCCCGTGAGTCGGTCTTTGGGAAATGAGACTCATCTACTTTTATAAAGGCCGTGTTGAACGGGTGCCTTGCGGGCGTTAGGCTAGCCCTGTGAGCGAGGAATATTGCGTTACGAAACTGAGGGTGTTGCGGTAGCGTCGCTTTAGTGTACGCCACGCTCCAAAGAGACGTTAACACTTTTAATCCGCCGTCGTCCGAATGTTTCGAGCATTGGAACTCCCTCGCCCGTGAATGACACGCCTCGCACCCGCGCGATTGATTGAACGGCACACCGAGAACAGATAACGTAGTGCAGGGAGAGCCCAAGATGAAGAAAGCATTGAAAGTTGGCCTACTGGTGATCGGAGCCCTCGTTGTCGTTCCACTCTTGACCCTGTGGGTGACCGGTCTTGAGCCCCGGTACGTCGATCCCACCAGCGAAGAGTTCGCCAACAGCGGCCGGACCGCCTGGCCTGGATTGTGGCTCAAAGGGGAGGTCGTCCGTGAGCCCGTGACGAATTGGGACTGGGTCCGTGAGGTCAATGATCCGGTCCGCGGGAACTCCATCATGCTCGAGACTCGTACCTGGTACGGCATCCCCCACTCAGTAACGATCGGCCTTACCCCGCGCGGCGACAAACTCTATATCCGTGGAACCGAACAAGGATCCAGACTGGACAAGGGGTTCCCCTATTCCAAGGCGTGGTGGACCAACGTCATACGCGATCCGCGCGTGCGCATGAAGATCGGCGGAAAAATCTATGAAATGACGGTGGTATTGGTCGCCGATCGCACCGAAGTTACCGAAATAATGGGGAGAGCCCCCATCAGGAAAGAGATTGGTCCAGACGGGAAGGAGCAGGTCGTAGGGGTAGCGCACTATTTCCGCGTTTTCCAGCGGAACGTTCCAAAATATGGAAGCGTGTCGACGGTTTCGAGTTTCAAGGTGGCGACTTTCGCCGGTTAGGAACTACGTCACAATTTGTTCCAATGATTGGGTCATCGAGGCCTGTGACCTGTCTAGCGATGCCCGAGCTTCCTCTTTTGTAACCCGTCACAAAAGTAGCGGGTCAACCGGGTGGATATTCCACGTTGCGTGACTACTTGGTGTTTCTCGATTCCATTGACCGTTCTGAGTAATACGGTTTCGTTCTTGGTATCCATCTTGGCACGTTGTTCAGATACCTCTGATATTCATCACCATAGCGTTTAACTAATGCAGGTTCTTCTGAATACGGAAAATAAATAGCGTTAGCGAGAACGAATACGCACGCATAAACAAGCATTGGTAGCGAATAAAAAAATAGAGCCTCGCAAAACAAAATAGTAATGACCCCAATTAACATTGGATTTCTTACGTGCCGATAGGGTCCGTTAATTATTAGTCGATTGATAGGGTCCCAAGGGGCCGGTGTTCCCCCGCCTCCTTTGGTAGCAAATAGCCGAACTGAGCTAATAGAGAGACCGATACCTACCAACCCCACAAAGAGAGACAGGCTTTTCGCTAGATTGTTTGATTGTGAAGGGTCGAGCTCAAACAGGAGCAGTGGCGCAATAACCGTAATGTTGACAGGCAACAAAATCATTGCTGACAACCATCGCACGATATTCTTCATCGATACGTTCAGCCTACCGCGGCGCGGCAGGCGGTTCACCAGGGGCGGTGGGGAGTAGCGCGGGTGTGCTTCCTCCCATTCACGGACCAGACGTTAGGCTTCGGTGAGATCGAACGTAGTCTCGCCGCCGTCTGCAAGGAAAAACAGCAGGGCAGACGCATACCCTACTGTCTCACATCCTTGGAGAGCTAGTCGCCGGACTCCAACTGTTTCTTGATCATGCCCTGGATGTACTCGAACTGCGTCCGTCCACTCTCCGTTTCCTTGGAGGCCCATTCCACGTTTTGGAACGCCGTCGGTGACCCGTCCGATCGGATTTGGTCTAAGTAGGGCGCGATCTTAGCAAAGAAGAAAAGACCCTCCCCATTGTTCTGGGTCAAGTAATCGGCATTGACAACACCGTTTCTTGCCATCCCGAAGACCATTTCCCAATAGGAGCTCAGCTGACGCCATGCACCATTCAACGGATGGTCTGCATTGCCGAGCTCTTTGACATCGTCATAGCTCTTGGGCCAGAACTGGAAATTGATGGCATCACGATTCTCTCGTGTCTTGGCTTCCCGGCGCATCTCGTAGACGCGAAGCACCAGATCGGCATCATGGTAATCAGGTTTTTCGGCTGACATTTCGTTGACAAGTTCCTTCCAAAAAAAATGGGTTAATTCGGGACTTCGTGGAGACTCATTCTAGCACGCCGTCCCACCTCCGCTGACGGAGGTGTCATCCGTATGTCGGGTGGGATTCAAGGAGCTTGGCTTGGTGATCGGGATGGCTCTAGAATCGCCTATCGTCCTATGTGCAGTGATCGCAACGCAGCCATGCCTGGCCTAGCCTAACGTGGGGCGGCAGGCGGTTCAACGGGAACGGGCGTTAAATGTGGGTGCGCGACGTCCCACTCGTCGAGACCGGTGTCGTAGATCCCAGCAGGAAAGTGACCATCGTTCTTCCGTGCCGCCAAGGCGTCTGGCAAAGTCAGCGAGGATGGGGTCAACCTAGTGTACAGATCGAAGTATGCCTCGGCTAGCATTTGGGTAGAGAAACGTTGCGCCACTGTGGACCTGGCTCGCTCCCCGACCATTCGGCGCAAGTCCTCGTCCGTGAGCAGCCGGACTAATACTCTCTGCAATGTTGCCACGTCCCCTGGTTGAACCAGAAAACCGTTATCGGAGTCACGGAGAATCCAACCCGTCACCCCAGGAATGTCAACGGTAATACACGCCAGACCCACAGCCATGGCCTCAAGTAGCGCATTCGGCAGGCCCTCTCGCACCGATGGCAGCACGAAGATGTCTGAGGACTGAAGGTGCTCCGCAACCGCGTGGGTCTGTTCCACAACCTTGTAGCACCCTGGGGCCTCGTAATCGAGCCACTCGCGCAGCCTCCGTACGTAGGTCGGGTCGACCTCCAAATGCGGTGTACTCGACGCGCCGAGGAACAAGAGAAACGAGGATCTGCGGGTTGCGCGTACAGCAGACAACCAGGCATCCACGAGAAGTTCCGGCCCTTTCTCCAGTGACCAGAATCCTACAAAGGTAACGATATGAGCATCTGCAGGAAGCCGATGCTTGTTCCGAAGCCGGGTCTTCTCCCATGACTCCACTGGTTGGAACCGGTTGACGTCCACTCCGTTCGGGACGAACGTGAGCCGCGACGGTGACAGACCGGACGTTGCATACCGATCCGACAGCGCGGGGCTGACACTCACAAACCGGTTCGCAGATGCGAAGATCCGATAGACAAGCGCTCCCTGCCGCCGTCGAATCGACAAGGGATCGTCGTAACCAAGTGAAGTCATTTTCTGAATCACCGGTACGCGCAGTATCCTTGCCAATGCCCTGAGGAAGATCATCTTCTGAGTAAATCCGTGAAAATGAATAATTTGGCACCGCCGCAGCAATTCTGGCGCAAGGCGTAATAATCGAAATAGCGCCCGGCACTTCGTCCATGGCTTCTGGGGATCGACATACAACCGATACACTGGCACGTCGTCGATCAGGTCACGGACCTGCCCGGCAGCCAATGTAGTTGTGGTCAGCACGGTGAATGAAACTCGTTCGCTCAGGGCACGTATGAGGGTCCGGCACTGAAGCCCACCACCACTCACCTCTGGATAGTACGCTCCAACCACCATGAGAATCTGCTGACGTTCAGACATGGCTATTACAACGGACGACAGCGCTCTACCTGCGCGGTGTCACGGATACCGCTGGCGACCGGTCCGCACAGACACCTATCGGGATTCAGTGTACCCCAACTTGTGCGCACTCTGACCACGCCCGGAAATCCATCATGAATCAGATCGACACCCGGCAACGGATCGATGTCATTGTGAATGTAGCCAGGCGTCTGACGTTGACCACAGTCAATAGCAAGCGTCATGCCGCGAGCGAAAACGTACGCGCCCGCTGGCGAAGGCGAGCAAGTCGGGCCCGTCCGGTGGCTCCGAGCATCAGCCGCGCTGAGGCACGCCACCACGGAAACGCGATCGTAAACCGCGGGTGAACTGCCAGCGCACGGCGATAGACGCGTAGCGCAGATCGGCGAGAAAATGGTTGAAGCCTGGCCGCAACGCTATCGACCTGCCGCGACACGGTTCGCCGAAAGTCTGCTGACCGGCGCGCTGCGGGGAATCGCTCTTCGTAGGCCGCAGCGAGGCTCCAAAACACGCCCATGACGCGGTCCGCGTCTTCCGTCGGAACACCGAGCACGAATCCTCCCATCATCCGCAGCTCTTCCTCTGACGCGATGTCGCCAAACATGTTCCGGATGTGGCGCCGCACAAGATGGCGGTGAATCTCGGCGAACGGTCCTTGCCCCCCCGCCGTTTCGGCAGCCGCCATCTTCGACCCCACCGAGAGACGGTAAGACAGAAGCCGTTCCGGGAGATTCGCTGCCGTATGACGCCGAAGGACTCGCCCCCACAACTCGTAGTCTTCCGACAAAGGAAGTGACACATCATACCCCCCGAAGTTGTTCCACACGACATGCCGGCGGAACATCACCGAAGAGTGAACGAACGGATTATTAAGAAGGTGGTACCATCGAATCGACACGTCAGCAATGCAGCGATCCAACCGCCCGAGACGGTGTCCAGACTCGTTGATAAGCCACGCGCGAGTCCCGACAAGAACTATGTCAGGATGTGCAGTCAGGTAGTCCACCTGACACTTGAGGCGGCTAGGATGCGAGAGATCGTCATGGTCGTGTCGCGCAATCAGTTCACCCGACGCGATCTCCAATCCCACGTTGAGCGCACCGGGCAGACCACGTTTCCCGGCAGGCACGTACCGGATTCGACCATCACGGAATCGCGTCACAATGTCCGCTGTGCCGTCGGTCGAACCGTCATCAACGATGAGTAGTTCGAAATCTGAGAACGTCTGGGACAAGATGCCCTCGATCGCCTGTGCCAAGAACCGCTCGGCGTTGCGAACGGCCATCAGAACCGTTACGGTTGGCATCCAACCCCCTGTGACACCCACTCGCGCACTAGGACTGAACGTTGACGACAAGACTGCTCTGCCACGACCCTTCCCTCTGGAACACGGTAAACATTAGGTGCGGTAGGAACGACTCCCAACTCTAAGACGTCGAGCGAAGTGCGGCGTGGCGGGCGGTTCAACGGCGCAGTCTGATTTATTCCGCATGATGGTCTGCAGATTACTTAGCACCAAGAAACTTCTTGAGTAGCAAAACAACATTTCCCTTCCGCTTGGACACGGTTTGAGGCGCGACGATTCCGAAGCGCTTCTTGAGCTGTTCGTAGATGCAGGTCGGCGGGTATTGACCGTCAGGATCAAGTTGTTTTCGTCGCCATTTTTCGTGCCATAGATGAATAGAGTAAGCGTCCTTGGGTAGCTCACTGTTGCCTACCAGTTGGAGAAAATCCCAGTAGTCAATCGGGTGGAAGACTTGAGGGGACAGTACATGAACGGGCACGTTTGAGTCCTCGATAGCGCGGTCGAGAAGGTCAGGGCCAATCTCTCCCCACCTGAGCGTTCCTTTGTCTATTGCTTGGCACGCGTCCCAACAGTAAGACATTAGTGGACTACCGGCAGGAGCTTTCATGAGACCACCGTTCGCTTGCAGGGAGCTATTTGGAGAACGTTGCTGTCCCACAACGTGTAATTCCTGAAAATCGAGTCGGCGCAGGCAGACCACATCGAGGTCACTCCACCAGCCACCGTGTTCAAGAAGCAGCTTGTAGCGGAAGAAATCCGCGAAAGCAGCACTGCTGCCCTTTCCTGGACCACTGCGGTAAGAAAATATCTCTTCTGCTGGGAGGATTTCGCGTCCATCACGAATCGTTGCTCCTTCGGGCACGCCTTCTAATTTGTTGTAGCAATAAAGGTGCACTGGATAGCCCTGTGCGAGGTAAGACTGAATGCACAGTTGTTCCATGCTTGAGAGTCTCGATCCGATCCAGCAAGATTGGATAATCTCTGACGACATGGGCCACGCTATATTCTGGCGCACACAAGTAGAACGGATACAGAACGGAACGTATCTAGCTTAGCGCGAAGCAACCGGCGCTTCAACGCGGACGGGGGTAAGGCGCCGTTGAACGACAGCGGACGCGATGGACACCGCCTCAGGCGGATATTTTCCAATCGGCCAGACGACCTATCCGAATTTAGCGTGGTTCACGTATACGGATCCGATCCCCTACGAGGTGATGTTCGTTGAGTTTTTTTGGGGGATTGGTTGCAAACCTTGGCATGCTAAGTGACCGTTCGCCTCAGGTTTGTGCGTATATCGAAGGTGAGTGGAAGCTGTGTACGCGAACCCAGTTTCGGGAAACTGACACGAAGTTGTACACAATCTTGACGGATCCGTAATTTAGTTTGTCGCAGGTGGTGCCTGATGACTGGTATCGGTAGATATGGCGGTATGCCGGAAGATCACGTGCAGGAATACAAGTGGTTCAACCTTGCTGCATCGAGAAGCCCCGACGAAATACGCGAGCTGGTGACTGGCAGCGTAGAAAGCCCAGCGGCAACTCTTACGTATTACCGTCAAAACCTCTGACTCCTCTATCTGCCTTCGAAATGCACGAAGTCAATCAAAAACACAGCACCAAGAAAAAACGCCTTCTCATCGCCACTCATGCTGGGATCGAATTCCAATGAAAAAGTGTCCGCATCGGTGAATGCTTCCGTGAAGGCTCCACTCCACTTCTTCCGGATTACGCCGACGGGTTGCCCGCGCTTACGAATTTCGAACGTCCACGGGCGAAGCAAACGCCCAAACAGCGAGTAGTTCTTATCACCAGACGGCGTCGTCACGGAATAGATGCGCCGCAACAGCGAAAACTCTCGCCGCAGGGAGCCAAGCAAACGGCCACTCGTATCTGTCACCAACGCCTCGTGAAAGTACCAGGCAAAAGGTCGCTGGACACGCAATAAAGTGTTCGTGCCGTCGGTGTCGATGGAGTCGGACAGTTCTATCGTGAACGGTCGATTCGCTTTCAGGAACTGCCGCCCTAGCCACGAATTTCCAGTCTCGACCGCCGTGTACAGTTTGTTGCCTGCTGGGTCGTGCACCGCATACCGGTTCTTGCCCTCGAACCCCGTCAGGGTCTCGCCAAGCTCCTTTTTTTGGACAATCACGATTTCAGATAGGGCTGCTAGTTTGTCCACTGGCGTTTCCTACTTCGTGACAGCAACGATGTGGGTGTTGCGCCGATCCTACCGCTGGCAGGCAGGGGGTTCAACCGAGACGGCCTGGATGCACCGCGTAGTGGAAAGTCCGGAGTTAGGGGTCAGGTATTACTTTCGAATGGGCGTGCCGCAGGATGGTTTGCAGGCGCACATGTGGTTCAACCTTACCGCATCGAAACAGCAGAACGGCGAATTGCGCGAGCAAGTGGTTGCACCACGTGGCAGAGTTGCAGAACGTATGACTCCCTATCAACGCGCCGAAGCCCAACGCCTCGCCCGCGCGTAGGACGCGGCACTCTAGCGTGAACCGTTAGGATTGTTTGGTTCCAGCAATTGTGAAGCAGTTGAAGCGAAGCCCGAAAGCAATCCAGGCCATCTGTGACATCCAACGTGACAGAGGTCCTGGTTGCGGGAACTCTCTCACGAGTTCACCGCTGGGACCCACCTGTGCCGAGAGCCGTTCTAGGAAATCTGAAACGACCCGCATGGCAGGGAATCCATCGAAAGTAGCCCGAAATCTCCGGTACTCGGGCTGAGCGAAGGCGTAGAGGTAGTCCCGAACACGAAGTGGTGCGAAGGCACCCTTGAAGCGGACATTGTTTTCGTGAAACCAGCGAAGCACTTCACCGGCAGTATGTAAACTCTCATGAGGGAAACCGAAGATATCGTAGGCGATCTGGTCCGTGTTAAGACCGTGGTAGCGCTTGTCCAACTTGCGGAGCGTTCCCCCGAATAACTTCTTTCCCCACCGGACGCGCGCATCGATGTCGTCTCGACCAAGCCACTTGCAGAGCGTCTGCTTGAATCGCAGGAACCGTCGACTGTATTGGCTGTACAAACTAACGATGACAATTCCACCCGGTTTAGTCACTCGCACCAGATGTTGGAATCCGCGGTTCGGAGACCCGGTATGGTGCAAGACTCCGACGGAGTAGCTATAGTCAAAGTAGTTGTCCGGTAAACCGCACTCAAGGATGTCCATACTGCGAAAGGTGACGTTTTTCAGGGCTGACTCGGTCAGCCGTTCTTTGGCGACTGATAGCGAACCCTCCGAGAGGTCAATTCCGACGACCTCGCCCGCCCCGTGCAGCGCATACCAGAGTGCGTACTCCCCTGTTCCACAACCCATGTCCAGAACTTTCCGGTCTTTGTAGTCTTCCGAAGTGACACCTAGACACTTCAGCCGCCAGCCCATTTCCTCATCCGTGTCACGATGGAGCGGCCAAGGATGTTCAGAATACATCCCCACCACCGCCTGCTGGATTTTCTTGATTTCGGGTGAGCTATACGTCACGGCTTTTCTTTCCTGCTTTCATCGTAGAGACGACTTCCAAGTATCAGGAAATATCGAAACTACACCCGTCGTCCTTCTACAGCACATCGTCGATATTCTTGAACATCTACTCAAACCAACCATCATGTTGCTTGGTAGATAGACTACCGTGGCGCGGCGATCGGTTCAACGGGGACGGGGGTACGGCTCACGCCGGTGCGCGGCGAACCACTCCCTGCCGTTTAGACAACGTAAACCCCCACGTAGATCAGTGCAAGCCCAAACATCACGCTCGAAAACCCCACGATGCGTATGATCCTCTCGTCTACTGACTTGTTGATGTAACCGAATATGGTCTGAAAGAAACGCCGGAAGACATTCGGCAATACCAAAAATAAGAGAGCCACGGTCGCCATGAACCATCCGAAGGTGTGGAGCAATCCGGTCAGCACCCCTTCGCCAAAGTCGGAAAAGAGAAGTACCATCGCCAATGTTGCGAACACGACACCGAGTACTCGAAATCGAGCATTGGTCGAGAGAAGCCATCTATCGTAGAAACGCAGTGTCGCACTCGGTGCGAATATTAGCGGCCCACGACGGACAATAACGAGAATTCCAACCGTTATGCAGATGATCGAGAGCGAATCCATGACTTACCGCCTCCGCAACACGAGATGAAATGCGGCGACGCCCGGTGGGTCGTCAGTGGAGCCTACCAACGCCTCGGAGATCGCATGCGGATCACGGCGATTCTGACGCATGTCGAGACGACCGTCGTTGTTCAGTCGGCGATAGTCGACGGGACTGGTGGTTGAACCCGTGTCGGTGCAGGCTAATCCTGACTATTAAGTCGAACAAACGCGAGCGCGTAGTTGCCGTTCAATGGAATGACCAGTTGGTTCTGCGTCGAGTCGTAGCACATGGACGCTGCGCTTGGTATGCCCGAGGCGATGATCTCGGCGTCCTGCCCAGGTCTGATACGAGACACGCTGCCATTCCGCACACTGCTTACATATTTTGTTCCGTCGGCGGTAACCACGACCCCATCATTGCCGCCCTCGACGGCATGCTCCGTGCGAACGACGTCACCGTTTGGGTTGTAGGTGATGACGGCGTTGTCACCAACGTTCACCACGACAATATTTCCGTCCTGATCGATTGCGACACCATTCGGCTGGACGAGTGGGGCGCCGTCTGCAAACAAGGAGACGTCGCCGTTCGCAGTAACCTTCCACATTTGTTCCGGGTTCCTGGTATTTGACGCATAGACGGTTCCATCATCCGCAACGGCGATACCATTCAGGATCGTTGAACCGGGAACCGGGATAGAACGCATGGGGCGGCCTGTTACGAGATCAAAGAGCCGGACATGCCCTGAATCAACGGTATAGAGAACGTTATCCTTCACGGCGCTGCCCAGGGGATCGTAGAGTTCTAAGCCGTCACGGGTGGCCCCGATCCACTTGGGCGTGTGCACGCTTCCATCGGGATTGATGAGGGAGACATACCCGTCATTACTTGGTGTACCCGACGTAGCGACGCCGGCGTCGTTATCTCCCCGGTTGCCAGTGTTCATGGCCAGAATGAGATTCTTGTTCGGGTCAAACGTGCAGCTTTCAGAGAAATGAAAGCTGCCAAAGACTTTTACATTGTCG
>Ga0310342_100003214_pt1 | contig 10703 bp, 10 predicted proteins | sample S15DNA20500_MG_FD_206155 | JGI IMG/M metagenome (GOLD analysis project Ga0310342, IMG submission 206155) | Marine microbial communities from station ALOHA, North Pacific Subtropical Gyre - S1503-DNA-20-500_MG | ecosystem: Environmental > Aquatic > Marine > Oceanic | place: Pacific Ocean: North... | reverse complement strand
CGAGATCGCCGTCAAACCGAGCGCCAAGGCCAGCGTGGACACCGGGATCGCGTGCAGCCGCTGGCTGACCTCCGCGAGCGTGTGCTCGTGGAGTTGCCGGTCGAGGACGTAGATCGCGACCCCGAAGAGCGCGACGCCGAGCAGCGGCCGTAGCCATCGGAGCGGATTGTTCTTGCCCGCACCCGCACCCGCGTCCGCCACGCTCGACTCGATACCCGAATCGGTCCGGTTTCGCCGCTGCGCGCCAGTCTACGGGCCCGGCGTCCCGGCCGAGTAGCAGCGAACGCGCGGGGTAGGGTACTTTTCTGATGGACCGTCAGATTCTGAGAGGCCGGAATGACCGAGGCGCGTAAGCCCGTGGGACGATTCCCTTTTCCCGCCCATCCCAACGGGTGGTTCCGGGCGGCGTACGCGGACGAGGTCTCCGCGGGCGAGGTGATGCCGCTCGTCTATTTCGGCCGCGATCTCGTGCTCTTCCGCGACGAGGAGGGCGCGCCGCACGTGCTCGACGCCCACTGCCGGCACCTCGGGGCCCATCTCGGGGTGGGGGGTCGCGTCGAGGGGCGGGGCATCCGCTGTCCCTTCCACGCTTGGAAGTGGGGGGGGGACGGGCGCTGCCTGGACATTCCCTACGCGGAGCGCATCCCACCGGCGGCAAAGATGCGCAGCTGGCCCGTCGCCGAGAAGAACGGGGTGATCTTCGTCTGGCACCACGCGAAGCAGGAGCCCCCGCACTACGAACTCCCCGATCTTCCGATGATCGGAGACACCGACTGGACCCCTCTCGAAGTCCGACGCTGGACGATTCACAGCCGTTGGCTCGACATGAACGAGAACGCGGTCGACCGCGTTCACTTCCGCTACGTGCACGGGACGAAGTCCGTGCCCGAGGGCACTGTCGAGGCCGACGGCCACGTGTTGCGCTGCCGAAACCCGGTGAAGCTGGGGACGCCCCGCGGTGTCGTGGAAGGCGCGATCGACACCACGGACTATGGCCCCGGACTCCAAGTGGTGCGTCTCACGGGAATCGTCGAGACGATCATGGTCAACACGTCGACGCCGATCGACGACGAGACGACCGACACGAGCTTCGCCTACACGGTGAACACCAAGGGCGATCCCGAGAAGGTCCGCGGTGTGGGTGAGGCGATCATCCGGGACCTCGAGAAGCAGTTCAACGAAGACCGTCCGATCTGGGAGCACAAGGACTACCACGCCAAGCCGCTCCTCTGCGACGGAGACGGCCCCATTGGCGTGTACCGGAAGTGGATGCGGCAGTTCTTCGACGAGCGGTGGTGAGGGGTGGACTTCACCGAGAGCGCTGAGCTGCAGGGGTTCCGCTTGGAGGCGCGGCGCTGGCTGACCGAGAACGTCCCCGCGGAACTCGGGGGCCCGGGCCGCCGAGGACCCGAGGACCCGCTGGAGCGGGTCGCGTTCGGCCGCCGCTGGCAGCGGGCGCTTTACGAGGGGGGCTGGGCTGGGCTCTCCTGGCCGGCCGAACACGGCGGGCGAGGCGTCGGCGTGTTCGAGCAGATCGTCTGGAGCGAGGAATACGCTCGGGCCTGGGCGCCCGATCTGATCATGCTCGCGGTCGGCACGTCGCTCGTGGGGCCCGTGCTGATCTCGAAGGGGCAGGCGTGGCAGCGCGAGCGATTCCTCGAGAAGATCCTGCGGGGCGACGAGGTGTGGTGCCAGGGTTTCTCCGAGCCTGACGCGGGCTCCGACCTCGCCAACGTGCGCACGCGCGGCGAGGTGCGGGGTGACTCGGTGATCGTCACCGGCCAGAAGATCTGGACCAGCTTCGCCCAGTACGCGGATTGGTGCATCCTGATCGTGCGCACGGACCCGCAGGCGAATCGAAAGCACGATGGGCTCACGTTCCTGTTGGTCGACATGAAGACCCCGGGGATCGAGGTGCGTCCGCTCACGGAAATGACTGGAGAGGACTGGTTCAACGAGGTCTTCTTCGACGCCGTGCGCGTACCCATCGAGAATGTCGTCGGCGAGATCGACAAGGGATGGGATGTCATCGTCAACACGCTCTCCCACGAGCGGGCCTCGGCAGCGCCCCACGCGAAGCTCGAGAAGGAACTCGATCTGCTCCGAGCACTGGCGAAGCGGGTGCCCCGTGGAAGCGGCGTGGCGGCCGACGACCCCAACGTACGCCAGCGGTTGGCCGAGTACACGACCGGCTGCCTGGTGCTTCGCATCAACGCCTACCGCAACGCCGAAATCGCGCGACGCACGGGCCACCCGGGGCCGCAGGGTTCGCTGCTCAAGCTGGGTTGGAGCGAGCTGGACCAGAAGGTGAAGGATCTCGCGGCGGAAATTCTCGGGCCCTACGCGCTGCTGCTGGCGGAAGATCCGCTCAGCACCGAGGATGGGCATTGGAGCTACGAACTGCTCTGGTCCCGCGCCAGTACGATCTACGCCGGTACGTCGGAGGTGCAGCGAAACATCATCTCCGAGCGCGTACTGCGGATGCCGCGGGACTGAGGGGTGCGGGTGGCGATGGCCGGCGAGACGCGGAGGGTCGACCAGAACGGACGGATCCTCGGCCCGCGCGCACTCCAGACGCGGGGCCGACTGCTCGACGCGACCCGCGAGATGCTCTCCGAGCGGAGCGTTCGCGACATCTCGGTGGTCGAGATTGCCCGCAAGGCGAGCACGTCGCCCGCCACGTTCTACCAGTACTTCAAGGACGTGAGCGACGTGATGCTCCAGTTGGCCGACGCCGCCGCCAGCGAAATGCCGGGCGTTCTCGCCCACATCGAAGGAAGCTGGCGCGGAAAGCGCGGCCTCGAGACGGCGCGCAGCGTGGTGCGGGGCTTCGTCGACCACTGGGACGCGCATCGCTCGGTGCTGTTGGTGCGAAATCTATTCGCCGACGAGGGGGACCGCCGCTTCATGAAGGTTCGCCGACGCGCCCTTTCGCCCGTGATCGAGCGGCTGGCGTCGAAGATCCGCGAGAACCAGGAGCGGGGGCGGATCCCGGCCGAGATGCACCCGGCCGCGGCGGCCGCCGCGATGGCGAGCATCCTCGAGCGGCTCGCCGCCTACCACCGCGAAATCGAGTACTTCGGCGCGGGACGCGAAGAGCTGATCGAGAGCTGCGCGCGGATCGTCTACCAGACGGTGACCGGGCGCCCCGCCCCATCCTGAGGGCGCCGCCTCCCAGGCCCCGGCCCCCCGAAAGGTGACGCCGCGCACCAAGTTCAGCACGGGTGTGGACGATGCCGCGCGGCATGTATGGCAAGCGTCGAGTGAGCGGCGACCGGGTTCGCCGGCAGGCGAGCGGATCTCCGTCCGTGAATTCCCCTGGGGCCGCGTGGGTCGCGTTGGTCTGCGTCTGCACCGCCGTCTTCTGGGCCGGAAGCGCGTCGGCGCGGGATCTGTTCGGTGCCGCGATCTCGGTGGGCGGCGGGCCTGCGACGACCTTCGGCGCGAACAAGGCGCGCAACGTACCGCACTGGTTCGACGCCACGACGCTCCAGCAGATCGATCCCGGCTACGACGCCACCCAGGCGGTTGCCGCGACGCTCGACCTGCGCGGCGTCTCCGGCACGGCGAGCTATGACGCCCTCGCGACGACGCTTCGATTCGAAGTGCCTTCGGCGGGTATCGACGTGAGCTTCGCGGGCGGGACCCGCGAGGAAGCGGAGGCCGCGTTTCAATCGTGGCTCGAAGGTGATTACGGAGACGCGCTGGCGCCCGCGGCCGCGACCACGCGGCTTTTCCAGGCTCTGGTTGCGGAATCGCCGGTGGATCCCGTCGCCGGAAATCCCAACAGCCTCGAGTCGCGCATGTTTTCTGCCGACTGGCGCCTGGGGACCGGTGGAGCGACGCCGCGGGTGGGAGATGGTGGCCTCCTGCCGGCCCGTTTCCGCCTGGTCGTCGGCGGGGGCTACGCCCGGGCCGACGGCTTCGACGTCTACGCCATCGAGGTTCCCATCCACTTTCGGTTCGGTCTCGGTGACCGCCTCGCAGTACTGGTCGATCTGCCCTTCGCATTCACGTCCACCAACGGCGCCTGGTCGGGCATGGGCTCGGGCGGGCTGGGACTTCGGGTCGCTCCGACCTCCTGGTGGCGGATCACACCGGCCGTGCGCGTCGGCGGGGTGGGCTCCGTGGACGTCGGGGCGCTCGCTGCGCTCTATTCCGGCAGCGTGACGAGCGAGATGCGCTTCCCGCTCGGGCCGTTGGCGATCGGCATGGGAAACATGGGCGGCATCGCGAAGTCGATCGACGGCATCGAGCTTTCCGGCCATACCATCGAATACGAGCTCACGAATCCGGTGATGCGAAACGGACTGTGGCTCGAGGGCTCGCTCGGCGCCGATGCCCTGGGAACCGGCATTGGCTGGCGCGTGGGCGCAAGCGACGTGCGCTTCTTCGGCGACGATCTCTACATGGAAAACTACCAGGAGGTGACTGCGGCCCTCGCCGGCGGTCTTTCCCTCCTGGGTCTACAGGTCGAACTGGCCTATCAGGTCGGTCGTCGCACCCAGGGTGTGAACGCGCGCCTGGGACTCCGCTTCTAGAGTTTCCCGCGCAGCCGCGCGAGGAGTACGTCCGACGCGGCATCGTCGATATAGAGCCGCGTGATGCCCACGCCGGCTCCGAAACGGTCGAAGCACACCTTCGTCGTGTTGTCGCAGGTGACGTGCCGGCCGTAGCGCACGATCTGCGCGTGCCGTTTCTCGAGCAGCTTCTTGGCCTTCGGTCCGAAGTACTGGTCGGTCAGGTTGTAGTTGGCGCCGTTTGCGTCGTAGCAGGTGGTGACGAGCGTGTCGCAGCTCACCGACGGGTTCGGCTTGAAGATGGGATCGTACGGATAATCCTGGGCTGCCATGCGGGGCTGGATCGCGTCGGCGGCGCCATTCCCGAAGAAGAGGCGTGTGAGTCCGACGCTCGGGCCGCCGCGCCAGTTGCAGATCTTCGTGCCGCGGTTGCAGGTCACTCCGGTGGCCGGTTCGAAGACGTCGGTCTTCTCGGGAGCCGGCGCGGCTGTGGGTTTCGCCGGGGTGCCGGCGCTCTGGCATCCCCCGAGGGCCAGCACGGTGAGGAGAAGCATGATCGAAGCGGAACGGGGTCGCATGGGGCCTCCTGGCTCGAGGCGGTGATCATATCACCCCGACTGCGTCTTGGAGTTCCAAAGCAGGTAGCCGCTGGCCAGATCCCGGTAGCGGGCGACCTCGGCCTCGCACCACGCGGCGTCGCGGCCGAGCTCCGCGGCGAGCAGGGCGGTCGCGCGCGGCGCGGCGTTCATCGACGCGCGCGCGTCGAGCAGCAGGCTGCGGGTGCGTCGTGCGAGCGCGTCCTCGCAGGTCCGGGCCATCTCGTGACGCGCTGCATACACGACGTGGGAGCCCCGGTAGGGAAGCTGCGGGTCGAGGGGCTCGGCGAGGGAGGGGTCCTCGGACTCGAGTGCGCGCAGCTCGCCGCAATCGCTTCCGTAGGGCTGCAGGGTGCTCTCCTCCGGGAAGTCTGGATGCGTGCGCTCCATCCAGCCGTGGATCGGCAGGGATTCCGTGGAGCACGGGAGTTCGCCCAGGCCGCCCACCGCCAGCGCGTTGTCGACCGCGTCCTGGGCCATCTTGCGGTAGGTCGTCCATTTCCCGCCGATGATCGTCAGGAGGCCTGACGCGCTCACGAGCACTGTGTGCTCGCGCGAGATCTTCTTCGTCTCTTCGTCGTTGCCCTCGGCTTGCACCAGTGGGCGAAGGCCGGCGAAGACCGAGAGCACGTCTTCCCCGCGCGGGTCGTGGTCGAGGTAGCGCCCGGCGTTCTCGAGGATGAAGTCCACCTCTTCCGGAAGCGCTCGGGGCTCGACGCTGGGCTCGGGCATGGGCGTGTCCGTCGTCCCGATGAGCACGCGATCGTGCCACGGAATCACGAAGAGGACCCGTCCATCGTCCGTTCGGGGCACCATGATCGCGCTGTCGCTTGGCTGGAAGGAGCGGTCGAGCACCAAGTGGACACCCTGGCTCGGCAGCGTCGCCGCCGAGGCGGTCGGCTCGTCGAGGTGTCGGATTCTGTCGGCGAAGGCGCCCGTGGCGTTGATCACGACCTTCGCGTTCACCCGGAGTTCGCGGCCGGTTTCCGCGTCGATGGCCGCAACTCCGGTGATCTGGCCGCTCTCCTTCACGAGGTCGACGACCCGCACGTGGTTTGCCACCACCGCGTTCAGGTCGGCCGCCGTCCGTGCGAGCCCCAGGGCCATGCGCGCGTCGTCGAACTGGGCGTCGTGATAACGGACTCCGCCGATCAGCTGGTCGGGCTCGACGTTCGGAATCTCCGCCAGGGTCTCGGCGCGGTCGAGGATCTGGCTGGGCGCGATCTGCCGGTCGCGCGCCAGGGCGTCGTACATCTTCAGCCCCACGCCGTAGAAGGGCCCCTCCCACCACTTGTAGCGGGGTACCACGAAGGCCAGGTCCCCGACCAGGTGGGGCGCGTTGCGGCACAGGGTGCCGCGCTCGCGCAGCGCCTCGAGCACCAGCGCGATGTTTCCCTGTTGCAGGTAGCGGACGCCGCCGTGGACGAGCTTCGTACTGCGGCTCGACGCTCCCTTGGCAAAGTCGTGCGCCTCGAGCAGCGCCGTGCGGCAGCCGCGGCTCGCGGAATCGACGGCACAGCCGAGCCCGGTGGCGCCGCCGCCAATCACCAGTATGTCGAACGGTTCGCGCGCCGAGAGGCGATCGATCATCTCGTCGCGTTTCACCCGGTGGAGCGTAGGGCTTCGGGCTTCGGAAGCCGAGGGCGGTGTGAGCCGAACGGCAATCTTTACACCACCCGCGGCCCTCGGCTAGAATTATCTGACACATCGTCAGATTTGGAGGGAGCCATGCGCCTCGAGGACATGATCATGGTCAGCGTCGACGACCACATTGTTGAGCCCCCGGACATGTTCGAGCAGCATCTCACGCCGGAGTGGAAGGCCCGGGCCCCGAAGGTCGTCAGCAAGGCCGGAAGCGACGTCTGGATGTTCGAGGGAGCGCCGATTCCCAACATCGGCCTCAACGCAGTGGTGGGTCGCAGGCCCGAGGAGTACGGGGTCGAGCCCACCGCCTACGACCAGATGCGACCGGGCTGCTTCAATGCCAAGGAGCGCGTGCGCGACATGGACGCGAACGGCGTACTCGCCTCGATGTGTTTTCCCTCCTACCCCTCGTTCTGCGGCGCGCTCTTCGCCCGGCAGCAGGACAAGGAACTCGCGCGTGTAATGCTCCAGGCCTACAACGACTGGCACATCGACGAGTGGTGCGGGAGTCAGCCGGGCCGCTTCATTCCCCTCGCGCTTCCGCTCATCTGGGATCCGAAGCTCATGGCCGAGGAGGTGCGGCGGGTCGCGAACAAGGGATGCCACGTGGTGAGCTTCACCGAAAACCCGGAGAAGGTGATGCCGGGACTGCCCAGCCTGCACAACCCGCACTGGGATCCCTTCTGGCAGGCCTGTTCCGATGAGGGCACTGTCGTTGCGATCCACATCGGCTCGGCATCGGGCATGCAGTTCACGAGCATGGAGTCGCCCGTGGACGTAATGATCACGACGACGCCCATCAGCATCATGAGCTGCGCGGCAGACTTGCTCTGGTCTCCCGTTTTGCGGAAGTTTCCGAACATCCGGTTCGCGCTCTCGGAGGGTGGCATCGGCTGGATTCCGTATTTCCTCGAGCGCGCTGACTACGTCTATGCCCACCACAAGGCCTGGACGAACCAGAGCTTCGGGGACAAGCTACCGAGCGACGTCTTTCGCGAGCACATCATCACCTGCTTCATCGACGACAAGATCGGTGTCGAGCTGCGCGATAAGGTGGGTCTCGACATCATCTGCTGGGAATGCGATTACCCGCACTCCGACACCACCTGGCCCCGCGCTCCGGAGATCCTCTGGGAGAGCGTGGCCGATCTGCCCGAGCAGGACGTGCACAAGCTGACGTGGAAAAACGCCTGCGAGCTCTTCCAGTTCGACCCGTTCGCGCACCGGGCCAAGGAAGACTGCACCGTTGCCGCCCTGCGCGCCGCCAGTCCGGACGTCGACCTCTCACTCCACAGCGCTGGAGGCACGTCGCCGGTCGCGCCTGGCCAGATCGTGACCGCTGCGGACATCACGAAGCAGCTCGCTGCGCTGTACACGCAGCCCGAGGGCTGAGCGCTCGCCCGCGCGTTCGGAGGCCAATGCCTGCGCCGACTCAGCCGCCGGCGGTCTCGAGGCGCGCGAGCAGGCTCGATGTGTCCCAGCGCTTTCCGCCCAGCGTTTCCACCTCCGCGTAGAACCTGTCCACGAGCGCGGCCAGGGGCAGTTGCGCGCCGTTGCGGCGTGCCTCGTCGAGGGCGAGGCCCAGGTCCTTGCGCATCCACTCGACGGCGAAACCGAAGTCGTAGCGGCCCTCGAGCATCGTCTCGTGGCGGTTGTCCAGCTGCCACGACTGGGCGGCGCCCTTCGAAATCACATCGATCACAGCCGCCGCGTCGAGACCGGCCCGTTTCGCGAAGTGGATGCCCTCGGCGAGGCCCTCGACGACGCCCGCGATGCAGATCTGGTTCACCATCTTCGCGAGCTGCCCGCTGCCGGCGGGGCCGAGACGCTTCACCCTGCGCGCGTAGCTCTCGATGGCCGGGCGCGCCGCGGCGAAGGCCGACTCGTCGCCGCCCGCCATGACGGTCAGCACTCCCTGTTCGGCGCCGGACTGCCCGCCGGAGACCGGCGCGTCCAGGAAGCCGGCGCCGCGCGCACGCGCGGCCACGTCGAGTTCGCGGGCCAGCCCGGCCGAATCCGTGGTGTGGTCGACGAAAACCGCCCCCTGCTCGAGGGACTCGAAGGCGCCGCCGCTTTCGAGCGTCACCGCGCGTACGTCGGCGTCCGCGCCGACGCAGGCGAACACGAGCTCGGCCTCGCGCGCCGCCTCGGCGGGCGAATCTGCCCGGGCGCCGCCGTGTGCTTCTACCCAGTCGACGGCGCGAGATACCGTGCGGTTGTACACCGTCACCCTGTGTCCGGCTTGCGCCAGGTGCCCCGCCATGGGGGCTCCCATCGCGCCAAGTCCCAGGAAGGCGATCCGTTGGCTCATGCGCTGTCCCCTGTCTCTTTGTCGTTCGAGAGGTCCGGTGACTTCAGGAACATGGCACTCTGGTCCCCGATGTACACGAGTTCTCCGCGTTGGCGGAACTCGAATTCGAGGCGAAGTACGATCCGACGTCTCCCGACCCGCGTGCGCACCTCGCGGCTTGCGACCTCGAGCGGCGGACCGAGCCGCGCGAGCTTCTTGAAGTCGGCCCGGTGGATGCGGTTTCCGAAGCCGGTCCAGCCCTCGTTCCAGCGGACGCCGTAAAAGAGCCAGGCGTGAAGACAGCCGAGGCTCCCCGTGATCGCGATGAGGTCTGCTCCCGCGACGTGCGGCGGGTGATGGATGCTGTTGCGCTGAAGTTGCGCGTAGGGAAACGCGCGCGTCGTCTCGATCTGGGCGCGCACGAGCTTCTCCTCGCTTCGGACCTCGGTGACTCGGTCCACGAGGAAGGCCTCGTCGCGGTATAGGAAGCATTCGCGGAAGCGGGCGAGTTCCTCGGCATCCGGCAGGGTCACGGGGCGCGATTCTAGCCCCCTGCTCCCGCGCCGTGTGCCGGGGGCTACCGCGCCAAACCGTTGAAAATTCCTAAGTAAAATCAACTACTTTCAAGTTCACGTCGATTTTTTCGGGCTCGCTGTAAAGCCCCGCCCTCCCGGCGCCGATAGGTGCTGCAAGGAGGGCGGGAAGTGAAGCCTCGCATGCACTGCGCAGATTGCCGCGCGACCGGACCGGCCGACACGCTGTTGGAAGGTTCGGACTGGATCGAGATGGCGAGTTGGCTGCTCGGCGGACTTCCCGGATGGCTCTATTGCGCTTGGCGGCACCAGCTGCGCATCAAGGTGTGCGGTGCCTGCGGCAGCGGCGCGCTGATGCGAGAGTCGCGCGCCCAGGCCCGGCTCCACCCGCCCCAGGCCCCTCTCTCTTCTGGCATCTCGGTCGCCAATCGCTCGGGTCCTTCCCGCTGGCCCCGGGGATTGCGTGAGCCGCGGCAGCGCCTGCGCCAGGGTGTGATCTGGCTCGTGGCCTGGATCCTGACTTTGGCCGGCCTGCCCGCGATCGGTGGGCTCGTGGCTGCAGCGTTCTTGGGCCGCGAGGTCACCCGGGAGCTGCAACGGCGTTTCGGTCCCGGCCGCTGCCGCGCCTGGGATGCCCAGGGTCGACCGCTGCACATCGAGATGGCCTGAGGTCGAGATGGCGCCACTGTTGCGCAGAGATTGCATTTTCCGACTCCTGTCGGGAGGATCTCGAGTCCGCTCCTGCGGCTACCAGCGGACGAGCGAACGCAACTAAAGCGGGAAAGTGCACGAGTTCTTCGCGTGACAGCGGAAAGTTTCATGCCGTGAACCCGATCCACTTCGCGCTGTGTGTCTAGAGGCTCCCCACCCAAGAAAAATGGGGATGGCGGAGCGGGACGAGCGTGGCTCCGACTCGCGCCGGATTCCCGTGCGCAGCCGCGAACTCGACCCGCATTTCGATTCGTACCGCGGCGAGTTCGATGCAGTCTTGCGTGAGAGAGTTCGCTGACGGAAAGCCAGCCCCGGCTCCTTCCTTCTCCAAAACCAGAGATTACCCGCAAGTTACCCGCCTGTTACCGGACACACGATCATCGGCGGGGAATCTTCACTGCGTGCAGGT
>Ga0310342_100003213_pt1 | contig 10703 bp, 11 predicted proteins | sample S15DNA20500_MG_FD_206155 | JGI IMG/M metagenome (GOLD analysis project Ga0310342, IMG submission 206155) | Marine microbial communities from station ALOHA, North Pacific Subtropical Gyre - S1503-DNA-20-500_MG | ecosystem: Environmental > Aquatic > Marine > Oceanic | place: Pacific Ocean: North... | reverse complement strand
AGTTTCTTTTCTACTTCCATTGTCATCAAACTCATCTGCAACCATTTTCATTGCTGTTTCAATTTCGTATGATTGTGGAAAAGGTAGTTTTGCTTTTTCTTGTGCCATTGCTTGTAAAACTTCTGCTTTTGGTCGATTTAAATTTCCATCTTCGTCAGTATATTCACCTACGGCTTCTTGTGCACCAATATGTACATCTGACATTCCGCCTTCTGATGTTTGTGCTGGATTAGTTGCTGTTACACTTTGAATTGCTTTTGCAACTTCAGGACTTTTACCGGTAATTTCTTGTAATTTATTTAAAACGTCTATCATTTCCATAATTTATTCTCTACAAGTACAATTTTCACAAGTACAATTTTCACATTGGCAATTTGGATTGTTACAAGGCATAATTATTTCCTTTTTGGATCCGGATGAGGATTAGTTGCTTTTGTTAAAGGTGAATTTGATGGTGCATCTTCTTTACTTTGAATATGTTCTTTTTCTTTTGGTGCGTCTTTGTTAACTTCTCTGTCTTTTAATAATTCTTTTAACAAACTCATGTTTGCTTTCGTAGAATGAAAATCTTCTGCATTTACTTTTGGTGCATCTTTATATTCTATGTCTCGAAGTTTGTTTACGTATTCTGATTTTGTTGCGTTTGCAATTTGTTCTTGATATTCTTCTGTTGGTTCGCCTGGTTTTCTTACAACAACAGAAGCTGGCGAAATTTTCATATAGTCAGCAATATATTCTTTTAATTCTCTAACTGCTACTGGATATGAAGTTTTAAGATCATAAATCGTAACAGATTCATTTTTTAATGCCGGAAAGTCCAAAGGTAGCGATTGTATTGGAGTTTTCTTTCCTGCTGATAATTTTTGTACTTCAAATTTTTGACAAGCAGTTTCTAAGCGAGTAGTGAAATCCTTATCAATGTCACCCGCTATTTTGACTTTATACTCGTAAGTTTTAGTCGATTCTGTTAGATATTTTGCAAACGTGCTCATATTAGAAGTATTTAGTCTTTATCTTCAGCTTTAGAGTCATCTGTTTTAAGCAGTTTTTTCATTAATTCATTACGATCTGATATAACAAACCCGTCACTTTCTTCAACGGATCCTAAATCATCTTTGCCTGTTTTGTCTATTTTAAGCTTCTTAAGTTGTAGCTCAACCATTTTTAGTTTTTTGTCTATTTTAGAACCTTTTGCATCTATGGCGTTACGCAACATAGTACTTGCAACTTCAAAAATACGTCCTGAATAACGTGAGTCTACGTTCATTCCTAAGTCCATTAAATTCTTATAACTTTCTTCAGCTTCAACAGCCAGTTTGTCTAACTCTAAATCTGACAGATCTCCCAGTCCTTTTACTTGAGGTAATGAGGCCGAAATTTTGTCAAATTCAGCATACGTTTTTTCTAAATTTTTTGCAGTTTGTGGGTCAACATTTTTTTGAACACCATTTATTTGTTTAGCTCGTTTTTCTTTGTCTTTTTTATCTACTTCGTCAAATGCTTTTTTAACATTTGGTAAATTAAGAATATCTTCTAATTTCTTTGTCATTGTTTTATTTACTTACGTGTGCCTTGATGAAATAATTGGTCTTCTGATACAACTCTAAATCTCATTCTATTTTGTTTTGCGTAGGCGTTTGCGGCTTCCCATTTAGCCATGTTTATTACAACTTGTTTTTTCTTTCCCATACTTTTACCAGCACGTTCTAATGTTGTTTGGGACATTGGCTTAACTTCAATCATTTCGGCGTGTTTACGCCCCGCTTTGTCGTTATAAACAACAAAAAAATCTGGTACGTATATTGTATATTTGCCTGTAAAAGGATGTCTGTAAGGTATTTTAATTGATTCACTTGCCCACTTTGCCACGTTAGGGTGTTCATCACATAATCTCATAAATGCTTGTTCCCAACTACTTCTATAAGTTGGCGTTTTTAATCCAACATATTTGTCTGGGTTTTTTGGAGAAAATTTTCCTTTAGCGAATCTAGGTAACATTAGTCTATTATATTTCTAGACACAGTTTCCTTTGTAGTAAGAGTTTGTCTCACACCTAACCTACTGGATTTGTATCTATTTGCATTTAGTACAATGGTTATTACTTCGGAAAGTTGAGCCGGTGAAGCATAAGTTAATTTGTCAAGTATTTCTTGTGGTCTTATACTATCGATTTTTGCTTGAGATAAAATTACGTAAGCAGTTGACTCTGCCGCAGTTCGTTGAAATCCTCTTTTAACAAAAAAAGCCACAGCCGCATCATACTCTCCGGCGTTGAATTGATAATTTTCCTCATACGTTGATGTTGTTAATTTATCAATTGTTTTGTCCAAATTGTCTTTTTCTTTTGGTGGTAAGTTTGTATAAAATTCTGCCATTATAATCCTGCCTTCTCAATTGCTATGCTTACGTCTTGTGTTGTTCTGTTAATTTTTATATATCCTTCAGTAACAAGTTTTCTTATATCAGTAATTGCTTTATTTCTATAAACTGTTTTAGTTGTATCTGTTGAAGCAGTATATTCAACATCAGATTCTGCTATTGTTAATCCTTTTCTAGAGCCAATATCTTTGTAATATATTCCAGCCGCTATTTCATCTCTAACATTAGAATCTGTTGTAATAAGATTGTATGCTTCGTCTGCCGTAAGAAAATCGGTTGTATTCATTACAGGATTTGTTACAACAGTACTATTTGCTCTGTTGTTATTATCAACAATACCTTTAGCAGTTGCTATTGCAACGCCACCTGCCACAGCCGCTCCTATGGCAAATGCTCCAACTGGAGCTGTAATTGAACCTGCTTGTTTGCCAACTTCTAAAACACCTTTTTTTGCAATACCTTTTAGTTCTTCTTTAACATCTCTTTTCTTTATTTTTTTAGCATTGTTATATGTGTTTGATGCACTTAATATTGCACCTAGAATATTTCCACTTTTTACATTTCTCATTACTGAACCAATACCATCTACAATACCACCTGGTCCAAAAATACTATTAGTTCCACCGCCTAAAATAGTCAATGGAGATGGTGAGTGATCATAATGTATTGTTGCAAAACCCGGTACATTGTTTTTATTGATTATTCCAGATTTATAAATTACAGTTTCATACATTACTTGCATTGTATTTTGTAGTACACCGGCACCGTCTGCTTGATCTAAACTGTCGTGATTAAAAGAACCAATTATAGGATTTACAAGTCTCATTGATGTAAATCTATGTTTGTGTAATACAAATATTTCTATACCTCGTAAATATGGTTGTCTTCTTTGTATTGGAGTATCCATTCCAAATTTATTGAGTTTTCTTCCATGAAAGCCGTCGTAGTAATCATCTTTAGTATCTTGAACTTCCATATCGGTATTAATTGATACTGTGTCTGCTATGTAATATTCATAATATTTTTTCCAAAAAGCATTTACATTATCAGCATGGTCATCATGAAATATAATATTAATAGCATCGTATTGTATACGTGTTCCTACATACATTTTTTTATTATATTGAATTTTTTCTTCAAGGTTCATTGAAAATCTCGGCAAATCACAAGACTTAACTAACATATTAAGATCGTTTCTTTCATGAGGATTAAATCCATCTTTAAAGAATAGTGATTCGTCTGTGTTGAATACCACGTGAAACAGAAATTTCTGTTTCGGCATCAACTTATAACTGTCATCTAGATACAATCGTGATGCGTGTTGGAAATCTTTCATTCCTGGAAGGTTGTCTTGAAATCCTTGTAAAAAGTCGTTTATCTTTGGCATATTACTTGTATTTATAGCCACAAAAAAAGCGCCGTTATGGCGCTTCTTTCGTTATAATTGCTTTAAATGTTATTATGCACCACCACCTGTTGATAGTGTACCAATAGTTCTTGCTACCGCTGTACCAATTCCTGTACCTTGTGGTGTTTGTATACAGTTATCATATCTTATAGATAACGTGATAGTTGATGGATCTGATGTATTGTATGCTAGTGTGTTGTAGTTAACGTTTTCAACATATGCACCATATAATTCAAATGTTTCTAATACATTTGGTGCACTTGCTCCGTTACCACCGTCAAGCATTTCAATTCTTGCAACAAATTTGTAATCAATACCGGATGCCGCACTTGATTGTTCAAAGAAGTCAAATTGTTTTTGAATCTGTTCACCAACTAGTTTAGTAACTGCGTTGTTTACGTCATCTCTTAAAGTGATTGTAATAGGTTCCCAAGTATGTTTACCTGCAACATATACTCTTGAGTTGTAAACATCTAACGTTACGTTATCAAATGTTAAATTTGGTCTTGTAATATCCATTACTTGTTTTGTTAATTCTGATCTTGGTGTAGATACTCCAAAATTTTCTAGGATTGCTCTAAAACGATATTGTAGTTTTGGCATCAACAAGCCTTGTGATGCTGAACTTTGATCGTTTGCTAAAGGTACTGTAAATTTTGATAATGTCGATATTGCCATGTGTCTCTCCTATTTATTCAAAAATTAGTTCCCTAATTTTGCAATTTCTCCTGTGTTTTTAATTCTTAATGGTATGTAAATAAATTCAACTGATTTAACTGGTTCAATTGCTATATCAACATACAATTCGTTTCTGTCTATTCTAGTAGGTGTATTGTTTGTCTCATCACAAACCACCAAATAGTCATATAATGCTCTTTGACCAACTAGTTCTAGTAAGAATGATTCAATTGCTTGTTTAATTTCGTTTCTTGTTAATTCATCGTTTGGTTCGAATATAAACGGTTTAGCAACTGCATCTAATTGTGTTCTTAAGTAGACTGCTAGTCTTGAAACATTGATTCTATCTAATGCTGAACTTCCTGATACTTTAGTTAAGTTACCAAAGTTAACAATTCCTGCTCCTGAGAAGAAAGTAATTGGATTAATTTTTACAGTATGCATTGAATCTCGTACTGACTCTGTTACAGATATTGTTTTAAATTCGCCTTCACTTGCGTCAATATAACCAACTGCTGTTGCATTGTCTACAACACCACGTCTTGTACCTGCAGGTGCAAACCATGGATACGCAACATTGTCATTATTTGCTAGTGTTCTTAGCATCATGTGACTTGGTGGAATAACAATTGTATTGCCTGAATTATCTGTTGTTTGTCCTGATGGATAAAATACGCCCAAGTAATCACTTGCACTTACTAATCCGTCTTCACCGTTATCTAATGCCGCCGCTGAATTATTTGCCCATTCTGTAATTGCTGTTGCTGTACCAGCCAATCTAAATGGTGAATCACCAATAACAAATGCTGTATTATTTCTATCAGTGTTTAAGTTAATCATATTAGCAATTGCTTCTGGATAACCAGGACAAGCAATTACGTTAAATCCTCTTTGATCTTCTCTAATTGCTTGATTAGTATCAATTTCAGATTTTAATTGTTGTACAACAACTTTTCTTTGTGCTTTTCTTCCAAAAGTTCCTGATCCGTCAGCATTGTTACCTGATTTAGTAACCCATCTGTCTGGATAGTAACTTGCAACTGATTCGTTGCTGTTGTATCTAATGTTACCTAAGCCAGTAGATCCTGAACCTGGATATTTTGTTGTTGTTATGTAACTGTTTTTGTATTCTTTTACATTGTATCCAGAACGTCTAGTATTCCATAGTATCATACCTTGTGGATATAATGCTGGATCTGGAGCGTCTGGATCTAAAAAGCCATTACTTAACAAGTTTTTAATTGTACTTGCTGTACCTGCCGCTGTGCTAGTACCTGCCGCTTTATCAGTTGATGTATGCCATCTAGCATCAGCAAATACAACACCGTCTTCTGTTGTTTGATCTGCTTTATCAACTAGTACCCAAGCCGCACCAGTTGTAGTTACTACTACATTATTTGAAGTGTTGCTTGAACTTAATGTTGCTGAAGTATTATATTTGTAAAGTTTTGGATAATTTTCTAAGTCATTTGTATCAATCCATAAGTCTTTGCTTACAAGTGCAGTACCATCTGATTGTGTAGTTGGTGCTGTTGCTGAAAATTGTGGACCATTTGGATCTGTTGTTGCGTTTGCTGTTACATAACCTATCCAAGTTGTTCCGTTATGTTCTAAAATATCTGCTTCGTCAATTGCTGTGTTGTACCATAGTTGACCATCTGCTGGTTCACTAGTTGGTGCACTAGAACTTGCTGTATAAGATAATCTTTTCCAATTACTTGCTACAACGCTTGTTGGAGTAGTTGAATCATCTTGATCACCTTGTGGAGTATCATATAAGTTGTCAACTAGTGTGGCGCTGTCTGCTGTGTATGTTCCATAAGCATGACCATTTGCAGATCCAAAACCTGCATCATCTAATGCTGTTCCTGTAATTTGTTGCATTCTAAATTCACCACCTAATGCGTGTGACATTTGAATGGCACCACTTGCAAGTTTAGTAGCAGTTACGTTTGTTAATCCTGCCGCACTTACCGCCGCCACAAATGCATCTGCATCAGTTCCACCTAATGTTACTAGTGGAGTTGAACTTATTTGTAATGCTTCTTGATTTTTTATTGATTCGTAAAGTTTAAATGTATGTCCACTTGTAAGTGATGGTGTTAATGTATTTGAAGTAATAGTTGTTACGCCACCTTCATATCTAAATAATTGTAAATCACCTACGTTTGGTGTAACATCTGTTTCATCAGTTCCACTTATAGTTTGTTCAGTTATGTTGTACTGACTATAAAGTGTTCCAGCTGTAAGTCCTGTTCCACCGTTTGTTGGATCTAAAGTGTAAAGTGCTGAATGGTTTGTTGTATATAATGGTGCACTTACGCTTGAGAAAGTTCCACTTGCTGTACTGTAAAGTTTTGCAACAACATCTGCTCCACTGTTTGCTGATGTTGTTTTAAACCATACAGAACCGTTAGGTCTGTCTTCATCTGCAGTTTTCCAAGTTGGTCTGTTAGTGTGTTTGTCTTGTAAAAATTTAGTACCTTTATATGTTTTTGCTGAAATTCCTAATGAAGCCATTACGCCTGTACCTGCACCAAATGTAATTGTGTTTGCACCGGCTGTTTCAAGAGAACCATTGTGATAAATTTCTAAATTGCCTGTAACTGTATCTACTGCCGCACTTACATTTATTAATGCCGCGGCATTGATTGCTGTTGCAACGTGTGAAAGTGCTACTCCGCCTGAAACTGTAACTGTAACTCCGTTTATTACAATAGTTTGACCTTGTGTAACAGTTGTACCTGATGCAACTGAAACTACTGGGTGTGATATAGTCCATGCAGGTGAACCTACTTGTACCCATGCGTTAGCATCATTTTTATAATAAATTTTGTTTGTAACGTGTGTTGTGTTTACAGCATAATCACCTTGTGAACCTATTGAAGTTTTAGGTATTCCTGTTGAAACACCGCCAACCAAATCACCTACCGCGGTGATTGAAGTTGGTGTTTTTGCTGTAAATTTTTGATCTGTTTGTGACCATTCAAATAGTCCAAAACTAGTTGATGCAAGGTCAAACCAGTATGTACCATTAGCCGGCGCCGCTGTTGGAGATGTTGCACTACCAATTAAATCAGCAGTGTCTACATTTACTCTTAGCATATATGCTCTGTTGGCAATTCCTAAGAAACTGTAAGCCGCTTGTAGTCCCCATTCATTTAACTCATAACCGTGTAATGAGTTTCCTGAAACGTCTGTATAAAATTTTGGATCTCCAAAAGTCTCTGTTAGTTCTCTTTGTGAAGAAATTAAGTAAGCTGTATTGGCATTAGCAGTTGTTGTTCCTGATGCTGTACCAGTGCCTGAACCCGGTGATTTATCTTGTGATGATGCTACTATAAAAAGAGGTGTTGTACCCGCATCTGATGGTACATAAAAACTTTCATTTATTACGCTTACCTCTACTCCTGGTGATGTTAATGCCATTTACGTGTTCTCCTTGCAAGTTTATCCGTATACTAGAACTATTTATATAATCATTTGCATTTTACGACATTATTCTGCAAAATCTGGTACCTATATAGGCGACGTAAATACAAATATGAATATAGGTACCAGACCATTATGTATACAATGTAAGGCTAAACCAAGAGCATACGGATATCGTAAAGGTACTAAAATCTATTGGCGTAGGTTATGTGATACTTGTAATCGTAAAAAGAAAAATTTAAAAATTGGTGGTGTTACAGCATTACAAAGATCGGGGTATCGTAAAAAATTTAAATGTGAATTGTGTGGTTTTAAAGCACAAGATAAATCGCAATTAGATGTGTTTTTTATAGATGGAAATTTAAGGAATACAAACAGTATAAATTTAAAAACTGTATGTGCTAATTGTCAACGTTTAACTAGTGTTAAACGTCTAGGTTGGAAGGTTGGCGATCTTGTAGCTGATGAATAAATTGATCTGTATTAGCATTTAATCCTTCTATAGTACTATTATTTTCAATAATATAATCAAACGTACTACCCATCCAATCCCATTCAGATTGATGTGCACCTTGTTTTTGCATCTCTTCACGTGTGGGTAATTCTCCTCTTTTTACAAGTAGTATTTTGCCACCGTGTGCTTTAATAGTTTTAATTTCGTTTTGAAATCTAGTATCTGAGATAACAGTATTTTCACCTTTATATCTCCCAATAACTGAATCAACCCATATAGCATCATACATTTGACCACGCATTACTTCAGTTCCAAAGTATTGTAATATCCATCGAGGAGTTATTTCTTTGCCCATTCGTTCACTCCAATAAGGATCAGGTTGTTCTCTCCAATGTCTACTAGATTCAGTATTGCCTTCTAACATTTCTCTGTCCCAATTAAACATTGAGCTAACTGCATCTTTTAAACTTTTTGCAAAGCTATCTCTTTTATAACCGTGATGTGTTACTAATCGTTCTGCAACGGTATCCTTGCCAGACCCAATTAGTCCTACTAACCCTATTAACATTAATTGATTATACTATTTTTTTAAGCGTTTTTCAATCTCTTTTTTTGCTTCAATAACAGAACTTAAGATAGTTTTACGTATATCTAATTTTTTATTTTTTAAGGCGCTAATAGACATATTTTCTAAATCATTTACGATTTCTTCCAATTCGTCTATGTTACAATCACAATATCTTTTATAACGAGATTTTTCCATTCATTGTTATTTAAAATGTTATGTTTATGAATTAACCTATAACAAAACTATGTGGTGTGCCACCTTCTGCAAAGTTACCGATTTCCACATCTAATTTTTCCATTTCGGTAATTCCTTGTTGTTTAAGTTCACCACCATTTAAAGTTGTACCACCTTGTGGTCCAGCAATAGTATTAAATTTACCTCTTGCTTCGCCCAACATAGTTTTAGATACTGCAAGAGCATAATCTCTAATCCATGGTTTTGCATACACGTCTTTGAATAGTGTAATATCTGGTCTATAATTGTCAGTATGCATTAAAACAGTTTCGTTATCTGCTCTTGGTCTTTGTGTTATTGTAAGTTTTTTAGTCGCAACATCAAAATGAAATTGTATAAATGATCCAAACAATTTACCTATTAATTCTTGATAAGAAGCAAAAGCAAAATACGTAGCTAATCCACCTGTTGCTCCTGCTCTTAACAAGTATGTGTTTGTGTATGCTAAATTGAACGGTTCAAATAATGTTCCACCTTCGCCACCTTCAGTACGTGCACCTACTGTTCTTCGAAATAATTTTCTTACATTAATAACTTCATCAGGTAAAATATATGAGTTTTGATTTTCTTGTAACGTAAGAAAAGCATAAGATTCTTCCACAGCATTTGAAGAACGCTGTCTGTATCTATTAATTGCTCTTTCTAGTGCTGTTTGATAGTGTTTTGGATCTAATTCAACATCTACCATACCCTCACCTAGATTGTTTTTTATGTAATCAAATACTTCTTGTTGACCTGTTTGTAGTTCTGACATACTCATATTTATAGTTCTTTTACTATCTATAAATATAGATAATATGCCAAGATTATCCATTTTTAAACCAGAGAAAGGCAACGACTATAAGTTCTTTGATCGTACCATTAAAGAGATGTTTACGGTTGGAGGAACAGATTTGCATTTTCACAAATATTTGGGACCATATGATCAAGGCACTACACAAAAAGATGGTGAAGCATCACCCACACAACCACAATATTCAGGTGACAGTTTAAACGAAAGAACCATACAAGATCTATTATTTTTAGAAAACAGAGATAGAAAATACTCTCCAGATGTTTATATTGTAAGAGGAATATACAATGTACAAGATATAGATTTTAATCTATCACAATTTGGTATGTTTTTACAAAACGATACAATATTTTTAACTGTACACATGAACGATATTGTTGAAAGATTGGGTAGAAAACCTATGTCAGGAGATGTAGTAGAATTTCCACACATGAAAGAAGACTATTCTTTGGATGAAAGTATACCAATTGCACTTAAAAGATATTATGTTATTGAAGATGTTAATAGAGCGGCAGAAGGATTTTCACAAACTTGGTGGCCGCACTTATTAAGATTGAAATTAAAAACACTAGTTGATGCACAAGAATTTAGAGATATTATTGGTGATGCAACTACAACCGGTTCTGTAGCAAATTACATGAGTACATATAACAGAGAAAAAACTATTAATGATCAAGTTGTTGCACAGGCAGAATTAGATTCACCTAAAGCAGGATTTAATTACAAACAATATTATGTTGCTCCAATTGACGAAAGA
>Ga0310342_100003212_pt1 | contig 10707 bp, 4 predicted proteins | sample S15DNA20500_MG_FD_206155 | JGI IMG/M metagenome (GOLD analysis project Ga0310342, IMG submission 206155) | Marine microbial communities from station ALOHA, North Pacific Subtropical Gyre - S1503-DNA-20-500_MG | ecosystem: Environmental > Aquatic > Marine > Oceanic | place: Pacific Ocean: North... | reverse complement strand
GCCACTGATCGGCTCATTGTTTCGCGCTCTCAAACCGGAACCGACATTGTCAAAACTCACCCTGATCATGTGTCCCTCGACCTTCATCGACTTGAAGGTCGGGCCGCTGAAAGCGATATTCCGCCCGTAGTCCTTGGCGAGGGCCCAGCGGGCCAACCGCTCGCCGACTCCGCGCTTGTCCCGGGGGTGAACCGGGTCCCCACCGATATCGTTGGTGGAGACAATTCCCGTATTCCTGACGCTGAGGGTGCGGGCCTGTGCTTCCCAGAACAGCGGCAGAGGGTCGCCCAGCCCGGGAGCCAATTGTACGAGGTAGAAGGGGAAATCACCCTGTTTCCAGATCTGTCGCCAGGAATCGATCAGGGCCTTCTGTTTATCGAAGTAATTGGCCCGGTCTCCTGCCCAGAAATTCGTCTCGCCCTGGTACCAGATCGCCCCCCGAATCCCATAGGGTATGACCGGGGCAATCATCCCGTTATACCAGAAGGCCTGCCCCGAATGCGGCGAAAACTGTTCAATGGGCATTCCACCCACCGCCGCCGCGATCAACCCGACGGTGACATCGAGATCCTTGACAAGTTTCCGGCCAAAGAAGAACCCGGTGCCGGAAAAGCCGGCAGCCGTCGTGGGAGAGGACACTGCCCATGTCCCGTTGACATCCGGTATCGGAGCCCGCTGCCAGGTGGTGGCGACCTTGAACAGACGCAGCTTTGGGTTGTTGGCGGAGGCCAGCTCCTGCTGGTAGTCAAGAACACCTTTCCACCATGCTGCTCCGTTCATCAGGCCGACAGGAACCTCCATGTTCGATTGCCCCGAGCACAACCATACCTCTCCTGCCATCACGTTGTTGAAGGTGACCGCATTGTTGCCGGTCACGGCCATCACGTAGGGGCCGCCGGCCTTGAGCACAGGCAATTCACACCTCCATTTTCCGCCACCGTCGGCGGTGGTGTCGACCTTGATGTCGAGGCCCCTGCCTTTCAACGTGAGGGTAAGTTTCTCTCCCGCATCAGCCCAGCCCCAGACCGGCAACTTCATTCCACGCTGAAGGACCATGTGGTCACCGAATATTCGCGGCAGGCGGACATCGGCATCAGCCGGGATGCTCACCATGGTCATGGCGACAATAAAAAAGAGAGCCTTCAGGGAATTGGAGTGAGAGAGAATCCCTGTCCGGGAGCTTTCGATAAAAGTCCGGAGCCGAATGCCAGGAAGTCTCAAATGGATGATGAATGAATTGGTCATGGCCTCTACGAACAAAGATGAAGACAGGCCCATTGGGCAACAAGATTCAGAGGAAATGACATCCCTTGGTTGATCTTACGATGACGATGCGCGATTTTCTGCATGACTCATGAACTCGATCACCAGGTTTCAGTCAGTTATCTGGCCTTGATTCCCTCCGCCGGAGACCGGGGAATCCCTGCCGGGCGCTTCAGGCAACCGAGTCAGGTTGGCGACCAGGTGATGGAGGGGTGCCTGGGTAGAAACGAGGGTCCTGCGGGATCACTTCCGCGCCCTTGCCATCTTCACGGCCTCGAAGGCATTGATCAGGCCGTGGCCGGTCTGGAAATCGAACCCTTCATCGGCCACGTCGGTGGCGGTGCTGATGATGATCTGGCGGGTTTCCCAGGGTTTCAGTTCGGGATTGGCGGAGAGCATGAGGGCGATGGTGCCGCAGAACATGGGACCGGCGAAGGAGTTGCCGCCGCAGGTGGTGGTGGGTCGTCCCCCCGAGGGGGGGAGGAGGGGCACCTGGAAATTGAAGGCGCAGACTTCCGGCTTGTTGACCCGTCCCTCGCGGTAGTGTTCGGTCTTCCATTCGACCGGGCCCTGGCTGGAAAAGTGGGTCCGGCTCAGGTCGCGCTGCACGCCCGCCGCCGCGAAGACGGCGTGGGGGATGTCCTCGGGGACGCGCATCTGGACCGGGATGGGCTGGTCCCGGGCGAAGTTGCCCGCCCCGGAGACGAAATGCACCCCGCAGAAGGCCCCGTGCTCCATCAGCTTGCGCCAGTGCGAGCGGTAGTTGCCCAGGTTGGGGCGGGAGAAGCTCATGCTGTAGGTGTCGGCCCCCTGCTCGATGGCCCACTGCACGGCCTGTTCGATGTTACTCACGGCGATGACCCCGGCCCACCTTGAATCCGGGGCCAGGCCCGGTTGCACCGGGTAGCCCTCCGAACCGCGGCCGCAGATGATGGAGACGCACTGGTGTCCGTGCAGGATCGAGGGGAGGGGGCGGCCGGGCGGCAGGGTGCGGCGGGTCAGGTTGCCGGTGGCGCGGGTGAAATCGTAGCCATGGAGGTCGTCCACCAGTCCATTGCCATCATCGTCCCGGCCGTTCTCTTTCTCACCGGGGTTGCGATGGAGAGTCCCGTCGATCCAGGGGGAGGGGATGAAATTTCCATCGTGGATCACGTTGAGGGTGCCTTTCCCGGTGACCCCTAGCTCCTTCCAGACCCGCTCGACCTTCAGTTTCCCGATGTACCAGAGGGGATCGTTCCGAGCGGGGTCGAAGGGGCCCAGCTCGAGGGTAGCTGGAGTCCCGGCCTTGCCTATGTCTGCTGCGTTCTCCTGCGCCGGTGGAGAATTGAACCGGCGGACCGGTCCCCCGTGAAAGATCTTCTTCACCCCGGGGACGCCCTTCAGTTTCTCCACGCCCCTGGTGGTGGTGGTACAGGTAAAGCCATTGACGATCCAGGTGTGTTGCGGGGGTGAAATGGTTTCGGCTTCGACAAGAATACCGAGTTGTTCCTGGGCGGCTTTCCGGGAGGATTCGCTGGCGGCTTTCAGGGCGGCGAGCACCTGGGCACGCAGCTTTGTCCGGCCGGTTCCGTCGAACTCCTTCGTACGGCGCAGGAAGGCGGTGCCGTTCCCCAGGAACTGCTTCTCGAACCAGACCACGGCCCGGATCCGGTTTTCCGGGTTGGTCTTTTGGAATCGCGGATCGACCCACACCCCGTCCCCGGGAAGGGATTCCATTTTCAGTTGCGCCTGGCAATTGAGCGCGCAGGCAAGGAATGCGAAGACTCCGAGACGGTTCATTGCGCAAGGCAATCAGATCCGGAATCACAATTCCAGAGCGCAGGATGGATTCTCCAGAATGAGGCCAAGGGGAGCGGGGACCAGGATGTTCGAAATCAGGAGTGCCCACTCGACGGTCTGAGTGATGGCTGCTAGGGGTGCGGTGGTGAACAGAGGTGTCCCCATTTCACGACGACCCCGGGTCGCTCTCGCGGCCATGCTTCATGCCTGCTTCTGGATGGTGCAGACCGGGGCGCAGGATCTTCCCCACGACATCGATATCGGCGCTGCCCCGGAAGGGATCGTGGCCATGCCCAAGGGACTTCCGAGGGCATTCCGGCGGTTCAATCGCTACACGAAGGTCATCACCGCCAACGGGAAGGCGATCCACATCATCGCCCAGTCGCGGATCAGCGAGGGACAGATCGTGCGGGCCCGGGAGGTTCTGAGGATGTTCCTCAATGATGTGCCGGGTTCCGAGTTTGGCGCTGCCAAGGCCGCGTTGGGGAACCGGATGGCTGCCAACGAGGCCATGTTGATGCTGGTCAACGGGACCCACTCGGAGGGCAATGAACCCAACCTTCCGGCCCAGCCACTCTACCAGAACGAGATGCAGGTCGAGGGACACCGGTGGTACATCGAACAGGACTACGACCACCGCGATGCGACCTTCGAGGAGATCCTGCACCTCGTGCACGACACCGGGATCGGGGTGGACGGCCGTAATACCCAGCCCGGGGTGCTGCCCGCCTACCAGGCGGAGATCCGCCGGGCCACCAACAATGCGATGGCGGACAACTTCCAGATCTGGCCGCTGGGTGCGCGCCGGGATCGCGAGTGGTATGACGATCTCGCGGCTGAGAACAGCCTCACGCAGGAGTATCTGGCCAGTTTGATAGACAGCTACTACGGCTTGTGGGGCGCGTGGACAGAGAGTGCATCCCTCGGGATGTGGGGGGAATATATTGCCAAGACCCGGGACGAGATCAGGAGGGAGGATCCCATGGGCTGGTCCCTGATGGGGAAGTTCTTTCCCGAGTATCTGACCTACGAGGCCCGGATCGACCCGGACTTCACGGGCACCTTCAGGATGACCTTTGACCGGGCCAGGGCCTATACCCACCACTCGCAGTATCTCCTGAAGGCGAGACTGGTTGGAACCCGCGATTCGAACCTGACCGGGAATGCCCGGGACAACACCCTGACCGGCAACGAGGGCAACAACATCCTCGATGGCGCGGCGGGGGAGGACACCGCGGTCTTCCGTGGCAAGCGGGCCGACTATGCTGCCACGAGGGGCGCGGGGGGACGGATTGCTCTCGTTGACAGCGTCCCCGGGCGGGACGGTTCCGATACCCTGGTTGGGGTCGAGTTCGTGAAGTTCTCGGACCGCACGGTGCCGGCAGCTCAATTGGCCGACGGTTCGACCTCCCAGCTTGAGGCCTGGCGGGAAGAGTATTTCGCGGCCGAGACCGGCGATCCCACCCTGGAGGCGACGGTGTGGGGCAACCTTGCCGACCCGGACGGTGATGGAGTGGAAAACCTGGTCGAGTTCGCGTTCGGAAGCGATCCCCGCCGGGCCAGCGGCGGTCCGCCGATCTCCAATCTCCGGGTCGATGGTGCATCCATCAGGCTGACGCTCAACGGGGTCACCAGCGATCCAGTCACCACGGTGGCGGCGCAGATATCGACCGATCTGGAGACTTGGAATGAGGTCGTCGGCACGGTCGAGAACGATATCCAGGATGCGGAGGGACGCCGCACGCTCGATCTGGGCTATCCTCTTCCCGGTGATGCTGCCACTGGGTTCGTCCGGTTTGTGGTCAGGGGGAACTGATAAGTTTCGGCCCTCCGTGGTTGTTCATCGCGGTGTTGCCATACATCCATATCGGGCGAAGATCGTTCGTGCTCCCACGCGAGGTTACTTCTGAAATCCTGGATTCCTTGTCTCCCGATGACGTGCAGGCGCAGCGGAGTCGCAGGGACCTGGGTCGCATCAATGCGCTCATGGGCAATGCCCGCTGGATGCTTTCCTGTCTGTCCAATGTTCCTCCGGAAACGGAGATTCATGAACTTGGGGCGGGGGATGGATGCCTGCTCGGCAGGTTGGCAGCCAAGGGGTTTCGTTCCCGTGGGTATGACCTTGCGCCTCGACCTGCTGGTCTGTCCGAGGTGGTGTCCTGGCAACAGGGAGATTTTCTTGAAGAGGAGAGATCAATAAACGGAGTGGTGGTGGGAACGTTTGTGCTGCATCACTTTGAGGAAGACTCGCTGTACCGACTGGGTCGGCGGATTGCCGGGGCGGACCTTCTGGCCTTTGTTGAACCTCTGCGTTCTCGGTGGGCTCTTGCTGAAGGTTATGCTTTGATCCCTTTCGTAGGAAAAGTGACGCGCCATGACATGATCGCGAGTATTCGTGCGGGGTTCCTGCCCGGGGAGTTGCCCCTGGCACTGGGACTGGGAAATGATTGGGAGGTGAAGGAAACAACCACGTTGACGGGAGGGTATCGACTCCTGGCAAGGCGCCGATGAAGGAGGTGACCATCGTGGGTGGGGGCTTGACTGGACTGTCTCTGGGAATCGCCCTCCGTCGGGCCCGGGTACCAGTGATCCTGCACGAGGCGGGGCAGTATCCAAGGCACCGCGTATGCGGAGAGTTCATCAATGGGGTGGGAGAGGAAACGCTTGCGAGGCTGGGGATTGCCGATCTGTTTTCCGGCGTCCTGCGCCATGAGGAGACGAACTGGTTTCTCGGCAGGGAGTGTATTTACGAGGGACGGCTTGAGAGGCCTGCCCTGGGGATCTCAAGGAAGCGGCTTGACCTGGAGTTGGCCACGCGGTTCCAGGAACTGGGAGGCCAACTCCACACCGGGTCGCGGCAGAAGGAAGAGGTGGCAGAAGGACATGTCTGGGCTGCGGGGCGCAAGCTGGAGCGGAATAGCAGATGGCTTGGCCTCAAGGTTCACGTGCGGAAGCTGACCGATCGCCGGGGCCTGGAAATGCACCTGGGCCGTCACGGGTATGCCGGACTGGCTCCGATTGAGGGTGGCCGGGTGAATGTATGCGGTCTTTTCCGCAACCACCGCTATGGGGGACGGGGACTCGAATTGCTCTGGAACTGCCTCGTCGCAAATGGCCTGGGAGACCTTGCAGGACGTCTGCGTGGTGCGGATCCCGATGCCGACTCTTTTCTTGGGGTAAGTGCCTTTTCCTTCGGATTGCAGTCAGGGGCGAAAAACCTTCTGACCCTCGGGGATGCGGAAAGCATGATTCCTCCATTTACCGGGAATGGGATGTCGATGGCCTTTGAGGCGGCCGAGATCGCGGTGGATCCGTTGAGGCGTTATGCCGGGGGAACAGTGTGCTGGATGGGGGCCCTGAGAGACATCCGGGGGAGCCTGCGGAAGAGATTTCGACGTCGTCTCTTTACAGCACGCGTTTTGCATCCACTCTTACTGACAAGATCCGGAAGGAGTTTGCTGGCCGGCGCGGCGCGCTCGGGGGCGTTACCCTTCAGGACCCTTTCACGGATCCTGCGTTGACTGCCATGTTTCTTGAGTCTCTAGCCACGGCTGTACCGTCCCACTCCTACACCCAGAAAGACTGTCTGGAGGTGTTGCTGGGTTCACCCTCCGTGCAGCGGCTCAAGCCGCGATCGCAGGCCTTGCTGACCAAGGTGTTCTCCGGTGACTCAGGGATCGAGAAGAGGCATTTCGCGACCGATGATCTATCGTGGTTGTTCGACTGTAGCGCCGGGGAATTGAATGAGGCCTTCGAAAGGGAGGCTCCTCGTCTGGCGGGGGAGGCCCTCGGGAAGGCTGTCGAGGAGGCGGGGGTAGAGGCAAGAAATCTTGATGCGCTTATCGTGTGTACCTGCACGGGATACATCTGCCCGGGGGTCTCAAGTCATGTCGCTGAACAGGCTGGAATGCGGACTGATGTCTATCTGAATGATATCGTCGGGCTGGGTTGCGGGGCTGCGGTGCCCATCCTGCGGGCGGCGGAGGGATTCCTGCGGGCCAACCCGGGCAGCCGGGTGGCTACCGTGGCGGTCGAAATATGCTCCGCGGCGTTTTATCTGGATGACGATCCCGGAGTACTGATCAGCCTGTGCCTTTTCGGGGACGGTGCGGCCGCGGCCGTGTGGTCGGATGTACCGGGTGAAGGAAAATACCAGGCCGGTGCCTTCCAGACGTTGCATTGGCCTGAGGAGAGGGAAAAGATCCGCTTCGTGAATGCGGAGGGAAAGTTGAGGAACAAACTTCACCGCAGTGTGCCAGGGTTGGCGGGAAAGGCGGTGAGCGATCTGTATGGCAGAAGGCAGGGAGAACCGAACCGGATTCTCGCTCATACCGGGGGGCGGGATGTTCTCGACGAACTGGAGCGGGTGCTTGGGAGCGGAAGCCTTTCCGAGAGTCGGGAGGTGCTCCGGTACTATGGTAATTGCAGCAGTCCCTGTGTGCTGATGGCCCTGGAAGAGAGAATGAGGCAGGGCGTCCCGGACGAGCGCCTGTGGTTGACCAGTTTCGGAGCAGGTTTTTCTGCGCACTCCCTCGAGATGTGGCGGTAGCGCGACAGGATTGAGGGACTCAGCTGGCGAAGGGTCCGGATTCCTTTACAGCAACGATTCTTTCATATAGCGATAGGTTCACCGAAGAATCCTCAGAGGGTTCTCTGGAGCTGGGAACATCTGGTTTAATCGGCCACCTATTGAACCAGAGGTCCGTGGGCACTGACCGAAATCCTGACTAAAGAACACCAATGCGTGCGTTGCCCTTGCTTCTTCTTGTGCTGTTGCTGTCCAGACCAGCAGCCTTCTGCGACCAGACAACATGGGACTTTGAGGACGAGGTCGACCGTTTTGCCCCGAAGTCAGGATCGGCCTCCCTTGAGTATCATGACCCGACCGCAAGCGGGTGGGGGGATCTGGAAACGGCATATGGGTCTGCCTCCGCCTTTGGATTGCCTCTCGCGATGGGGCAGGACATGCAGGTGATGGCGTTTCCAGCCTGTACCGGTGCACAGGGATACAAGATTGAGACGAATTTCGCTCCCAACGGGCCCTACGGGGAAGATCTTGGTTATGTCTCAAACTACACCGTTGTGATGGACGTTCTGTTTCCGTCGGCGTCATCGAACGTTTGGCGGTCTCTCCTGCAGACGAACCTTTTGAACAGCGACGACGGCGACTTTTTTGTAAGTCCCGGGAATGGGATCGGAATCAGTGGTAATTATCGTGGAGAGATCAAACCCGACACATGGCACCGAATCGTCTGGTCGGTACGGGCCGCCCCGGGGGAAGGGCAGGCCATGCGATACGTTGACGGACAGCTGGTCGGGGCCCTGGGGACGACGGGAAGCGGGTTGGGTGAGAGATGGGCGATCGCATCGGATCTCCTGATGTTTGCTGACGAAAACGACGATACGGCGGCTGGCTATGTCGCCAGCGTATCCATCAGCGACCGGAAATTACCATATGAGGAGGTTGTGGCCCTGGGGGGGGTGAACCCCTTGGGAGCTGATGTACCGGGTCCGGCTGCACCGGTTTACGAGAGACGCATGGGCCGTCCGGTCAGGGCACTGGGGCATCGGGGGTCTTCAGCGTGCGCTCCTGAAAATACCCTGCCCGCAATCGAGCAGGCGTTCCTTGACGGGGCTGTAGGGACTGAGATTGACACGCGCATGACCAGTGACGGAGTCGTTGTCGTATTTCATGATGCGACCGTGGACCGGACTACTGACGGGACTGGTGACATTTCCTCCCTGACTCTGGCCCAGGTAAAGGAATTGGATGCCGGATCGTGGTTCTCACCTGATTTTGCGGGTACCAGGGTTCCAACCCTGGAGGAGGTCCTGATTTCGTCCAAGGGGAAGGGAATCATTTTCCTGGATGTCAAGACGGGCGGGCAGGCCCAGGGTTTTGCCGACGCGGTCAACGCGAGCGGTTTCCCGATCGAAGATCTATGGTTCTGGATGCCGGGGGACGCGAATTATGCAAGCCAGATTCGAGCCGTCCTGCCCGAGGCAAGGATTCTCTGGGGGGCACCGGATTCAACCTGGCGTACGGACCCCGACTATTTTGACGATCTCCGGGAATTAGGGGTCATCGGATTCTCCTATGGTTACGGAGGCGCGAGCCTCGACTTCTCCGCAGCAGCCAAGGCGGAGGGGATGATTGTTGAGGTTTACACGGTTCTGGACCCCGAGACCATGATCGAACTGGCCAATGTGGGGGTTGACTACATCGAAACGGATATCCCCCTGATCATGAGCATGATCCAGCCTCAGCAGGTAGCGGCCGCGAGCAATCCCGACCCGGAGAACGGGGTCTCGAACCTGGGCAGGAGTCCGGTGCTCTCGTGGACTCTGGCGGAGGGACAGATCATCGGCCATGAACTTTACCTAGGCACTACGAACCCGCCGGAGTTTCTGACTGATACGAATGCCAGTGTGTACCGGGTCGAAGATCTTGAGCCCGAGACAACCTATTACTGGAGGGTGGACTCAATCACCGGTAACGGAACTGTCACCGGAGCGGTCTGGGAATTCACCACCGCCCCGGCCCCGACGGAGGACGCCATTACGGAATGGCACATGAACGGGACCTTGGATGCGATCTCCGGTGATTCCGTTCTGACGTTTGCCGGCAACAGTGAGTCCCTTGTTTCCTGGGAGACCTCAGACAACAGCCTGGTTCCCCACATGAGCGATGGACCGGTTTCCTATCTCAGGGTGCCTGCCTTCGGGGCCCCTACCGAGGGAATAGATCTTTCGTTTCTTTCGATCGGGCCGAATGGAGGGGGGCAATATCTCAATCAGTTCACCTTTGTCTTTGATGTCCTCGTTCCCTCACCCCTGGACTGGACCCCGTTCTTCAATACGAATCCCGGGAATGCCAATGATTCGGACTTCTTTGTGCGTTCGGACTCTGCTCTCGGCATTGGAGACCTCGGGTATTCACCCGCCGGGACGTTCATCGCGGACGCATGGCAAAGAGTGATCTTCACGGCAGATCTCGGGGTCGGGATCGTCAAGTATTTCGTGGACGGGGTGCTGGTTCACCAACACAGCGGAGCTGGGCTCCTGGATGGGAGGTTCTCTCTTTACACGGGTCAGGATTTCCTGGCTGTCCAGGTTAAACTGTTCAGTGACGATAATGGTGAAACTCATGAGATTCTGGTGAGCGCCATCGCGTTTCTTGACCAGACCATAGACGAAACGACCGCGTCAGAACTGGGCGTGGCGCATTCAGGTGGAATCTATTTTAATTCGCCCGCAATCGCCCCCTTCGCATTGGAGGTTGATCCGGCCCCGGGTGGCGGATTGCAGTTTTCATGGGAAAGCACCCCGGGGAAACTCTATGACATCCTGGTCAGCCCCGATCTCTCTTCCCCGAGAGAGTCATGGGCCGGATTGGCCGGAGCGCAGGACATTGAAGCCGATCCCTCCGGGACCAATACCCTGGTCATCGCCCTGCCCTTCCCGGGGGAGGGATTCGTGGCCGTTCGTGAGAAGAATCCGCCACCGCTCTTTTTTGATGACCTGGAAAGCGGAGCAGGGGGTTGGACCACCCTTGTGAATGATGGTCTCGGGAATACCCGGTGGGAACTGGGATCCCCGGATGGCTCAACCGGGCCTCTCACCGGGGCCGATGGTTCAGCCAACGCCTGGTGCACCAACCTCGGC
>Ga0310342_100003211_pt1 | contig 10711 bp, 8 predicted proteins | sample S15DNA20500_MG_FD_206155 | JGI IMG/M metagenome (GOLD analysis project Ga0310342, IMG submission 206155) | Marine microbial communities from station ALOHA, North Pacific Subtropical Gyre - S1503-DNA-20-500_MG | ecosystem: Environmental > Aquatic > Marine > Oceanic | place: Pacific Ocean: North... | reverse complement strand
CTGCCCGCTGCCTGGATTCTAGTCGATCTCCTTCTTGGGTGTGGGCCGACGGGGCTGGTCGCTGCCACCCTCACCCTCTCCCGGCTCCTGGCCCCCGGGTCTCCGGCTCGGGCGCTGCCCCGGACGTTGACCACTGCGAATGCGCTGCAAGATCGCATCAAATTCCTTCGAATCGATGAAACCATCCCCATTCGTGTCCGTGCGCTCGAAATTCTCCCGCATCCGCTCCGGAGCTTCCTCCTTGTTGAGCTTTCCATCACTATCCTTGTCAAGGGATGCGAGGGACGGCAAACGCCTCCCGGGCCGCCTCGATGATCCCTGGTCTGATCCGCCGACTTCATCCCGGGTGACCTTGCCGTCGTTATTGCGGTCCAGCTTGCGCAGGGAAACCACTGCCATATCAATCTCATCCGCCTCGATTGTCCCGTTACCGTTCCGGTCGATCACCCCCATCAACCCTGTGGGTGGTCTGCCGCCTGGAGGCCTGCCACCTTGAGGCCGGTCACCTTGAGGCCGGTCACCTTGAGGCCGGTCACCTTGAGGCCGGTCTCGTGGAGCCCGGTCAGCCGGGGCCCGGTCACCTGGAGCCCGGTCAGCTGGAGCCCGGTCAGCCGGTGCCCGGTCCGTCGGAGCCTTGTCCGTTGCCTGGGCCCATCCGGTGGCGCCGGTTCCCAGCATCAGGCCAACAATAGCGAGGTATAAAAGTCCTTTATTTGCATTCATCTTACTGTTCTACGGTCATTTTGACGTATCGTGATCGTCACAACCATTTAAACCCCCTTGGACTGTAATAGTTGCGGTCGGCCACAACCCAACCCGGATCATGCCATCCGGTCGGGAACACCATCTGCAAACCCTCCTTTCCCGCGACCCGCGTGGCATGCCCAAACCGGGGTATTCCCGGGGCGGACTAGCGGCCAATCTTCCACAGGTGGTCCTCGGAACGAAGGAAGAGGGCTCCGTCCATGATGGCCGGGGAGGCAAAGATCCGCTCCTCCATTTCCAGTTCAAAGACAATCTTTCCGCCCTTGGGCGAGATCTCGGCCACGTAGGCCACCCCATCCTCGGTGGCGAGATAGAGCTTGTTGCCGATCAGGACGGGGGAAGAGGAAAAGTTTCCCGGAATCTTCTCCCTCCACTTCAGTTTGCCACTCTTCGCGTCGCGGCAGGTGAGCGAACCCGTATCATCCACCAGGTAGAGATAACCCCCGCTCTCCACGAAACTCGGGGTCTTGGGAATATAGCGGGTCTCCTTGAAGACCACATGCGTGTCGGTGACATCCCCCTTCGCTCCCTGCGGACGGATGGCGAGGAGGGAGGCCCGGTCGAATCCGGTTGCCACGTAGAGCAGGCCATTGGCGAAAACCGGCCGGGGCACCACCGAGTAGCCCTCTCCGTAGCGCACCATCCAGATCTCACTCCCGTCCTTGGGATCGTAGGCCGCCACCTTCCCACTGGCCTGGCTGATCACCTGCGTACGGCCATCGATCTCAAGAACCAGTGGAGTCCCGAAGGAGAAGGTCTTCTTCACCTTCTGCCTGCGCGGGGTCTTCCAGGCCACCTCCCCCTTCCTTCGATCCAAGGCAACAATCACGGGATCGGAAGCCCCGTCGGCGTTGAAAATCATCCTGCCGGCCACCACCACGGGAGAACTCCCGGTCCCGTGTACCGGAGGGTAATTGAAGGTCTCTTTCCAGATGACCTCCCCGTCAGCAAGCTTGAGGGCGGCACTCCCCATGTGTCCAAAATGGGCGTAGACCACGCCCTCCTCGAGGTAGGGTGTCGCACTGGCAAGCCCGTTCTTGGAATGGCGCTTCCTCACCTCTCCCGCATCGGGAGTGAAGAGGTCGCGGTTCCACGCAATCTCACCCGACTGCACATCGACCGCCACCACACCGAGAGTGACCTTCTTACCGTCCTCCCGCGCGACCGTCATGATGACCTTGTTCGCTCCGATCACAGGAGAGGACCACCCCTTGCCCGGGAGTTTCTTCTTCCAGGCTACTCCCTCCTTGAGTCCCCATTTCAAGGGCACATTCCTGGCGGTTGACACTCCCTGGCCATCGGGACCACGGAATTGGGGCCAATCCGCGCGGGCGGAAGAGTTGAGTACAAGCAGGGCAATCGTTCCGGAAAGGAGGACTTTCATGATAACAGGGGAGGAGGAGGGCCGCGTCGATTCCTTCCATAAAGGTCCCATCCTCCCTTGGCAAGGGACGATGGCCATCCCGGGGACCACCACAAACGGACTACCCTTTCGGGCCGATCTACCCACTCTTCCTCTTGAAAGTTTGCCGACGACAAGGTGTATTTCTACCCATGTCCAATTCACAACACCCGGCTCAATCCACCCGCCGCACCTTCCTGGGAGCCACCACCGCTGCCGCCGCGGTGCTCGGTTCCGCCGAACTCGTCTACGGCGACCATCACAAGGGAAAACCATTGCGCTTCGCCCAGATCGGCTGTGGGGGCAAGGGCAGCAGCGACCTCAACAACACAGTCTCCAGCGGAGGAAAGCTGATCGCCATGTGCGACGTCGACAAGGGCCGCGCCCAGGGGCACTTCAACAAGTACAAGGATGTTCCCCGCTACTCCGACTACCGGGAGATGCTGGCCAAGCACAAGGACGAGATCGACGCGGTGGTGGTCTCCACTCCGGACCACGTGCACGCGGTTGCGGCCCTTGCGGCCATGAAACTCGGCAAGCACGTCTACGTGCAGAAGCCACTCGCCCGCACCTACGGCGAGTGCATGGCTCTCCTTGAGGCCACCAGGAAATACAAGGTCGTGACCCAGATGGGCAACCAGGGCCACGCCGGTTCCGGTCTCAAGCTCTGGAAGAAGATGATGGACGACGGCGCCTTCGGCGAAGTGCTTGAACTGCACTCCTGGTCAAACCGTCCCATCTGGCCCCAGGGCATGACGAAGTATCCCCCGGAGGCTCCCGTTCCCGAGGGCCTCGACTGGAACTCCTGGATCGGCCCCATGGCGAAACGCCCCTTCGGGAAGGGATTCCTTCCCTTCTCCTGGCGCGGCTGGTGGGACTTCGGGGCTGGCGCCATGGGTGACATGGCCTGCCACAACATGGACCCCGCCTTCTGGACCTGTGGCCTGACCCTGCCCACCTCCATCAAGGCTGAGGCCTCCGCTCCCGCCGGGGTGGCCTACCCCAAGTGGTCGGTGATCACCTTCCAGTTTCCCGCCACCAAGGCCTGCCCCAAGGGCATCAAGATGACCTGGCACGACGGGGGCAAGCGTCCCAAGCCCCCCGCCGGGGCCGATCCCCGTCTCAATGTGGGCGGGAACGGCTGCATGATCGTGGGCAGCAAGATGTCGGCCATGGGCGGGTCACACGCCGGCACCCCACGCCCCATCGCGGTGGGCAACACGTTCGACAAGGACGCCATCGCAAAGGAATCCGCCCTCTGGCAGAGCGAACACCGCAAGCTCCGGGGGACCGACCACCACCGGGAGTGGGTCGAGGCCGCGAGGAAGGGCGACATCAACGCGCCCGGGAGCAACTTCATGTATGCCGCTCCCATGTCAGCCTCCCTCGCCCTCGGCGCGGTGGCCCTGCGCTTCCCCGGGGTGGAACTGAAGTGGGATAACCAGTCCGGCAAGTTCACCAACCACAAGGAAGCCAACAAGTGGGTCACCATCGATCCACGCAAGGGCTACGATTTGAAGGTATAGCCATTTCCCTTTCCGGACGGACAGCTCCGCGTCCGTCCTGGAAAGCAGGCCCGCTTCCCGACCCGGAGGCGGACCTTCCCCTTGCAGGGATCAGGCAACTGAATCCTTGAATCTGCGGCCCGCTCCTCTTTGATGCGCGGCATGAAGCACATCCTCGCCCTGACCTGCCTCTTCGCCCTTCCGCTTGCCCCTGTTACCGGGTGGGCCGCGGGCGAGGCCGGAAGTCGGCCCAACATCGTCTTCATCCTTTCCGACGACATGGGCTGGAACCAGCCGGGGTTCAATGGCAGCACCAAGGGTCTCACTCCCAACCTCGACGAGCTGGCCGGGGAGAGCCTGAAGCTCACCCAGTTCTACACCCACTCGGTCTGCGCTCCCACCCGCGGGGCCTTCCTCACCGGGCGCTATGCCTTCCGCAACTGGATGGACTGGCGCTCCGAGGACTTTGGCAAGCCGAGCTATCTCAAGGCCCTCGGCCTCACCCTCGCCCATAACGACCGGGGCGAACCGACCCGGCGCATCCACGCCCTCGACACCAAGGAACGCACCATCGCGGAGGCCCTCAGAGAGGCGGGCTATTTCACCGCCCTGGTGGGCAAGTGGCACTGCGGTGAATGGCTCGAGGAACACCTGCCCATGGGACAGGGTTTCATGCACCAGTACGGTCACTACGCCTGGGGCATCGACTACTACACCAAGACCATCGTCCACAATGCCCCGGCCCGCTTCGCAGTCTACGACTGGCACCGCAACCAGAAACCCCTCCAGGAGGAAGGCTACGCCACCGACCTCTTCGCGGCCGAAGCCGAACGGGTCATCGCCGCCCGGGCGAAAGACCCGAAGAAGCCCTTCTTCCTCTACGTTCCCTTCAATGCGGTCCACGGACCTCTCAACCCGCCCCGCGACTTCCCCGGCGGGAAAAAGGATCCCCTCGCCATCCGCGACGCCATGCTGCGCTCCCTCGACACCGCGGTGGGACGCATCGCCGGCGCCATCGACAAGCACGGCTTCCGCGACAACACCCTCTTCATCTTCACCAACGACAACGGCCCGGTCCTCGAATCGATGAGCACTCCGTGGCGCGGAACCAAGAACACCACCTTCGAGGGAGGTGTGCGCGTTCCCTGCCTGCTGCGCTGGCCGGGACACACAAAACCCGGTTCCACCAATGACGGAATGATGTTCGTGACCGACTTCTATTCCACCTTCATCAAGCTGGCCGGAGCCAGTGCCAGGCAGGACACCAGGGTCGACGGACTCGACATGAACGCCATGCTCTTCCGGGGCGCTCCCAGTCCGCGCAGAGAGATCGTCTTCGAGGTCACCGGAAGCGTCAGGGTTCCCACCATCCGGAGTGGCGACTGGAAGCTGATGGGCGACATGCTCTTCAACATCGCCAAGGATCCCTACGAGAAGAAGGACGTAGCCGGGGAGAATCCCGGCGTGGTGAAGCGCCTGGCCGCCCGCCTCGCCCAGGTCGACAGCGAGCGTCCGCCCCTCGGCGACAAGCCCCTCCTCATGGATCCCCCCCTTCCCTACATCTACGGACTCAAGGAGAATGCCAAACCGCCCAAGTGGCTCGTGAAGCACGTCGACGCCATCCGCGCCAGGCAACCCAAAAAGTGGGCGCCCGGCGAGACGCCCTGGCCGCAGGCCCCCATCGGCGTCAACGCCAATAAACAACCCGGGAGCAAGTAAACTGGTTCGATCCCCCGCCCGGACCGCGCCTCCCTCCCTCCTGTGGACAGGCTGTGAGCACCTTGGGAACTCCTTGCCATCTTTTCGCGTGGTGGTCGGGCGCAGGTTTTTTACCGTCCCGTGTGACTTCACGGATTGGTTTCTCCAAGGCCACCGCGGACGAGGTGGTTCTCGCCCGGGTGGGCAACCCCCTGCATGATGAACCCCTCGAAACCTCGCGCGAGATCTGCAGGATCGTGGAAGCCGATCGCGACCTGTTTTCCCAGCTGATCCTCAAGCCCTTCCGCAGCCAGGCGCGCTACCGCTTCGCCCATCACTCCTCCCTCGACAAGAACGAGACCTACACCTGTGCCCGGGCCATCTTCGCCGGGCAGGGATCCTTCCTCGAGAAGGGCTGCGAAATCGCCCGGCGTCTCTACGCCAAGTCCAATCATCCCAACATCAAGTCGGGAGACCTGTGCATCGCACGGGTCAGCAACCTCACGCTGGAAAGCGGTCCTGCCGAGGCTCTCTGCATCCTGAAGTCAGAAACGGTGGACCCCTTCCTGAGCATCTCCTCCCACCAGGGGGACCTCCGCATCACCACCGAGCATGGCATCAACCCCGACAGGATCGACAAGGGCTGCCTCATCCTCAATGTCCACGAGGACAGCGGCTACCAGGTCCTGACCTTCGACCGTGCCGGGGCACACTCGCGCTTCTGGCTGCGCGACTTCCTCGGGGTGCATCTCCGCACCGACGACTCCCTGCTCACCAACCAGGTGGCGGGGCTGGCGGTCTCCTTCCTGCAGAGTGACGACGGCCCGGCTGCCAGGGAGGCCGGGGACGTGGCGGAGCAAACAATGGCCGCCAAGCGCGCCATGAGCTTCTTTGAAAGCCGGAACCACTTCAGCATGCAGGAATTCGAGGAAGAAGTCCTGCGCCGCGATCCCGCCATGGTGGCCAAATTCAAGAAATACAAGGCCCGCTTTGAGGAAGCACAGGGTCACCCCCTCGCCGATGACTTCGGAATCACCTCGAAGGAACTGAACCGGGTGAAGAAGAAGGTCGGCGGGGTCATGAAGTTCGACACCGGGGTGGAAGTGCGCCTCCTCCCCGAGTTCCAGGAAACTGCCCTGGAGCGCGGCTATGATGAAACGCGCGGGATGGGCTACCTGAAGATCTTCTTCAACTCCAAGGAGAGCTGATCCACCCTCAGTCTGCGGCCTGCCGCCGGGCGTGCCGCACCAGGGCGGCCCGCACCAGTTGCCTCGTAAACCCCTCGTGTCCGGCCGGGTCCTTCATCAGGCAGAGGTCCGCACTCCCGGGATCGGAAGGCGGATAATAGACTCCGCAGTTGGGATTGATCTCGAGGAAGTAGGGCGTGCCGCCGGCATCCACCCGCACGTCACAGCGTCCGAAACTCGCTCCCCCGAGGGCCACGAAGAAGCGACCGGCCTCTTCCCGCAGGCGGGCGGCCAGAACCGGATCCTCCACCGGGAAACTCGACAACGCGTCGTAGTCCACCCACTTCAGATCCGCGTGCTTGAACTCCTCCCCCTCCGGGAAGCGATACTGCATGGGGACATAGCTCACCGGCCGGGCCGGGTCATCGGGATTCTCCGCCACCAGCACCGTGCACTCGATCCCGTCGATGTACTCCTCGACCAGGGCCGCCCCGTAGCGCGAGATGATCTTGTGCGCCTGCTGGAAGAGGCCGGCCTGCGACTGGACTCGCGAGCTCCGGCTCAAGTCCACGCTGGCATAACTGTTGTGGTGCTTGACGAAGAGGGGAAAGCGCAGGATCTCCGCCGCGCGCTCCACATCGGCCTCGTCCCGGGCCAGCACCGCGGCCGGGGTGGCGATCCCCTCCCTCCGGCAGGCCTCCTTCATCTCCTCGCGGGTCGGCTCGTAGTAATTCGAGGTCGCCCCGGTGAAGGGCACTCCCAGCCTCTCCAGGGTCTCCACCACCTCAATCCCCGGGATCCCCTGGTCCGCCGCTCCATCGCAGAGATTGAAGAAGAGATCGAATTCCCCTCCCTCCACCAGGCGACTGACCACCTCCACCGAGGTCTCCTTGCTGAGGGTCTCCACGTGCCACTGCGCCTCGGACAGGAAGGGCCGCGGATCACAGGGCCAGTCATCGGGCGGAAAGGGATCCGCGTCCAGGTCCTGGGTGGTAAGCAGGCAGATACGCACAATCGGAAGGCCTTGGCCGGGAGAGCTTTAGCCAGCATCCGGCTTCCCCACAAGCGCGCCGTGAATCTTCTCCATCCCTGTTGGCCCCTGCTGTGAAGATAGACGATGGCTGGACCATTAGGCCTCGGCCAGCCAGTCAGGCAGGATTTCCAACGACCGGGGTTTCCCCGGGAAAACCCGGCCCTCACCTTCCCTGCTTCTCCTCTTCCTCCTCGGGAGGCCGGGGGGCCCGGCGGGTCACCACCGTCTTGAGGTAGCGGAGGTAGGAGGAGGCGCTGGCCCGCTCCGCCAGGATCCGGCCCTTCATATCCATCACCCGGATGGCCCAGCCGCGGTAGTCGTCCCCGTTCTTGTGATCGTAGAACCCGGCCTCGTGGGAATAGACCCCGTCCCGGTCATAGAAGCATTCCAGCTTTTCCTTGATGCTGACATCACCCCCCCGTTCGTCGGACTTCTTCTTGGAGATCCAGGCCACGAGGAGGTAGAGCTCCGCGTTCTCCTCCAAGTTCCTGAACTCCACGTCCAGGGTCTTAATCGTTTTCTTGAGATCGGTGTCCTTGTAGGACTTGAGCTCGGTCCTGATCACGAGGGGCTTCTTCACCTTGTGGGTCTTGAGGTAATCCCGGTCGGCCTGGCTGAGCTTCTCGAGCTTGAGCTTGTAGAGCCTGCCCTTCACCTTGAGCTTCACCCAGTCCTCTCCCTTCTCTTCCAGCACCCCGGTGAGTTTCTTGCCTTCAATGCTGGTCCAGACACGCGGTTTTTCGCCTTCCTGCTCTTCTGCCGCGACACCCGGCAGGGCCATGAACGCCATCAGAACGGACAGCACCAGTCGTCTTGTAAGAATACCTGCAGGAAACATTGGGGCATCCTCTCCCATTCCCGGGAGGACCGTCAAACCGATTCTCAGCTTCACTCATCAGGCCCCTGCCACCCCCGCAATGACGGGCCCTTCCCGGTTTCCGGAAGCCTCCCGCCGCGACGCTTAAAACCTTCCATCCCGCACTTCAAAGTGGGTGGGCCTGCCCAGGGAAGGACCGCCGGATTGCACCCAGTGTGCCGTCCGCTCAAGAATGGTTTCCACGCTGGTGGGCGGGTCTCCCAGTTGGGCACAGAGGGCCCGGGAGTCGCTCAGGAGGGCGGTCCCGGCCTCCTCCCCGGTGAAAACGGGATCGCGCCCCAGCAGCTCACCAAGACGTCCGCTCACCTCCCGCACCCGGCAGATCCCCGGTGAGGTGAGATTCCAGGGCCGCGCCGGGGAGTCCGCCAGCGGAAAGGCCCGCAGGATCATTTCATTGGCATCCCCCTGCCAGATGCAGTTGAAAAATCCGTTGCCCAGGTCAATGGGATCGCGGTCCCAGACCTTCCGGGCCAGGTCCACCGGGACGCCGTAACGCAGGTCGGTGGCGTAGTTCAGCCTGATGAGCGCCACCCGCCTGCCCGCCTCCCGTGAGCCGTAGTCGAAGAGGCGCTCCCGCGCCACCGCGGCATTGGCATACTCCCCGAGGGGAGTCAGGGGATCGCCTTCCCGCGATCCCCCCTGCTCGACCCGGCTCAGCGGGTAAACGTTGCCCGTGGAGAGGGCCACCACCCGCAGCCCCACATAGCGCTCCAGCACGTGGAGTGGCGCCACCGTGTTGATGGCCCAGGTCAGGGACGGATTCGCTTCGGTCCCGAACTTGAGCCCCACCAGATAGAGCACCTCTCCCGCGTCTGGAAGCCCCCTCACGCTGTTGCGGTCCAGGAGATCCGCCGTCACTGTCTTCACCCCTCGGGTTCGCAGCCACTTCTCCTTGGCCGGATCACTGAAGCGGCTCACCGCAATCACTTCCAGTTCATGCCCGGCTGCCTCAGCTGCCCGCCGGGCGAGGACCGCCAGGGACGGTCCCATCTTTCCCCCGGCCCCGAGGATCACGAGGGGACTCCGCAGTTCCCGGATGGCGTCGACCAGGACCGGGCGCGGGGCGGTGAGCTCTTCATCGAGGGCCACCTCGGTCTCAATCAGATTCGCCATTCCTCCTTCTACCCTCCCTCCCCTCGGCTCACCAAAGGAAAAGAAAAGACCACGGACCGTAGCGGTCCGTGGTCTGCAGATTCTGGCCGGTATGGCGGGGCCTAGACTTCCTCCGGGTTCAGCCACCGGAAGCTCACCAGCTTGAAACGGCGCCCGAACTCGATCTCGTCGGGGCTCCTCTTCACCACCGGATTAAGGCCGCTGGAATCCGAATCGATCGGTTCCGGCGTGCGCTGCACGATCGCCTCGCACCAGGCCCGGGCCTGCACGTTGCCCTGCGCGTCCACCGACTCGCCATAGGAGCGGATCAGGAAGGAATCCGAACGCGGACGCAGGGCCGACCCGATGGCCTGCACGATGTCCCCCTGGGTCAGGTAGCTGGGAAGTCCCCACGCCACCGAGTCAGGCTTCTGGGTCTGCTCCAGGCGCGTGGCATCGCTCATGTTGTCGAAACTCACGTTGCGCAATCTGTCCCGCGGGTTGTTCGGAATGCGGAGAATCTCGTGCTCGTCGAACTCCGCGTTAATCCCGGAACGCTGGATGGCGGCCTCGATCGGTCCCGCGTCCCCGTGCTCACTGTCCACCAGGCGGCGGTTGATGAAGTCCGACAGTCCGAAGAAGGGCGCCCGCTCCTTCACCTCCCGCACGATCTCCTGCGCGAGACGCTCAAGATCACTGTCGGAAGTGTCGCTGCCGTCGATGCTCAGGAAGCCGGAGGTGGCTTCCTCGTCATCCCAGTTGCCGTCGAGATACTCGCCATTGGGCGGATTGATCATCCGCGGGAAGGGAACCGCGTCCTCACTGGCATAGTCACCCGCATTCATGGCGGAGGCCAACACGGCCTTCCAGGCGTCCACGCTGACGGAGTTCACGTTGAATCCGCCATTGAGCCAGAGCTGGCTGGCCGCCTTGTGGAAGTTGACTACGTCATTGCTCACGTTGGTTCCGGTTCCCACCAGCTGAAAGCGGCCGTTGGGAAGCGGGTTCTCCTCGGGACTCTCCACGAAGGCAATCTTGCGCGCATTATTACCAGTGGAGACGAAGAAGTTGTCCCAGAGGTTGAAGTTCGTCTCGTAGCTCAGGTCATAGACCACGAAGTGGTCGTCGGGACGGTTGAAGAGAATCTGGCGG
>Ga0310342_100003208_pt1 | contig 10714 bp, 6 predicted proteins | sample S15DNA20500_MG_FD_206155 | JGI IMG/M metagenome (GOLD analysis project Ga0310342, IMG submission 206155) | Marine microbial communities from station ALOHA, North Pacific Subtropical Gyre - S1503-DNA-20-500_MG | ecosystem: Environmental > Aquatic > Marine > Oceanic | place: Pacific Ocean: North... | reverse complement strand
CGAAGGAATTTTCCCGCCGCCGCCTGCCCAGATACCGCTCGAAAACGACGAGGATGAACGTGCGGCGGCCGTCGGTTTTGCCCTGCATCACCACCGAACACAATGAACCTGAATATCAAATCGCAAACTTAATGTTTTGCGAACCAAGAATCGTATGGAGAATTTTCTACAATTTTTTGAGCAGACGGGGTTTGCCTATCTGAAATTTGGGAACGTCATCATGATCGTGATTGGTATCACGTTCATTACGTTGGCGATTCGCAAGCACTACGAGCCCTTATTGCTGGTGCCAATCGGCATGGGCATCATTGTGGGAAACATCCCCTTCAACAAAACCATGCAACTAGGCGTGGATAACCAGGGTGCCATTATTGTTGAAGACGGACGCGTGTTGACCAAGACCGTCGAGGACTCCGACGGTGACAAATCAGAGCGGGTTCGTTCTCGACCGGGTAGTGTGTTGGGCTACCTTTATTTTGGTGTCAGTCACGGTGTTTTTCCACCACTGATTTTTCTGGGGATTGGCGCCATGACCGACTTCTCCACCATGTTGTCCAACCCCAGGCTGGTCTTGCTGGGAGCGGCAGCTCAAATCGGTGTGTTCCTGACATTTCTCGGCGCTTTGTGCCTGGATTTCCCCGCCGCACAGGCGGGCGCGATCGGTATCATCGGCGGCGCTGATGGTCCAACTGCGATCTTTCTCTCCGCCAAGTTGGCTCCTGATTTGCTGGGGGCGATTGCCATTGCGGCGTACTCCTACATGGCTCTTGTACCCGTGATCCAGCCGCCGATCATGAAACTGCTGACGACTCAAAATGAACGCAAGATTCGCATGAAACCGCCGCGTGAAGTTTCCAAGGCAGAACGGATCGTTTTCCCGATTGCCGCATTCTTGATCTGCACATTGCTGGCTCCCGGCGCACTGGTATTAATTGGGATGTTGTTCTTTGGAAATTTACTCAAGGAGTGCGGGGTCACTGAACGGCTGGCGCATAGCGCCCGTACGTCGATGATCGACATTGTGACCATCTTGTTGGGTTTTTCGGTGGGTGCAAGCACGGCTGCTAGAAATTTTCTGCAAAGCGAATCTCTGCTGATTTTTGCTTTGGGTGCCGTCGCTTTTGCGATCGCCACGGCTGGCGGCGTCCTCTTCGCAAAAGTAATGAATCTGTTCTTGAAAGAAAAAATCAACCCCTTGGTGGGTGCAGCAGGAGTTTCTGCGGTACCCGATTCGGCGCGTGTGGTCGAGATGGTAGGATTACAAGAGGATCCTGAAAACCACTTGTTAATGCATGCGATGGCACCCAATGTGGCGGGTGTTCTCGGTTCTGCGGTTGCCGCCGGAATTCTCTGGTCATACTTCAATTGACATCAACAGGTAAACAAGAGTGGCAAAAAAAATCCCTTTTATGTGTACGGCGTTTCGAGACGGCTTTCAGTCGGTTTACGGAGCTCGTGTATTGACAAAAGACTTTCTCCCCGCGTTGGCAGCGGCCCGTGATGCGGGCATTGATTATTTCGAAGCGGGTGGGGGTGCGCGTTTTCAATCGTTGTATTTCTACTGCAACGAAGACGCGTTTAACATGATGGATCAGTTCCGCGCAACAGCAGGTCCCTCTGCCAATTTGCAGACGCTCTCGCGTGGTGTCAATGTCGTGGGACTTGAATCCCAATCGAGTGATATCATCAAATTGCACGCGGAGTTGTTCAAGAAGCACGGGATCACGACGATCCGCAATTTTGACGCGCTTAATGATGTCGATAATCTGGTTCACAGCGGCCAGTGCATTGTTGAAGCAGGATTGAAGCATCAAGTCTGCGTGACCTTGATGGAGTTACCGCCCGGCTGTGAAGGCGCGCACACCGCCGAATTTTACACCAACCGGTTACAACAGATCCTGGACGCAGAGATACCGTTTGACTCGGTCTGCTTTAAAGACGCTTCCGGAACCGCTGTGCCGTCCAAGGTTCATGACACGGTCAAACGCGCCCGGCAGATTCTTCCTGCAGGCACATTCATCCACTTTCACACACATGAAACGGCTGGGATTTCCGTACAAGCCAACTTGGCTGCGCTCGATGCTGGCGCCGATGCCATTGATCTGTCGTTGGCGCCTTGTTCCGGCGGTACCTGCCAACCCGATATTCTTGTCATGTGGCATGCCTTACGGGGTTCGGATTACACCCTGGGAATCGACATCGACAAGGTACGTGAAGCCGAAGAGGTGTTTAAAGAGTGCATGCAGGATTATTTCCTACCTCCCGAAGCGACCACGGTCGAGCCACTGATTCCTTGGAGTCCGATGCCAGGTGGCGCCTTAACGGCCAACACGCAGATGATGCGTGACAACGGAATCCTGGACAAATATCCCGAATTGATCAAAGCCATGGGAGACGTCGTCCGACGTGGTGGGTTTGGCACTTCCGTGACGCCCGTCTCACAGTTCTATATCCAACAAGCCCTCAATAACGTGATGTTCAAGCCTTGGGAGAAAATCGCTCCCTCGTATGGCAAGATGATCCTGGGTTACTTTGGCAAGACTCCCGTCCCGCCAGATCCTGACATCGTCCGAATTGCATCGGAACAACTCAATCTTGAACCGACAACGCGGTCGCCCCTGGAGATGAACAACGAAGATGCCACCAAAGGTGTGGATGCTGCACGGGCAACACTCCAAAGCGCAGGCCTGCCCATCAATGATGAAAATGTCTTCATCACTGCCACGTGCAAAGAGAAAGGCATTGCCTTCCTGAAAGGCGAGGCAACCGTTGGTGTGCGAAAAGTCGAACCAGAAACCGCCGAGGCTCCCGCATCAAGCGGTAGCGCCTCCGGAAAATATGACCTCAAGATCAATCAACGGGTATTCCAAGTTTCTATTGACGGTCGTCATGTCACGGTTAACGGCAAGACGTTTGAGGTGGATCTCCAATCTGCCTCGGACAGTAGCGCGGTCGCCGCGACGGCACCATCGACCAAAGACGTTGCGGTCAATGCTTCGATGCCGGGTGTCATCCTCAAAGTCGAGAAACAGATTGGAGATCAGGTGAACCGGGGTGACACCGTCATCGTATTGGAAGCGATGAAAATGGAAGTGACCGCAACCGCACCGGCAACGGGTACGATTTCCAGTATTGATGTCAAACAGGGCGACCAGGTGGTCAACGGGCAGCGGTTGGCAACGATTGCAGTTTGACACGACTTCCCATTTCTCCTGAAAGCAAGGACGTAATGATTCTGGGGGACTGATTGCTCGCAGACCAAGCGATCGTGGAATTCGACAGCCTTCCCAGGATCGCAGGGGCATTCGCCATTGCTGAATTCACGGTGGCAACTCGGTTTCGTCGACGAGCTCCGACAATGAAGCGCGACGCACCCCGAAAACGGTGGAGGTGAGGCCTGGAACTCAGGCGTGGGGGCGCCGGGAGAACACGAATAGGTTCCGGTCTCCGGATATTCTCTGAATCCTGCGCGTGATCCGTCGCTTGAGCTGCTTGCCGAGGCTGACTCGACGGGGTTTGCCCCGAGTTGGCTGCGAGTCCAGCCACTGGTGGTCCTCGAAGCCAACCGCGGTCAGCATCCGGGTCATCGATCTTTCCTGGAAGAACTGTAGATGATGTGGAGCGGAGACCAGGGCGCCGGCAATTCGGGGTACCGCCTTGGCGATGGCCAGGGAGAGGTTCCCGACATTGGGTGTCTTGATGAAGGCCAGCCCCCCTGGCTTGAGCACCTCGAACGCTCTCTCCAGGAACTGGGCCGGTTGGGTCAGGTGCTCTACAACGTCCCAGAATGTAACGAGGTCATATTGGCCTTCGTCTTCGATGGCCGCCGCCAGGAAGTCGCCACTTTCGGCCTGCAGGCCTTGGTCATGGCACAACTGAACCGCCGGCTCGGAGACGTCGAAGCCCAACCCTCGAAACCCTGCATTGGCGAGCGCCAACAGGAATGCACCATTTCCGCACCCGACGTCAAGCACACGACTGCCGGCAGGAACGCGGTGGCTGATTTGCTCTGCGATGAACTTGCTCGCGAACTGTTGGAAAAACGGGTCCTCTTTGAAACCATCGTAGTCGGCATCGCTGTAGGTTTCGTCGCAGCTCTCCTCACCCAACGAATCGGGCCAAATGAGGGTGTGCCCACAAGCGGAGCACTGGACCCAGGCATGGCCACGGTAGTTTGAGGTCCGTGAAGCGATCGGTAATGGCTCTTCGCACGCGGGACAAGGGGCGGTGGCGACGTCAACAGTCATGATTTTCCAGTTCCGCTGCCTCGGCTCCGGTTGGAGACATGGAAGGAGCCGTGAGAGCCAGGTGGACCTCTACGAGCCCAAGGTACGACACGGCACTTCGTGTATCAAGGGGCGGCGGGTGACAAAGGACGGCGGGTGACAAAGGACGGCGGGTGTCAAACCCGGGCTCACTGAGACGGACAGGAAATTTGATTTCCACCGGCAGGTCTGAGCCTACCAGGAGGAAATAGTGAATTCAAGCGGAAAAGGAATCACTTTGCTTCGATAAACATTACCTTTTTTGCACAATATTTTTCTCTATTCTGCCAGACCCAAAAAAGGTTTTTCGCATGGACAAATCACCTAAGATTTTCTGGCTTTTGCTCTCTCTTACTTTTCTGGAAACAGGTATCTGGGCTGATCGGCCAAACGGGGTCTTTATTCACGTTGACGATATGGGCTACGGTGATATTGATCCTTTCGGGGTCACGGATATCAAAACTTCCCACCTTGACCGGCTAGCTTGCGAAGGTGTCAAACTCACCGATCGTCATGCAGCAGGGTCAGTGTGTTCGCCAACACGGGTTGCTTTCCTCACAGGACGCTACCAACATCGCGCGGGGATCGCGGCGCGGCGTCTCGATTTCGACACGAGAAATGCGTGGATTGTGCAGTGTCGGCTCATTCGAATTGTAGTTTCAATAATTTTCCATCACCAGCGGACAGCTCAATCTGGGATCCCACCTCCTTTCCGGTCAATACGTCCGTCGCCGCGACGCCGTTCCACATGAATCTGGTTTTTTGCTTCACATCCTTGTTCGCCAAAACAACATATCGCGTGGATGGCATGCCTGAGAACGCCCGAGCGACTACGGCATCGGGGACGTCGGGAAGCCTCAAATCCATCGGGCGCAGAGTCAGCAATGTCGGAGACAGCCTTGCCAGGTCGGCGTTGATCCGCTTGAGCTCATCCAACCTGCCATCGATTGGATCTAAATTACTATCCACCAGCCCTTGTATTGCGTCACCCTCGACGCCGGTTGTGGACTGATAGATGAAGTGCATGAACCCTTTGGCACCATGCGCAATCGCCAGCCAGATCTGGGCGCGAATCTCCGCTCGCGTGGGCTTTTTCCAGCGGTTCAGTTTGCCGAACACCTGCGGAGCGATCCAAAGTGGACGGTCACCCGCGAGCCGTTGCGCACGCTGCAACTGGACAACGTGTTCGGAGAAGTCTCCGGACCAGTTATTCACGAAGGGATAGGCGTCCACCAACAGGGCCGGCAACTGCAGCGTAGACAATACGTTTTCGTATTGGCCCGCAACGTCCGCAATGCAGGCAAGGCTGGGGTGCTCTGGATCCGACACCTCGAGCGCCAGCCTGGCAAGCTCGGCCCGTACGATCTTACCCGGTTCGACCAGCGGCTCATCGAAAATGTAATAGCCGGCCACTGCCGGATGACTGCGTAAGCCTCTCGTAACGCGCTCGGTATAATCATGCATGTTCACCTGCTCACTCGACCGGATCATTGAGGCGATCTCCGGCAAGTGTAGGACCACCTTGATACCGTGTTGCTGCGCGCTGTCCAACATGATCTTGCGGTGGTCAACGGGCGTCCAATAAACAATCGCCAGGTTGAACCCGTGTTCCGCAAGATCTTTCATCGCGCGGGCGTAGTAATCCTGCGCCGCCTGGGGGTCAGCAATGCGAGTTTTACTTACCAGCGAGTCATTCTCGTTGAAGAAAAACACGCCTCTGGCAAAACATTGGCCGAAGTGAGTCGCTCTCTGTCTGTGCGGTGTCCTCACTACGAAATTGTCGTATTTCGAAGTAGGAGGCATGGACGACGGTGGCAATCCGCCAGCGCCATCGTCGTGAAAGAGGCCAACCTTTCCCGCCTGGAACAGGGTCGTCATCTCGCAGGAAAGCGAGTCGGTATTTCCGTTACAGTCCGTAACCCTCACCGTGATGATGGGACCCGCAGCCGTTGCGGTTAGATGCAGCGGTCCTGCCTTGTAGAAATGAGGTTTGGCTTTGTAGGCGCGTTGATGATAGAAATTATCAATCACTTCGTAGATGAACAGGGATCCGCCGTCGCCCGGATGGTATCCCGCCAGAATGTAGTTTTTGTCGTCGGTGTACCGCAGCACGGCGTGGTTGAAAGAACCCGTACTGGCCCAGATCGGCAGACCGGATTTCGGCCAGGGAATGATCTTCCCTGCGGGGGAAGGGATGAAGGGCGTCGAGTCCACATCGATGGTACAGTCCGCCAGCAGGATATCGGAAACGACAATCATTGTGCGATCGGCCGGATAATCACCGACGAGGACGGCAGGGCCGCCGACCTTGGTAAGCGTGGGCCTGATCAGCGGTGTCGGGCGACCCGGGTGGATGCCCTCGGTCAGCGCGGTGGCCTGGAGTAACCCACCCATATCGGCCCAAGCGCCCCAGATGACCTGCCAGTCTGGTTTCCTTCCATCGTCGAAATTATCCGTGAACACGATCGAACCGGTCGGCAGCGCAGGATTCACGACGGTCACCACAGCCTCATCGCTAGCGGTCACCGGTACCTCTGAAGCGGGGCCCGTGATCGTTGTCTCTCCCGCTATGAGCACAACCGCCGGGTCTGAATCGACCGTGCCAAGACCGATCGCTACTGCCGCGATCAGACGAATCGCTAGTTTCGTTTTCATTTTCTTGTCCTTCTTTGCGTGGTGGCCCGACTCTGTGTCAAGTTTCCGGCATACAAGTACCCCCGCGCCGAAAGTGCGTACTTTATGGTTTCCTGAGTTTACGAGCAATGGCCTTGTTACCGATGGGGTGCGGCTGCTCGAAAAATAGTTACTTCGGCTATTGCTACTGGCATACTGGATGCTTGCAATGCATTGAAGGAGGCAAGGGAATGAGCATTTTGAGATCTTCTAGCACATCTTTGGCATTGCTGACGGCAATCGCTGTGCCCGTGAAGGCAAAGATCCTCATGGGAGGTGACGTGAATCCCGGCGGCACGTCACTTCAACCTGATCCACGGGCAGCTGGAGAGAAACTGTACGTAGGCGAATCTGGCATCGGCACATTGACCGTGCGAGAAGCCGGTCAGGTTTCGAATCAGTACGGTTACATTGCCTTACAATCCGGCTCACTGGGTCTAGCAGCAGTCAAGGGCGCAAACTCGCAGTGGAGCAACTCAGAGGAACTGATCGTGGGCTTCTCTGGAATCGGTATGCTGGACGTCGAGGCGGGCGGCGTGGTTTCTAATACTTTGGATGATATCGGTGTCATAAGCGGTTCGGTTAGCGAAGCGACGGTCACCGACACGGGCTCCGAGTGGAACAACTCAAGTGATCTGCATGTGGGCAATTCTGGTGACGGGACGCTGAACGTCATTGGTCAGCCCCGTTAGCCGGAGCGTTGGCAAGCAGTTCAGCCAATTAACGACAATAACGGTAAGCTGGCCGCACAAATCAGCTGCAAGTTGCTTCAAATCGGCCGTGGACCGCCCGAGAGTTGCACCACCGAACTGGCATGCTGGTATCGCGGTGAGTGGGGAAACCACCGGGGAACAAGTGCCAACAGAGCAGAATCTTGCAGTTTGAGTTGCCAGAAGTTTATTTCTTTGCATATGCGAGGTGGTTTCTATATATTATCAAAAGTAAGTATCAGACCAAGCGGGCCTACCTTCAGCGGGTCTTAAACTGGTATCCGGCATGTCGTTTTTTCGTGCTATTCTTGGAACCCTGGCAATGAACCGGCAGCATCACCGTTGGCTACACGTTGAACGGCTTGAAAACCGTCGGATGCTCTCGGCCGTCCCTGGTGCTTTTGATGCCAGTGCCGGCGTCGACGTCGGCAACTACACGGTTTTGCCGGACGACCTGGGCAGCCAGACCACGTTGGTCAACGATGACGGGTTGGGCACGTCCATGGGTCGGGTCGATGACGAACTGGCAAAGGCGGAATTCGAAAGTTCGGCAAGTTACCCACCTATTCTGGTCACCATCAACGTGCATGGTCACAACTATGGATTCCCCGAGCGTGCCACCATTCTCGAAAACTGGGAGTCGACCAAGCAAGACCGTTACGACAGCGACAAGGAGCAGATTCTCTGGATTGCCGATCTGGCCGAGTCGGCCGGTGGGCTGGTCAACTACCAGCTCAACGGGGAGTATTGTCGCGACGCGCGCCTGCTGAACGGCGATGACACGGCGCACCTGGCGGCGCTGGAAGACCAGGGACACGTGATGGGTTCTCACTTTCACATGTACCGCTTTTCTGGTCAAAATGAGTTCTGGAAGCTCCTGTCCACATCGATCGCAAGCCAGGCCGATCTGGAGCAGATATGGAGTGACCAGGTCGGTGAGTGCGAGCAGACCCTGGGTCACAGTCTTTTTCGTATCGACCCGGCGATCAATTCGTCGCTGGTGGATTCCGCAGCGATTGTCGAGGACTTGAAAGAAGCAAGCCAGCCACAGGTCGAACCGGGTTCGGAGACGTTCTCGTACACCGATTGGAATCAGAAGCCCTGGAACCCCTATCGTCGAATGCGGGGCACGGAACTTACCGAAGACCCCGAACGCGACCTACTGGCGATCACGTCAATCGGGCAAGTGGGGCGGCTGATACCCTCAGGCAAACACCAGTTGATGAGCAGCGTCGCCCAGATTCAACGCCAGTTCCTTGCGCTGGTGGCCGAGTGGCGAGAGAACGAGCGGCTGGGGCTCACGCCAAAAGTTTGGCAGTTCGGAATCATGACCCATCCCAACCAAAACATCACCTACCAGGACGAGATGCAGGAAATCGTCGAATGGCTTGCCACCTGGACCGACCAGACGACCGCAGAGGGCAACCCCATCGCCGAGTTTGCCACGGACGCTAAAGTCGTCGAACGTTTTGAGCAATGGGAAGAATCTTATCCTGGCGAATCCTCTTTCGATTACGACTGGGAGGCCTATCTCGCGGGTAATCCCGAGCCCTATCCCTATCTGCTCGAGGGGGTGTCACTCGGGTTAAAAGATGCGGAGCTCGACGCGCAACTGACCGATTGGCAGACGGAGGGCGTGACGGTATTTCGGCTGTACAAGCGCGAAGTCGTCCGCGGTCCAGCCGACAGTGAAGGTCTACGGAGTATGAACATCGGTGATCTTTACCAGGAGCCTCTCTATCTGCTCTGGTCAACCACCGGGGAAAGCGTGGAGTTAGACTTCTCGGCCGAGAAGAGTGGCACACTCTACCAGACCGACGGCGAGACAGGCGAGCTGACCACTGTCGACGCAGGCAGCCTGACGGTTCCGCCCACGGCGGTGGTGGTTTCGGCAGTCGAGGACGTCTCTCAAGCTACAGCAGGCCCCAGCGCCATGTTGGCTTTGCACCTTGACCCCAACAACTCCGTCGGCGAGATCGAAAATGCCACCCCCGAGCATTGGGAGAGATTGGAGGCGTTTGTCGAAGCTGCTGACCTGCACGAACATAAATTGACACTGCTGATGAGTTCAAGTTGGGTTGACCTCGTCGACGGCACTCTTGACGGGGTGAACAGAATCGACCAACTCAAGTCATGGATTGAAAAGGGGCATCAGCTGGGCTACCACCACCATTCGTGTGATCACAAACACCCCGACGGTTACCGCGATGTGACAGGTGACACTTGCCAGGGTGAAGAGGACCGCGGATCGGTTCAGGCTTCGTTCGCAGAGGTTTTTGCGTTGGGTGAGAGCATGATCGATTTGGGTGCCAATCCGGACCTGGCCCGGGTGGAGATAGCGGCCCAGGGGCCTGACGACAACAACAAGTACCGGTCGGAAGAATGGCAACCCGAAGCGATTTATGCCACGGGCCCTGTTGGGGACAACTCCGATGGTCATGCAGTCCACAAGTTCATCACGCTTCCCCGGTGTACCGAGAATTACGGCAACAACTATGAGACCCGTACGGCAACTTATCAAGTTGCCGAACTTGGCCATGCCCAGCTCGACGTAGGCGACTTTACCCACAGCAAGCGCAACAATAACCTGACCCGGCTGGGGATCGAAATCGACCAGATCCTGACGGGAGATCATGCCGACTCGGGAGTTCATATCGGGGTCGTTTTTCATCCGCGCGAATACGCGGAGAACACCCGGACTAGTATTGGAGATGATTACGCCAGTGACAAAGTTTACCTGGACGCCGTGCTTGAATTATTTACCGACAAGGGCCTCCCGGTCGTCACAGCGCGGGATATTCTGCAAGCGTCCAGTTCCTGCATCACCCCTGGTTTGGCAGGTGATTTCAACGGTGATCAGATCGTGGATGATGCCGACATCGATGAGTTGTTTTCGGCGCTGAAGGCTGGCAGCGGGGATCTTCAATTCGACGTGGACAGCAGTGGCACGGTCACTTCAGCCGACGTAACGTTTCTGGTCGAATCGATCTTGGGAACCCGTTTTGGCGACATCGACCTGGATAAAGACGTGGACTCGTACGACCTGACCACGTCAATTATCAACTT
>Ga0310342_100003207_pt1 | contig 10714 bp, 8 predicted proteins | sample S15DNA20500_MG_FD_206155 | JGI IMG/M metagenome (GOLD analysis project Ga0310342, IMG submission 206155) | Marine microbial communities from station ALOHA, North Pacific Subtropical Gyre - S1503-DNA-20-500_MG | ecosystem: Environmental > Aquatic > Marine > Oceanic | place: Pacific Ocean: North... | reverse complement strand
AACCCGGCCAACAGCGCCAGTGCGAGAATCACTACCTGAGGGTCGGAAAAATGACGCCGGACCCAGTCGCGGATGACGTTCATACCCGCTTATGCATTTTCCTCGGCCCGAGGAAAAGGCGAAAAGATGCAAAGTATGCGGGTTACGCGTTACTCAGGTTTCCAATAATCGCGATCAGAGGCAAAAACAGAGCGATGACAATGGTCCCGACGATGACGGCAAGAAACACGATGAGGATCGGTTCGATGACCGACGTAATGCCGGCGACGGCATTGTCGACTTCATCTTCGTAGTTATCCGCGACACGCTCCAGCATGTCCGGCAATGCGCCGGTCTCTTCCCCGACTTCCACCATACTGACCACGACCGGCGGGAAAATCCCACTCGCCTCGATGGGCGGCGACATGTTTTCCCCTTCTTTCACGGCATCGTGGACCTTGTTGACTGAAACAGCCACCACTTCGTTCCCGGCGGTATCACGCACGATGTTGAGTGCCTGCAGAACCGGTACGCCGGAGTTCATCAGCGTGCCCAGGGTTCGCGAGAACCGGGCAATGGCGGTACGCAGCAGAAGACTGCCGAACAGGGGGATTTTGAACTTGAACCAGTCGATGGCATACCGGCCTTTTTTCGTTTTCCCGAACGCGTAGACGCCGACAACGACCCCCACGATGACGCCAATAACGGCGTACCAGTAATCTACGAGGCCGCGGCTGGTATTGATGACGAAGCGGGTAAGTCCCGGCAACTGCTCATCTCCCAACATATCGGAAAATATCTCTTCAAACTTCGGAATAATGAAAACCAGAAGGAAGGTAAGAATCCCCATCGCCATTACCATGACCACGATCGGGTATATCATGGCAGCGGTAACCTTATTCTTTATCTTCTGGGCCTTCTCCATGAACTCAGCAAGGCGGCGAAGCACAATATCAAGGATACCGCCAACCTCTCCTGCTTTCACCATGTTGATGAACAGGCGGTTAAAGATCCGTGGATGCTGGGCGAGAGATTCAGCGAACGTGGTTCCCGACTCGATCGAATCGGCCATTTGCTCGATTGCATCGCGGAGTATCAGGTTTTTTTCCTGTTTCTGGAGGACACGAAGTCCGCGCACCAGCGGCAGTCCGGCGTCAATCAAAGTCGCCAACTGGCGGGTGAATGCCATCAGCACTTTCTGCTTCACGCCGCCCATGTTGGGCATGCGGATTTGCATGTTGAGACCTTTGGCCCCGCCTTTTTTGGCTTTCTTCCCGGAGAACGCGCCCGCACGCGTCTTAGTACCGGCAGCGCCTACTTCGTCGATGTCTGTTGGAAACAGGCCCTTTTCACGAATGTTGCTGATGGCGGCCGTCTGGTTGCTGGCATCAATCGTGCCTTTCTGTTCCTGGCCCGTCGCATCGAGTGCGATATATGAGAACTTCGGCATGGCTCTTCCCGTCTCCGTTTCTCGCCACTGGTCTCTCCGGCACCACCCGGAAAAGACAGGGACAAATGTCTCTTACGTATAGCGTGTCACTTCATCCACCGTCGTATAGCCGTCCAGGATACATCGGATCCCATCGTCCCGGAGCGTGCGCATCCCCAACTCTACAGCCTTGTCGCGAAGCACGATGGCCGGCTTCCGCTCAATGATCTGCTCCCGGATAGGGTCCGATGCTTGAAGGTATTCGTAAATGCCTCTCCGTCCGAGATATCCAGTGCCGTTGCACTCCGGGCATCCCTTGCCAAAGTAAAAAGGCTGCCCCCCAACATCTTCGGTAGTCAGTCCGACGCTCCGGATTACGGTCTCATCGGGGTCGTAGGCTTCCCGGCACTTCGAGCAAATGGTTCGGAGCAACCGCTGACCCACGACGGACTCCAGAGTCGATGCAATAAGAAAAGGTTCGACGCCCATATCGACCAACCGCGTGACCGCGCCCGGTGCGTCATTGGTGTGCAGCGTGCTGAAAACAAGGTGACCAGTAAGAGAGGCCTGAATCGCGATTTGGGCGGTCTCCAGGTCCCGAATTTCCCCGACCATAATGATGTCCGGGTCCTGCCGCAGGAATGCGCGCAATGCGCGAGCGAACGTGACGCCGGAGGCCTCACTCACTGGGAGTTGGATGATTCCGTCAATATCGTACTCGACCGGCTCCTCGGCGGTAAGGAGCTTGCTTTCGATCTTGTTGATCGCACGTAAAGCCGAGTAGAGGGTTGTCGTTTTCCCGGAACCAGTCGGTCCGGTCACGATGATAATGCCGTTCGGCTTGGTGATGTCATGACTGAACGCATCGTACACGTCGTCGGGCATGCCCAGGTTTTCCAGCGCCAACTGGACTACGGATCGGTCCAATACCCGCAGCACCACGCTTTCACCATGCTGGGTCGGCAGCGTCGATACGCGAAGGTCGATGGGACGGCCGGCAATCTTCAGCTGGATGCGTCCATCCTGGGGTAGTCTTCGTTCGGCAATATTCAGCGACGAAATGACCTTCACGCGCGTCGTCACCGGCCCGGCAAGATGTTTGGGCGGAGGCGCAAGCTCGTAAAGAGCCCCATCCACTCGGTACCGGATCTTAAATTCGTTTTCGAAGGGTTCAAAGTGGATGTCGGATGCGCGATCCATGATTGCCTGGTACAGAACCAGGTTCACAAACCGGATGACCGGCGTTTTGGCCGCCGCCTCTTCAAGAGAAATCGAGTCCTCGCCATCATCCCCGACGTGCTGCAGCGTCTCTTCCGCCTGCAGGTCGCTCTCCAGGGCCGAAAGCAAATCGCTGATCGACTCACTGGAATCGCCGTAATACTGGTCCAGGAAATCATCGACCTCGGATTGACTGGCGACGACGAAGGAGATATCGCCGGAAAGAACGAAATTCAGTTCGTCTACCACGTCGGGATTGAGCAACTCCGAGGTGGCAAGGGTGACGGATTCACCGTCAGCTTCGACGGGAATCACGTTGTACATGCGCGCGACACTTGCGGGTACGGAACGGACGATATTGGTATCCAGCTCCAGATTCTGGAGCGTTACCACCTCCGCGCCAAACTCCTCGGCGATCACGGCGAGGATGTCATCCTCCTCCACGATCTCCATATCGAGTAGAGTCTGCCGGATCGCCTTTCCGGTTCGTTCGTGCTCTTCAAACACCTCGGCGGCCTGATCCGTCGAGATCAGGTCATTCTCCACCAATTGATGCAGGAGCGAATCCCTGCTCTGAAAATCGATCATGTTAACTGTCTAACGCTTCCCACCACCTGCGGCTTGCTGTAGCTTGGACAAAACACCATCCGGGTCCTGCGCCTTCGTGATCACGTCCTCGTACGAAATGATCCCTTGCTCATAGAGAGCTAGAAGGTGAGCATCCAAGGTAACCATACCCCATCGGGCCCCAGTTTGGATATCCGATGTTATTCGAAATGTCTTATTGTCTCGAATTAGAGAACGAATCGATGGGGTGGCAATCATGATTTCAAATGCGGCGATCCGGCCCGGCCGGTCTTGGCGGATCAGCAAGAGTTGGGAAACAACCGCCACCAGGCTGGAAGAAAGCTGCGTCCGAACCTGCTCCTGCTGGTTGGTCGGAAATGCGTCCACGATACGGTCGACCGTGCGCGCTGCCCCGGTCGTGTGCAGCGTTGCGAAAACGAGGTGACCCGTTTCCGCCGCAGTAATCGCCGCTTCCATCGTCTCCAGATCGCGCATTTCACCGACCAGAATCACGTCTGGGTCCTGCCGCAGGGCGCTGCGGAGCGCCTCACTGAATGAGGGGACATCCACGCCAATCTCGCGCTGGGTAATCACGCACTTTTTGTGCTCATGGTAATACTCGATCGGATCTTCGACGGTAATGACGTGGCAGTCGCGCTCGATGTTGATGACGTCAAGCATGCTCGCCAGGGTAGTGCTTTTCCCGGATCCGGTAGGCCCGGTAACCAGGATCAGGCCACGCGGACGGAATAAAAGGTCCTTCACCTGCGCCGGCAGGCCGATCGCTTCCAGCGTCAGCAACGCCGAGGGAATCAACCGAAGTACGACTCCAATATTTCCCTTCTGCCTGAATACGCTGACACGAAACCGCGCCTTGCTGCCGTAGGCGAAACCAAAGTCCGTCCCGCCCCGTTCGCGGACCTTCATCTGGTTGTCTTCCGAGGTGATACTCTTCATGAACCGCTCAGTGTCTTCGGGACCGATCGGCTCCGTATCCAATGGGTTCAACGAGCCATTAATTCGCAGTACCGGCGGCAACCCCACCGAAAGGTGAAGGTCCGAGGCTCCCTCGTCTACGGCGAGCTGCAGCAGATCGCTCATTGAAACTTCGCTGGCTTTTGTGGTCATTTATTCGGAATCCCCCATCGTTACACGGAACACTTCCTCCAGCGTGGTGATTCCAGCGATGGCCTTTCGCAGGCCGTCCTCGCGCAAGGTCCTCATTCCCAGCTCCCGGGCCTTATGCCGAAGCTCTACGGTGGGTGCACGGCGATAGATCATGTTCCTGATTTCGTCGTCAATTGGAAACATCTCGAAGATGCCCTTTCTTCCCTTATAACCCGTCATCGAGCAGGCGGCACAGCCTGCGCCACGATACAGGTTAGCCGCTTGCATCTGTTCGCTGGAGGAGCCGAGAAGGTGGAGATCCTGTTCTGATGGAGTATGCTCCGCTTTGCAGTTTTCGCATATCGTTCGAACGAGGCGTTGCGCCATGATTCCGCGTACCGAGGAAGCCACCAGGAAGGGTTTAACGCCAATATCAATCAGCCGGGTAATCGCGCCGGGGGCGTCGTTGGTGTGGAGCGTACTCAGCACCATGTGACCGGTCAGGGACGCGTTAACGGCGATTTCCGCGGTCTCCATGTCCCGAATCTCCCCGATCATAATGATATTGGGAGCCTGCCGCAGAATGGAGCGCAGGGCCGAACCGAACGTCAACCCAATGTCTGCCCTGACGTGGACCTGGTTAATTCCGGAAAGCTGATATTCGACCGGGTCTTCTACCGTGATGATTTTCCGGTCCGGCCTGTTTAACGTGTTCAAACAGGCGTACAGGGTCGTGGTTTTGCCGGACCCGGTGGGACCGGTTACCAGGAAGATCCCGTCCGGCAGCCCAGTTAACTTTTCGAAGGTCTCCTGATCGTCGGAAAAGAACCCGAGCTGACCCAACCCCAGCACGAGGCTTTCCTTGTCCAGGATCCGCATCACCACGCTCTCGCCGTGATTGGTCGGAATCGTCGAAACACGAAGGTCGAGGTCACGGCCCATGACGTTAATCTCAATCCGGCCGTCCTGGGGAATCCGCTTCTCCGCGATACTCATGTTGCCCATGATCTTCACTCGGCTGATGATGGCGGATTGAAGCTTGCGCGGGGGGCTGTCCACTTCGTGCAACACGCCGTCAATCCGGTACCGAAGACGAAACTTTCTACCCATCGGTTCCAGGTGAATATCGGATGCGCGGTTCCGGAACGCTTCCAGTATGATCAGGCTAACCAGCTTGATGATCGGGGCGTCCTGCTCATTGGCATCTTTATCTTCCTGCCCCAGGTCCTGTACTTCGGTAGGCAGGGCAACCGATCCTTCCGTGATCTCCGTGAGCATGGATTCCACGGTGCCTTCGGTGGCTGGATAAAAAATGCTCAGCGCATTCTTGATTTCTTCGGGTGGCGCGACCACGCCCTCGATGTTCTGCTTGAGTGCGAACCGAAGACTATCGAGCGTCTCCACATCCAGCGGGTCGCTGATCGCGACGCGAATTGTGCTGTCGGTCTGGTAAACCGGCACTACGCCATAGCGCCGCGCCACTTCCCCGGGAATGGAATGGATGACTTCATCGGGAATTTCCAGCGCCGACAAACTCACCATCTCCATGCCGAATTGGTTGGCGAGAGCCTTGAGAATATCCAAATCCGTGGCGATCCCGTCACGAACCAGGACGTCACTTAACCGCTTGCCCTCCTTCTCCGACCAGGCGAGCGCCTCTTCAGCCTGCTGGTTGGTGATGAGCCCGACACTAGCAAGAATTTCGGCGATATAGTCGTCGTTTGCAGTCAAAGATAATAGATCCTAGGAAAGTTACTTCACACTTGGTAACGCAGAGAAGCTACACAGAGCCCTTGGCGGTGTCAACGCACCGGTGAGCCGCAGCGGCCGGAAGTCGCAACATCCTACATCCGTCGGATTTGCAAATACCGTCAATTCTTGAGCTTCTCGCGCAGCAGGAGCAGCACGACCTGGGGGTTTGCCTTCCCGCGGCTGAGCCTCATGACCTGGCCCACCAGATGCTGGAGAGCCTTGTCATTTCCCTCCCGCACGTCGTTGGCGGATTTTTCATTCTCCTGGATTGCCTGGTCCACAAATGACTCGATCGCGCCCTCATCGCTCACCTGCGACAATCCCTTCGTTTCCACGATCGCGGCCGGATCACCGCCCTCCTCAAACAGAACCTGAAAGACGTCCTTTGCCCCCGCCATGTTCACCTTCTTGCCATCTACCAGGCCGATCAATCCTGCAAGGTTCTCCGGCGTAATCGACGAATCCGACAGGCCCTGCCCGGAATCGGATATCGCCCGTAACAACTCGGTCATGATCCAGTTGGAAATGGTCTTGTAGTTCGAACAGATTCCGGCCACCGCTTCAAAGAAATCGGCCACCTCCTTTTCCGCGACCAGCACCCCGGCGTCGTATGCAGGCAGCCCATACGACTCGACGAACCGGAGACGGCGCGAGGCCGGCATCTCCGGGAGTTCCGACCGGATCTGCTCGATGGCCTTCTCCTCAAGCCGCACCGGCACGAGATCCGGCTCCGGGAAATATCGGTAGTCATGCGCATACTCCTTGGTCCGCATCGACTGTGTCATACCCCCGCCGTCATCCCAGCGCCTGGTTTCCTGGACGACCTCCCCCCCTCGTTGAACCTCGGTCGTCTGCCGCTTGATCTCATATGACAATGCGCGGTGAACCCCCTTGAAGGTGTTCATGTTCTTTATCTCCGCCTTGGTTCCGAGTTCCTCCGCACCTGCCAACCGTACACTGCAATTGATATCGCAGCGAATGTTCCCCTCCTCCAGGTTGCAGTCGCTGATCTCCCCATACGACAGCATCTCCTTAAGGGCTAACAGAAATGCCATCGCCTCATCCGCGGTCGACAAGTCCGGCTCCGTGACGATCTCCATCAGCGGCGTGCCCGCGCGGTTGAAATCAATCACACTCCGCCCCGGGTAATGCGTATTCTTTGCCACATCCTCTTCGAGATGAATACGGGTCAGGTTCACTCGTTTTCGTTCGCCTTCCACTTCGATGTCAAGGCCGCCGCCGACGCAGAGCGGAAGGTCGTACTGCGAGATTTGAAAATTCTTCGGCATATCGGGATAGAAATAGTTTTTGCGGTCCCACTTGCTATATCGATTGATGTCGCAACCCAGCAACAGCCCCGTCCGCACCGTCAGCTCGACCGCGCGGGCATTCAACACTGGAAGCGCGCCGGGATATCCCAAGCACACCGGGCAGATATCCGTGTTGGGCGAAATCCCATACCGGTTGGGGCATCCACACCAGATCTTGGTGTTGGTTTTGAGCTGGACGTGCACCTCCAGGCCAACCGTGGGTTCGTAGCTAACTGCCTTCTTCATCCGTTCGCTTGCTCGTATGCATGAGCAACTTTCAAAATCGTCTTCTCGCCGAAATCGGGCCCGAGGATTTGAAGCCCAATGGGAAGTCCTTCGCCGGTGAGGCCACAGGGCACCGAAATTCCGGGAATCCCGGCGAGGTTTGCCGGCACGGTAAGCAAATCACCCAGGTACATTTGAAGCGGATTATTCACTTTTTCACCGATCTTGAAGGCGGCGCTTGGAGCGACTGGAGCGACGATCGCGTCGCACCGCCCGAATGCCCCTTCGAAGTCCCGCCGGAGTAGCGTTCGAACCTTCTGGGCACGCAAGTAGTAGGCATCGTAGTATCCGCTGCTCAGAACGTATGTCCCAAGAATGATGCGGCGCTTTACCTCGTTGCCGAATCCGGCGAGGCGGGTCTTGCCGTAGAGATCAATGGGATCGTCTCCTGAAATGCGCGCGCCGTAACGAACCCCGTCGAAGCGCGCGAGATTAGAGGAGGCTTCCGCCGTGGCAATGATGTAGTATACCGCGATGGCATATTCGGTGTGGGGTAGTGACACGTCCACAATCTCCGCGCCCAAATACGCGCAAACATCGACCGCATCCCGAACCGCCTTCTCCACATCAGGATCCATCCCGTCCACGAAATACTCTTTCGGCATCCCCAGGCGCATCCCTTTCAAACTCGTAGATGCGTCGGCGCCAAATTCGGGGACCGGCTGGTCAATCGAGGTGCTGTCCATCGGGTCATGCCCCGAAAGGTGTTCCAGCAATATGGCCGAATCAATCACATCGCGAGTGAGTGGACCGACCTGATCAAGGGATGAAGCGAACGCGACCAGTCCGTATCGTGAGACACGGCCATAGGTCGGCTTGAGACCCACGCAACCGCAGAAGGAAGCAGGCTGGCGAATCGAACCTCCGGTGTCTGAGCCGATCGCCGCAACGGCAATCTCTCCGGCTACTGCCGCGGCCGACCCTCCACTGGAACCTCCCGTCACGTACTCGCTGTTCCTGGGGTTCCGGGCCGGTCCGTAAGTCGAGTTCTCCGTCGATCCGCCCATGGCGAATTCATCCATGTTGAGCCGGCCGACAAAGTGAAATCCGGCGCGACGCAGGTTTGCGATACAAGTCGCATCGTAGGGAGAACGATATCCCTTGAGAATCGCGGACGCACAGGTGCACGTCTGCCCCTTGATATTCAACACGTCTTTTACTGCAATAGGAATTCCCAGGAAAGGTCGAGTATCACCTTTCGCCCGCGCATCGTCCGCCGATCTGGCGTCGGCAAGCGCCTGCTCCGCGTCGAGAGAAATGTATGCATTCAATCCGTCATTGCGCGCATCCACCGCCGCCAGAACATCCGACGTGATTTCCACGGCGCCACAATTACCCGACGCCAGCAAGTCCGCCAACTCGTGTATCGTTTTTGCCTGTAGATCACCCATGCTCCGCGTGCTAATCGATGATCGAAGGAACTTCGAATTCACCCTGGAATGACGAAGGCGCGTTGCCTAAAGCGGCATCGTGATCCAGGCAGGGGCGAACCTCGTCGGACCGCAGCACGTTCTCCACCGGAATTGCGTGCGCGGTCGGCTCGATCCCCGTGAGGTCCAATTCCTGGAGCTTTTCCACGTATCGGAGCACCTCCCCCAGTTGATTTTTAAACTCGGCCACCTGCTCGGGATCCAGGTACATGCGAGCCAGATGCGCCATGTGATCAACGTCCATGGCGCCTTCATTTTCTAATTTTTCGTTATTCATGCCGGAAGGTTTCCTGAAGACCGGGGAGTATCCGATATCGCGGGGAGCCTCGCAAGAATGCAAATTCTACAGCCCTCCCGGTCGGCCTAACTGACCGCCTGTCACCAAGTCTATCAACTTTCCCAATATTTACGCTTGTTGACATCGAACCAAGAAAATGAACCTTCAAGACATTTTGTTCTTTTTAAACAATTCCATCATAATACACAACTCCTCAAAATACAACAATCGGTGTCTGGGATGGGGCAAGATTAGAGAGACTGTAATCTATAAAAAACTGGCACCCACAATCATTCTACTTCTCGCCGTTTCATCGACATCAGGGGAGGTCCTCGGTGCCTCATACTCCTACCAGGATGATTTCGCCGAATCATTTTATGCTATGGGTACGACACACTTGCACCGAATGTATATTGCGACAGAGCCTGGAGCATCGTAGTCAACGATTCGGAACCTGCGGACCAGTTGGTTGTGGTGGATTCATCGACCGACGGAGACCAGCGGTCGGCATTCAACTTGATGGGAACTTCAACTGACCGCCACCTCAGTTTCGGAAAAGAAAAGGGCAAGCGGACGAGAATCACATGACCGTCCGGTTCCAAAACGACACGAGTACAACCCTCGACGAAATCGAGCTCTATTACGATCTTGAATGCAGTTGGAGCCGGCACGCTTCATCGAAATCCCGAACCGCTTCTTTCGGCGTGTGATCTATTCCACCACCTTTGCGGATTGGAGCACGATGCCAGGTTTCGATGCGGCGGTTGACAACTCAAACGTAACCGATGCACAAACCTGGTTTACCAACGAGGAAATGAACGCGCTCGCACCGGCCGCGCGAAGTGTCGGGGGAATGTTTCAACTGCCGGCCCCCCTTCCGCCCGGAAATGATTTCTATGTTCCATGGGGATCCCGGTCAAGGGAAAGAATAAAAAGGGCATGAACTTCGGCTTTGACAATCTTTCCGTGCGCCCGTTCAAACCATCCGGCACTCAGGATAGCGATGGTTTAACCGATTCAGAAGAGGAAGCGGCAGGCACCGACCGATTTGACCCCGACAATGACGGCGATGGCGCCATCGATGGCAGCGAAGTGCGTGCGGGCCCAGACCCGAACGACAATCAAAACACCTGGCGGCTTCGAATGCACAGAACACCGGATGTCGATGAGATTGACTGGGATTCACTCACCGGACGCCGCCCAGTGGATGCCTTGCGCTCCGCATGGTGATCTAACAGCCCCTCCTGCAGCAGCTATAGCCATGATTCCGGCGCAGCACTACGGGCAAGTGGCAAGACCGACCCACGGATACTTTGGGCTCTGCTTGAGGACCCCACAGATATCGAAATTCAGCCCAAAG
>Ga0310342_100003203_pt1 | contig 10718 bp, 8 predicted proteins | sample S15DNA20500_MG_FD_206155 | JGI IMG/M metagenome (GOLD analysis project Ga0310342, IMG submission 206155) | Marine microbial communities from station ALOHA, North Pacific Subtropical Gyre - S1503-DNA-20-500_MG | ecosystem: Environmental > Aquatic > Marine > Oceanic | place: Pacific Ocean: North... | reverse complement strand
TCTCTCGATTATTGGATCCGACAAAGGCTGCCATTAGGTACAACCTATTCAGATATCTACTTTATGGAAGAAGCAAACTCACCCAAGGCCACCAACTAGCTCACGAGACATCCCACTCCCCGTTGAAAACCTCCTTGGCAGGACCTTCCAGAAAGACCTCACCTTCACCATCCCAGGCGATGGTTAGGGCGCCCCCGGGTAGATTTATGTCAAGCCAACCTTGGCTGTAGCCATGAATCCTAGACGCCACCGCTATGGCGCAAGCTCCGGTTCCGCAAGCCAGAGTCTCGCCGGAGCCACGCTCCCATACTCTAGCGTCGACTTGCCCCCCTCCGTTAAGGTTTACGATTTCAAAGTTTACTCTGTTGGGGAAGATTGGATGATGCTCCACCATTGGCCCAATCGCATGCAAGGGGAAATCGGCCACTGGCTCGTTGACAAAAGCCACTGCATGGGGATTCCCCATTGACACAAAGGTCAACTTCAATTGGCGGTCAAGAATGCTCAAGGGATAATCCGTCACCGGCCCACTGGAAATACCGGTGGCATAGCCTAACGCCACCGGTATTTCGTCGGGCCGTAATTCCGGAATGCCCATAGCTACTTTGGCGCCGGTAACGCTGCCGTTTTGGCAAACCAACTCGACGGTCCGAATCCCGGCCAAAGTCTCCACTTTGAGTACGCTGTCGGAGTTCTGGGAAATCTCCCTCTCTACTGCGTATTTTGCAAAGCAGCGGATACCATTGCCGCACATCTCACCTTCGGAGCCGTCGGCATTGAACATGCGCATCTTCAAGTCTGCGACTTGGGAGTCCATGACCAAGATGATGCCATCTCCACCGATGCCAAAATGCCGGTCGCTCATCCTGCGGGAAAGCTCGGGCCAATCCTCTGTGATGCCACGTGCGTCGATGTAAACGTAATCGTTTCCGGCACCGTGCATTTTGGTGAATTTCATGACTTGGTCTCCCTATGCGAATTGTATCACAGGGGTTTTATCCCACCAGAAAACCGTCCAGCATAGCCGACGCATCAGGTAATAGATTTGGGTTGGCCGCGTCTAGCCAATCAATTCTGGCGTCGTCCTGTTTGAACCAAGAATATTGCCTCCTCACCAGCCGATGGGTCTGGAACTTGGTACGCTGCACCGCTTCATCCAACGTGGATTCTCCAGCCAAAAAAAGCCCGAGTTCGCGATATCCCGGACTCGAAAGAGGACCTTTCCCCATCACATATCCCGATTCCTCCAATGCTTTTACTTCATCCAAGAAGCCGGACGACATCATAGTATCAACCCGGTCATCGATGCGCCGGTATAGATCCTGGCGCTCCATGGTAAGCCCGATAACAAGAGTGTTGGTGACATCTGCGGAGGCTTCAATGTCCGAAACCGTAGCCATCTGAGATGGCAGGTTTTGGGTTACGTGGTGAATCTCCAACGCGCGGATAACGCGCCGGATGTTATTGGGATGAATCTGGGACGCCCGGGCGGGGTCTATAGCGTTTAACTCTTGGTAGAGAACAGCAGCGCCCTTTTCATCCGCTTCCAGTTCTTTGGCCCGGCGGAATGCCGAGTCGGGAGGCGGTTGGGGAACCCGCCAGCCGCCATGCAGAGCCCAAATGTACTGGCCTGTTCCACCTGCAATGATAGGCAATCCACTCCGGTCTGTTATGTCAGAGGCGGCCTTCTGGGCAAGGGCCATAAAAGTGGCGACGTCGAAATCCTGGTCGGGATCAAGAATGTCCAGAAGATGATGGGGAACCAGCATCCGTTCCCGGGCCGATGGCTTGGCAGTGCCGATATCCATGTGTCGGTATACCTGGCGGCTATCGGCGCCGATAATCTCACCCCCAAAACGTCCGGCTAGGTCGACAGCCAATGCTGTCTTGCCTACGCCAGTGGGGCCTACGATATAGAGGATTCTGCCCATAAATCGAAGGCCTTCATGAGACGGGATTGGATGAGATTGGGCCAATATATGGCTGGTGGAAATCCAGATAATGGATATCGTCCACTTCGTGTGTTTCTACTGTTTCTTTCCTATTAGATTGAAATCCCCAACCCGGTTCCGACTGTGGATGCGTTGGAGAACGGAACTCGAGCTAGAATCGTGTAGTGAATCCCATCTGCATGGTGAGCGAGTTTAGGATGTGCCGCTAGCAAATGATAAACTCAGCCTATTAAATCTTCTCCTTCTTTGATACCTAATGCAAATGGACGTTTGATTAGTGGTAGACCACGCATCCGAGAAGCGCATCTAGCCTTTAACCCCAAGTATAGTATGCATCTGCCAGCCTGCTATTTCTTTTGTCTCAAATTTCCTCACGTTGCCCAGATTACTCAGTGACCTCCTAGGTTCCGGATTGGGACCTAATCCATCTAGCGCGGTCGCCGATATTTCGTCGGCCGCGAGCGTTACATCTTGGTGAACACTTGAATATTACATGATTGGGATGCTCATAGTGACGCCCCTGTCGGAACAATTTTTAGTGGCTAATGAGCAGATTGGGAGCCGGTTAAAAGTTGCCTTTGGTCAAGGCTGTCAAGCGGGCAATCTCAAGAAAGTGTTCGGCTTGGAGACTGGCGCCTCCCACCAGGGAACCATGGATGCTTTCCATAGCAGCAAACGTTCCCCAGTTTCCAGAGTTCACGCTACCACCATAAAGCAGAGGAACATTCCCGGCAGCCGGACCGAATAAGCTGTTCAACGAGTCATGCAGAGCGCCACCCATTATCTCGGCAGCCACTTCCGGTGTGGCTGCTTGCCCGGTGCCGATCGCCCATACCGGTTCATAGGCCACCACTAGACCATCTATGCCGATTAATCCGTCGAGTCCAGCTTTCACTTGTTGGGATATGACTTGACGGGCCCGTCCGCTCTCGCGCTGCTGGAGGGTTTCACCCACACATAGGATAGGCCTGATACCATACTCGAACGCAGCTTTGACTTTACGGTTAACCAGATCATCGGTTTCACCAAAAAGCTGCCGGCGCTCCGAATGCCCCAGTATCACGAACTCGCATATGCCATGCAGCATGATGGGAGAGATCTCACCGGTGAACGCGCCTGAAGCCTCTTGGTGCATGTTTTGAGCTCCAACTTTCACCTGAGAACCATTGACCATATCAGCTACTCCAGATAACGAGATATGGGGTGGGCACAGGACTATGTCGACACCTTGCACACCACTTACGCCATTTTTAACTTGAGCCGCTAACTGGATGGCTTCAGCCGGAGTAGTGTTCATTTTCCAGTTTCCAACAGCCATGGCAGTAGGCATGGTGTTCCCTCCCATAGGTCACATCATTGGTCTTGGAGACTTACGCATTAGGGGCCGAATTTGGTCAGTTTGCCGGCGTGGGACATGGCCATCAGCATAACCTGGGTGGCCTGGATACTTCCAATGGAACCTTGGGCACAGGCTCGTTCATCGAATGTCTTCACTCCCTCGCCTTTGGTGAGTTTGGAATGGAGCATGAACGGCACCGGGTGCCAGCTGTGGCTTGCCATGATTGCCGGCGTTGCGTGGTCGCCTGCCACTAGCAACACGTCTGGATCTAGTTCCCGTATCTGGGGGATCAATGGGTCCAATTCTTCAAGCCGTTGGACTTTGGCATCGAAGTCACCATCTTCTCCGGCGGCATCGGCGGGTTTGTAGTGAATGAAGAAGAAGTCGTGGCTTTCAAAATTCTGTTGCAGGGTCTCAACTTCGTCGGCGAAGGTCTTGCCTGTGGGAATCACCCGCATGCCAGAAACAGTGGCCAGTCCCCGGTACATGGGATAAGCTGCGATACCAGCGGGATTTAGCCGATAAACGTCGCCCATAGGAGGCAGATTGGGGAGCTGTGCGAAACCCCGGAGCATCACCATATTGGCCCGTTCTTCCTCGGCCAACAGTAGCCTAGCCTGGGCCAAGAAATCGTTGACAATAGAGGCCGTTCTTTCTGCCTGCGGCCCCAGCGCCTCCACAGGCAAAGGAGCAACACTGGTGATTTGAGGGTCGGTTTCCGTGATTCGCTCGGACAGTCCTTCTCCCCTGAGCCGAAGTACAAACCGGTAGTCTTGCACGGGGTAAACGTCCAATTCGACGCCAGGGATCTCTATGCGGTCCAATCTTTGGCAAAGCGGGGTGCTGAACTCGGTAGGTATCCGTCCCGCACGCCGGTCTACCAACAACCCATCTCCATCGACTAGACAAAAATTCCCGCGGGCCGCCACATCGCCGGGAATCAAGGGTGTGTCAATCCCCAAAGCCTCCAGCGCTCCCCTACCTATCATGTGTTTCAACGGGTCGTACCCAAACAGCGCCAGGTGTCCAGGCCCACTTCCAGGCGCGACGCCAGGCAGCACCGGTGTAGTCAAACCGCAGGCGCTCTCCTGGGCCATGGCATCAAGGTTGGGCAGACGGGCAGTTTCCAGTTCAGACAAGCCTGTATCGGGATGAGCCAGTCCCCCTAGGCCGTCGACCACCAGCATTACGATCTTAGATCGTGTAGTTACATAGCAGTCTCTTAGTTGTTCTTGGTCGATCATCGTTCACTCTCGCGGCCGAATAATATAGGTGTCTATTGTTGTTACTAGTCAGGCAAAGCAGCGATACCGGGCAACTCCTTGCCTTCCATGAACTCCAACGATGCGCCACCGCCAGTAGAAACGTGGGTCATGTGGTCCATCAGACCCAACTCCTCCACGGCCTCGGCCGTGGATCCCCCACCAACCACCGTGGTTACGCCAGTCAGGCCAGCGATAGAGTTGGCCACCAGTCGAGTACCTTGGCTGAACCTAGGCATCTCGAACACACCCATAGGGCCGTTCCAGATGATGGTTTTGCAACCGGCAAGATTCTGGGAAAACTCCTGGGCTGTAGTCTCGCCCACGTCCATGATGAACCAGCCGTCGGGCACGGCGTCAACCGCGACTGTCTTGACCTGTGGTGCATCTTCTTCGAAACGATCAGCCACGACCAAGTCTTGGGGCAGGTGTACCAGTATATTGGCTTTACTGGCCCGGGCCAGGACCTCTCTGGCAAAATCCATCCGTTCAGTCTCCACCGAAGACGCCCCCGTGGGGTTTCCCAAAGCGTGTAGGAATGTAACAGACATGCCGCCGCCAATGAAAAGGTGGTCCAACTTATCCAACATGTTTTCAAGAATGAGGATCTTGTCACTCACCTTGGCACCGCCCATCAAGGCCGCCAATGGCTTAGCGCCATCGTCGATATCCAAAGTTTGGCCCAGAGCAATCACCTCGCGTTCCAGCAGCATCCCCATCGCAGAAGGCAGAAGAGTCGGTAGGCCGACGGTGGATGCATGGGCCCGATGGGCTACCGCGAATGCGTCCATTACGAAGAAATCGGCAATGCGGGCCAAAGCTTGGGAAAAGTCGTCATCGTTTGCTTCTTCTTCGGGGTGAAAACGGAGGTTCTCCAACAGTAGAACGTCCCCTGCGCTCGCCGCCGCGACTTCCCTCTCCACCTCGAGCCCCACGCACTGGTTCAGGCTTTTGACCGGATGGTCCAGCAGGGTAGCTAACCGGTCACCCACAGGCCCCAGGCGCAACCCTTCAACCACTTTGCCGCCAGGTCTACCCAGATGAGAGCAAAGGACGACTTTACAGTGGTTATCCAATAAGTAGCGGATCGTGGGAAGAGTGGCCCGGAGACGCTGGTCGTAGGAAGAGATAACTTCTATCCCTTGCTCGATGGGGATATTGAAATCCACCCTAACTAGGGCGGTGGCTCCCGGGGAAAGAGGCAGTGAAGACAGGGTTCGCTTGGCCACTAGGTTAATCCGTCCAGTGCCCAATGGGCCAGGTCCTCCATGGTCGACCTGGTTTCGGATGCAAATCCATCTAAAGCCGCCATCGCCTGGTCCGCCATCTCTCGGGCCTTAGATTCCGCGAACTCCCTTGACCCGGATTGATCTAGGATTTCGATGATCTTAGAAAGGTCTTCGGAATCCAGGGTTCGCTTCACGTAGATGCTAGCCAATTGTCGCTTGGCCGTTACCGGCGCGGTTTCCATGGCGTGAATCAACGGTAGACTCTTTTTCTTATTAATAGCATTACTGGGCGTTATCCCGTCAGCGTTTGGCCCCCAGGTATCTTCTACGTCCCGGGTGATCTGCCCGGCCATCCCCAGCAACCGGCCCATTTCGTAAAACGCCAGATGCTCCGACTCCCCCGCCCCAGCTGCCAACGCACCTAATTCTGCGGAACACCCGGTCAAAGACCCTGAGCGTAGGGAGATCATTTGGTAGTAATCTTCCTCGGTGACAAGTTGTCTGTCCTGGAAGTCCAGCTCCATATATTGGCCCTCACAGAGGGAAAGGCAGGTTCGATCCATGGATCGAACCGAGCGTAGGACCCTTTCGGCAGGCGTCCCTCGCTGAGCCAGGCGCATTATAGTAGTGCGCCCTAGGGCGTGCAAGCCATCGCCAGCATTGATGGCTTGGGCCGGACCCCATACCCACCAGACGCTGGGACGATCCGGCGATTCCATCCGGGCAGTCTGGACCTCACCGTGAATCACGGTGAAATTGCGCACCAACTCCACCCCGGCGGCTGCCGGCAAAGCCGCGTCTATATCGCCAGAAAGAGTCTCACAAACGGCCAGAGCAACAGCCGGCGGAAATGCCAAAGCAAATGACTCGTCCTGAGCTTGGCCATGCTGGTCGTTCCAGCCCATATGATAGCGCAGCATGTCGTAGAGAAAGCCCTGCCGGGACTCAAACACCGTCTTGAGCTCTCGCTCCAAGGCTTGGCGGTAGACTTCTCTGTGCTCGGAGAGTTGAATATCCCTACACCTGGTGAACTGGATTCAACTTGGGCGTTGTTGTTAACGAACAGGACCTCAGGCTTCTAGAACCCTAAGAAATGGAACGACCCCCTCACGTAGCAATCTTGGCTCATAGGAGGTGATGTCGACTATGGTAGAGGCAACACCTTGCGGTGCAGGGCCAGCTTTGACCAAAAAGTCTACTCTGTCGCCCAACTTGGATTCCAAGGATCTCAGGTTTTCGATGTCTGCGTGCCCACTTAGGTTCGCGCTGGTGCCGGTTATGGGACTGCCCAGACCCGCGGCCAACGCCAAGGGAACCCGGTGGTTGGGCATCCGCACTGCCACCGTCCCACCCCCGCCTGTCAGCAAAGTAGAAACCTCGGGAAGACTTCGGAGGATCAAGGTCAAACCTCCCGGCCAGAAGCGCCTCGCTAGGCGCTCCGCCTTTGGCGGCACACCGGCGGCTACCATTTCCACTTGATCCCAACCGGAAACAAGTACCGGTAACGGTTGGCCCTCGGGCCGACCTTTGATGGCAAAAACCCTTTCCAGCGCCGGTTGGGAAAAGACGTCCGCGCCTAGACCGTACAAGGTGTCGGTGGCAAAGGCCACCACTCCGTCCAATCTCAAATATTCTAAAGCTGAGTCGACGGAAGTTTGGAAGTCGTTCTTGCAGGTTTTCTCTTGGTCCACCTCGCTCCCAATCACACTCATTGCACCACCGGATTCCGGCTGGTGTTACCGGCTGAGTATAACATGGAACCTGAATGCAAGCAGGGGTCAAGCCCCGCTAAATCATTGTTGTGAATATTTGTTATGTAAATGAAATACCTTCTCTCGATGCACAACATTATGTATAATTGCCGCTTACACAATCGTATACAAATAGCGGCGCTAACATTCTCCCAGTACATCTTTAACGGTAAGTCATCCTAAGGAGGATCAGCTACGGCGGAGAAGAGGTTACCCAGGGGTATGAGGGTCGATACAAGCGACGATTTGGAGGTGTCAGCGCACCCTGAAATCGCCCAAAGCCTCGAAGGGCCCGAATCCCAAGCCGAGGAAGATGCCACGCCCACCGAGCCGCGTCCCGTCGGTGAAGGCATCGCAGTCATCGACTTTGGCTCCCAATATAGTCACTTGATCGCGCGGCGCATACGCGAACAGAAAGTCTACTCCGAGATTCTGCCCGCTTCTTGTACCTGGGATGATGTGGAGCACCTGAATCTCCGAGGTGTAGTCCTCTCCGGTGGACCCGCCAGCGTCTATGAACCTGGGGCTCCCACGGTTCCCCAATGGGTATTCGATCGGAAACTTCCGGTACTAGGAATCTGCTATGGCATGCAAGCCTTGGTCCATCAACTTGGCGGGAAAGTCACGTCGGGTCAGAAGCAGGAATTCGGCGCAGCGATAGTCCATCAAAATCTGCAGCAGAACTCCCCCAACCATGGCTCTGGAGCCTCCTTGTTCCACGGCATGCCACCGTCATTCCCCGTTTGGATGAGCCACGGTGATCGGGTCGAGTCGCTGCCTCCTAGCTCTTCCAGCCTAGCCTACACCGAAAATTCCCCAGTAGCCGCCCTGGAAATCGGCGAAAATATCTTCGGCCTTCAGTTCCACCCCGAGGTCAATCACACTCCATTGGGCGGGTCCATTCTGGAGAATTTCCTGTTCCGCGCCTGCGATTGCCACGCCACTTGGACCCCGGGCAATTTCTTGACCGAAGCCATCGAGCGAGTACGGGCCAAGGTCAAAGACGGTAAAGTGATTTGCGCCCTCTCCGGCGGCGTCGATTCGGCAGTGGTCGCGGCCCTGCTGCACCGGGCCATCGGAGACCAGCTGACTTGTATATTCGTGAACAATGGACTATTACGGTGGCAGGAGGCAGAAAGGGTCCAAGATACGTTTAACCGGCACCTCGGACTGAATTTGATCTACGAGGAGGCTTCGGATCGGTTCATCGACCGACTGGCCGGCGTCATAGACCCGGAAGCCAAACGAAAGATCATCGGTGAGGAATTTATCCGAGTCTTTGAAGAGGCGGCCACCCGTCTTGGCACTACGGACTTCCTCGCCCAAGGGACGCTGTATCCCGACGTTATAGAGAGCGAGACTCCCGAGAATTCGGCATCCGCCCGCATTAAGTCCCACCATAACGTAGGCGGCCTACCAGAACACATGAAGCTCCAGCTGGTAGAACCCATCAGGTACCTATTCAAAGACGAGGTAAGAGAGGTCGGTCTGGAATTGGGCCTTCCTTTGGAGATGGTCAATCGCCAGCCTTTCCCAGGTCCCGGTCTAGCCATCCGGATCATCGGTGAAGTGACCAGGGAGCGGCTGGAGATCCTGAGGGCTTGCGACTGGGTGGTCATAGACGAGATCAAGGGTGCCAACCTATATGACCAGATCTGGCAGAGTTTTGCGGTGTTGAGCGACAGCCGCACCGTGGGGGTTATGGGAGACCTCCGCACCTACGGCTATGTGTGCGCCATCAGGGCGGTGAATAGCCAAGATGCGATGACTGCTGACTGGGTCCGACTTCCCTACGAAGTCCTGGCCCGCATCTCCAACCGCATCGTAAACGAAGTCCCTGGGGTGAACCGGGTGGTATACGACATCACCAGCAAACCTCCCGGAACCATCGAATGGGAATGACCTTATGATTTACAATGTCATACCGAAACCGGTGGTTCAGGATTAGCCAGCCGATTTCGGACAGTTTCGTGTAAGACATAGTTAACGATGGAACTAAATACGCCCAGCGGCCGTCCATTCGAGACGCCTACTAGTAATCTCAGCGCTTGCATCAACGTATTTAAGGGAGACTTTTTTAAGGGAGACTTTCACCAATGAAAGTGTTGATCGTTGGCTCTGGTGCCCGGGAGCACGCCTTGGCTTGGCGAATCAGCCAAAGCCACGATTTGTCTTCCCTTTGGGTGGCCGGTGGAAATGCCGGCACGTCCCAATTAGCTACCAATCTGCCAGTAAACCCGGAAGACGTTGAAGGCGTGGTAACTGGCGCTCGGTCGCTGGGTATCGACTTGGTGGTCGTGGGCCCTGAGGTCCCCCTGTCTATGGGGATAGTCGACAAACTTAACGAATTCGGCATACCGGCATTCGGCCCTTCGGGAGCAGCGGCACAGATCGAATCCAGCAAGAGTTTCGCCCTGAACATTATGAGGAACGCCGGAGTGCCCTGCCCGGATTTCCACGTGTTCCGTAACCAAGGTGATGCAATGGACTTCCTAACAAAACATTCCGGCCCTCTGGTGGTCAAGGCAGACGGATTGGCAGCAGGAAAGGGGGTCAGCCTTTGCCAAACGGCCGAGGAATCGTCTGCCGCAGTGCATGCATGTATGGACAACGGTATTTTCGGCGAAGCCGGAAAAACGGTAGTGCTTGAAGAAATGTTGACCGGCCCCGAGGTAAGCGTTTTCGCCTTTTGCGACGGAGGAGAGATCTCCGAACTGACCACCGCCTGTGACTACAAGCGCCTCGAGGATGGGGGCTTGGGCCCCAACACAGGTGGGATGGGCAGTTTCGCCCCCGCCGACCTTTGGAGTCCCGCCCTTCGCGAAGAGGTCAACCGAACCATCATGCTTCCCGTAGTCCATACTATGGCAGATATGGGGATGCCCTATCAAGGGGTCCTATATGCGGGTATCATGTTGACTCCCGCAGGACCGAAGGTTTTGGAGTTCAACTGCCGTCTCGGTGACCCAGAGAGCCAAGTGCTACTGCCTAATTTAGAAAGCGACCCCCTGGAAGTCATGATGGCCTGCTGCCAAGGTTCATTGGCCCGGACCTCTGTGAAATGGAGCAACAAACACCACGTGGGAGTGGTGATGGTTTCCGGCGGTTACCCGTTATCTTACAATACCGGATTTGAGATTTCCGGCCTCAATCAGGAGTGCCCGGACACTCTGGTTTTCCACGCC
>Ga0310342_100003201_pt1 | contig 10722 bp, 10 predicted proteins | sample S15DNA20500_MG_FD_206155 | JGI IMG/M metagenome (GOLD analysis project Ga0310342, IMG submission 206155) | Marine microbial communities from station ALOHA, North Pacific Subtropical Gyre - S1503-DNA-20-500_MG | ecosystem: Environmental > Aquatic > Marine > Oceanic | place: Pacific Ocean: North... | reverse complement strand
GTCTCGAGGGTCCGGTCGAGGCAGGCGCCGAGATCGTCGGGGTTCTTGACGTTTCCCGCGTGCGGGAATGCGACGCCGCCGCGCTTTTCGATCAGACGGCAGGTCTCCTCGACCTTTGCCTTGGTCCGACCCATCACGGCCACGCGTGCGCCGTGCTTCGCGAGGGAGAACGCAATGCCCTGCCCAACACCCTGTCCCGCGCCCGTCACGATGGCCGCCTTACCCGTCAACATATTGCGTCCTCTCCACCTCCGCGTGGCGCCGTCGATACTTTATCTTACGATACGCGCCCCCATGCGCGCTCAAGATCCCGTCGGGACCTCGATCACTTCCGTCGGCAGCACCAAAGGCAGCCCGACGCGGATCCCCGCATCCCGCTACACCTGCCCCGAATTCGCAGAACTCGAGCACGAGAGGGTGTGGCCCCGGGTCTGGCAGATCGCCTGCAGTGCGGACCACGTGTCCGAGGCCGGCGATTGCTTCGAGTACCGCGTCGGCCGCTATTCCGTGCTCATCGTTCGCGGACGGGACGGCGAACTCCGGGCCTTCCAGAACGCCTGCAAGCACCGCGGTAACCTCCTGTGCGCGGGATCCACCCAGGGATTGCAGAACCTGCGCTGCCCCTATCACGGCTGGACCTATGACCTGCGCGGCGCGCTGATCGGCGTTCCGTCCCCTGCCGGATTCGGAGAACTCGACCGCGAGGCTCTCGCGCTCACACCCGTGCTCGTCGGCACCTGGGGACCCATGGTCTTCGTGAACCTCGACACCCAGGCGGCGCCCCTCCACGCGTATCTCGAGGATGTTCCGGCGGACAGCGCCTGGCTCGATCTCGAGGATTTCCGCTGCACCGCGACGCTACTCACCCGGGCGCCGGCGAACTGGAAGCTCGTCGCCGACGGCTTCTCCGAGACCTACCACGTGCAGACGCTCCACCGCGAAATGCTCGGGTCCATCGATGACGTGAACGCCCCGCAGCAGATCTGGGGACACTGCGGCGTTTCCCGCCAGCGGTACGGCGTCCCGAGTCCCCGCCTCCAGAACCCGGATCCCCAGACCACCTGGGACTCGTTCATCACGACCCAGGGCGGGCGCATGGGGATCGAGGAACCCTGCTCCGTGCCCGAGGTTCCCCGGGGCCAAACGATCCAGGACGTCGTCGCGGATCGGATTCGCGCCTACCAGCAACGCGAGAAGGGTATCGACCTCGGGCGCTTCGATACGCGCCAGATCCTCGAGCTGCACCAGTACAATCTGTTTCCGAACGTCACGGTCCTGGCCAGCGCGGACATCCTCCAGCTGCTCTGCGCCCGCCCCGGACCCACCCCGGACGAGGCCGAGCTCGTTGGCCTCGCCTTCGAGCGCACGCCCCCCGGCGCTCCGCGCGGGCGCCCCATCGACGTGGAACTCGACATGGAGACCGCCGACTTCGGCTTCGTGCTCAACCAGGACGTCGCGATCCTCCGGAACGCTCAGCGCGGCGTGCACCAGCCCGGCTTCACGCACCTGGCACTTTCGAGCGAGGAGGCCCGGATCATCAACCTCCACCGCAACCTCGAGCGCTACATCGGAATCGAGCCGAGCGAGATGCTGGATGGCCCCCGGTAGATGGCGGAAGCCCCGGTGTCCATCGAAGACCAGCTCGAGCGTCTCACGTCGACCGAAGAGATCCGCCAGCTCGTGGCGAAGTACTGCCTCGCCCTCGACATGCGGGACCTGAATGCGCTTTGCGGTCTCTTCCCCGCGGACGTGCGCGTGAGTCGGGATGCCTCGGGACGAACGGCGCTCAAGGCGTGGTTCGACGATACGCTCCGCAATCAGTTCACCGGGACGGCCCACGTGACCGGGAACCACATCATCGAATTCGACGCCGCCGATCGCGCGCGCGGAGTCGTCTACAGCCGAAACGAGCACGAGACCGATGGCCAGTGGATCATCATGACCATGATGTACTGGGACCGCTACGAGCGCACCGATGGACGCTGGTACTTCCGGCGTCGCCTTCCGCTCTACTGGTACGCGACCGATCTCAACGATCCGCCGGTCGGCGCGCACAAGATGCGATGGCCCGGACGGGAGCCCTACGACGGCGGGTGGCCGTCGTTCTGGCCCAGCTACGCGGAGTTCTGGTCCGCGGACTATGATCCCTCCACGGACGTTCCCGCACCGGCCCCCATCGACGAATTCCTGGACCGCATGCATCCCGCCGGAGAGGCGGTGTCCGTGCGCGTCCGCTGATCGCGGTAGAGGAGCACCGGATGACGACGAGCCGAAGATTCGAAGACAAGGTGGCCCTCGTAACGGGTGCGGCATCCGGCATGGGACGGGCGACATCCGTTCGCCTCGCGAGTGAGGGAGCGCGCGTCTTCGGACTCGACGTCGATGCCCAGGGACTCGCCGAGACCGAGGCGGCCGTCAAAGAAGCGGGCGGCGAGATCACGGTTGCCGTCGCCGACGTCACGAGCCGCGAGCAGTGTTTCGACGCTGTGAAGACGGCCATCGAGAACTACGGGCGCCTCGACGTGGTCGCGAACGTCGCGGGCATCGTCCGCTTCGCCCACTCCCCCGAGATGTCCGCCGAGGAGTGGAACCTGGTCCTGGCCGTCAACCTGTCCGGGCCCTTCTACATCTGCCAGGCCGCACTCCCGCACCTGATCGAGACCAGCGGCAACATCGTGAACGTCGCATCCAACGCGGGATTGATGGGACAGGCCTACACGACGGCGTACTGCGCCAGCAAACACGGGCTGATCGGCATGTCGAAGTCGCTTGCGATGGAATTCATCAAGCACGACGTGCGCATCAACGTGGTGGCGCCCGCCGGAACCGACACGCCGATGAACGTCGGCGTCTCCTTTCCGGAGGGCGTGAATCCCAAGCTGATCAAGCCCTACATGGGCATGCGCGGCATGGGCGCTGCCGAAGACGTCGCATCCCTCATCGCCTACGTGGCATCCGACGAAGCCCGCATGATCCACGGCGCGGTCCTGTCGGTCGACAACGGAATGATGGCCGGCTAGCCCACGAGTTCAGGGTGGCGCGCCGCAATCATCCGCTCCACCCCGTCCCGCCACGGAACGCTGCAGCCACCGGCGAGTTCGACACGGCGCGCCGTGTCCAGGCAATACTGATGGATGCCATCGGGTGACTCCACGAACTCGACCTCCCGCCCCACCCGCGCCGCCATGTGGCGGCAGAGTTCCCGGACCTCGACCGGCTCGTCCCCACCCCAGTTGGTGATCGTCGCCGGAATCGACGCAGCGGCGAGGATCCCGGCCGTGTGGGCAAAGATGTCGTCTTCGTGAATCGGGCTGCACACCGAGGCGCGCCCGGCGAGCAGAGGAATCGGGTGTCCGGCGAGCACCGCGTCGAGCAGCATTGCGGGCATCCCCCCGTTGTCCCCGTACGCCACGTTCATGCGGGCGAGTGTCGTCGGTAGCTGGTATTCCTGCGCCGCGAACCGGGCCACCGCCTCCTGGGCGATCTTCGAGATGCAATAGGTGGGCGCGTAGGGCTGGGGACTCCCGCCCAGCGGGTCCCCTTCGGCACAGGCGCGGTGCGGATCTTCAGGGGATGCGTACACCCCGCAGGTCGACATCACCAGGCACGCCTTCGCGTTGCGGAAGCGGCTCATCAGGCGGCCGGTCCCCTGGGCGTTGATCCGCAAAGCGGCATCGAAATCGTTGCCGGGAACGATCGCCGCTGCCAGGTGCAGGACGTAGTCGAAGTCTTCGGGCAGGTCCCCCCAATCCGGGTCCGCCAGGTCCACCCGGTGGGCGCGGACACCCGCCTTCTCCACCCGTTCACGCCCCTTGGGATCCCGGAAACGCGCGATGCCCCACACCTCGTTGTCCCGGGCCAGCCGGGCGGCCAGCGGAAACGCGATCTGCCCCGCCGGCCCGGTCACGAGGATCTTGTTGCCAGTCAGCGTCGTCATCGGTCCTCCCGTCGATTGGACTCCGGCTTTCGTGCGCGGCCATTGTACGGAGAATCACGATTGCCCGTCCCCGTCGCGGATACAGTACTCATCCGGCGGGAGCCCGGTTAGTCTGGAGCGCCCAAGGAGACACCGCACATGGGACGCCTGGACGGGAAGGTCGGAATCGTGACGGGTGCGGCGTCCGGGATCGGGCGCGCCACGGCCCATGCCCTCGCCCGGGAGGGCGCCCGCGTGGTCGTGGCCGACATCGACGCCGCGGGCGCCAAACAGGTGGCGGCTGAAATCACAGACGCGGGCGGGCACGCGATCGCTCACCGCGCGGACGTTTCGAGCGAGGCCGAAGTCCGGGACATGGTGGCCGCGGCGGTCGACGCGTACGGCGGCCTCGACATCCTGCACAACAACGCGGCTGCGATCGGCCGGACCCGCGCCGGCGACGACACGGATGTCGCCACCCTCGACGTCGAGGTCTGGGAACGCACCCTGGCGGTCAACCTTCGCGGCGTGATGCTCGGCTGCAAGCACGCGATTCCCCGCCTGCTCGAGCGCGGCGGCGGATCGATCGTCAACACGTCGTCGGGCTCCGCCGAACAGGGCGACCTGACGCACCCCGCCTACGCCGTCTCGAAGGGGGGCGTCAACACCCTGACCTTCTACGTCGCCGCGCAGTACGGCAAGCGTGGCATCCGGTGCAACGCGATCGCGCCCGGTCTGATCCTCACACACCCCGTCGAGAATTTCGGTGGCCCCCAATACGTCGCCATGCTCGAAGAGCACCACCTGACGCCCCGGGTCGGCCAGCCCGAAGACATCGCCAACGCCGTCGTCTTCCTGGCCTCCGAAGAGTCGAGCTTCATCACGGGCCAGGTCCTGCGCGTGGACGGCGGAATCCTGAGCCACGCGCCGCCCGTCGCGGACATCCGGCGCATGGCAAGAGACTCGACGTGAGGCGGCCGCCCCAGACACGAACGGCGGGCGGAACGCAGCTCTCGCGGAGATTGGCCCGGAGCCCCGAGCCTTCGATGCTACCTTCCGCGCCAACGGAACCGGAGTAGCACGTGGGCCGGGTGATCTTTTCGAACGGAATGCTCTTCGACGGCGAGAACACCCCGCGCTCGGGCACGACAGTCGTCGTCGAGGGCCGACACATCCGCGCCGTCGAAGACGGTCCGGTCGAGGCCGGACCCGAGGACCGCGTGGTGGACCTCGCCGGCCGGACGCTGATGCCGGGAATGATTCTCTGCCATTTCCACACGGGCTTCGGACCCGACTCGGGCGGGGCGCCGCCGGTCCTGGGCCTCAACCGGCCGGCGGCCTACCTCGGGATGGTCGCGGCCAAGAACGCCCAGCTCGCCATCGATAACGGCGTGACGAGCATCATCGGCTCCAGCAACGGCGACCTGCTCGACGTCTGCCTGAAGGAAGCCATCCTGCTGGGCCTCACCCGGGGGCCGCGCATCGTCGCGTGCACGCGGGAGTTCATCGCGTCCGGGGACCCGGCCGACGGAACCAACCACGCCTGGCACATGGAACTCGGCAACCTCGGCCTGATCCGGCGCGTCGATGGCGTCGACCAGATGCGGCAGGCGGTGCGCGAAGAGATCGGCCGGGGCTGCGAGATCGTGAAGCTCTCGATCTCCCGGGGCCACGGCGCCGCACCCACCACGGAAGACCTCTACTACACGCCGGAGGAGATCCGGGTCGCCGTCGAGACCGCCCACAGCCGCGGCGCTCTCGTCCGGGCGCACTGCCCTTCCCGACGCGGCGTCATCGAATGCGCACACGCCGGCGTCGACATCATCGACCACGCCGACAAGATCGACGACGAGGGCATCGAAGCCGTGATCGCCGCGGACGCGACGATCACGCCGAGCATGCTGTGGTCGGAACGCTATCTCCAATTCGTCGAGAGCTGGGACGCCTCGATGGGCCCGTTCCCGGTCTCCGCCGGCCTGGCGGAAGCGCCGTGGGAAACCGAGGAGCGCCTCGCCGGGGCCCGCGAGGACTACGAGTACACCGTTCGCATGCTGCCGCGCATGCAGGAGGCCGGCGTCCGGCTCGCGCTGGGTGACGACTACGGCTTCCCGATCATGCCCCACGGAGACTACGTCGCGGAAATGGAGGTCTACCAGAAGCACGGGGTCTCGCCCCACGAGATCATGCGCTGGGCGACCCAGAACGGCGCAGAGGCGATGCAGCGGCTGGACGAACTCGGAACCGTCGCAGCCGGCAAGCTGGCCGACCTCATCGTGGTGGACGGAGATCCGACCCGAGACCTCTCGGTCCTGCGCGACGGCATCAACGCCGTCATGAAGGACGGCGTCTTCGAAAAGGACGGCTAGCGGCGTCCCGGACTGTGTGCGGAAGCTCCCCCGGTGGGCGACGCCCGCGGCATGCCCGGGCTTGTGTCAGCCCGACTCCGCCGCCGCGCGTCCGGCTCTTCTTCCGAAGAAGCTGCCATCGCCGAGCGACATGCCGCTGCTGTAGCCCTGCTTGGCGATGCCCGAAGTCGTGCGCCCCGCGGCGTAGAGACCGGGAACCACCGCCCCGGCGGGCTGCAACACCGCACCGCGCGCGTCGATCCGGAGCCCTCCCAGAGTGAACGCGGAGTACACCGCGTTCTCGGCCGCCAGATCGATCGCGGCGAACGGCGGCGTCACGAGGGGTTTCAGGTAGTGCGCGCCCTTGTGAAAGAGCGGGTCCTCTCCCCGTTTGGCGTGGCGGTTGTAGAACGTCAGCGTGTCTTCGAGGCCCGGAGCGGGGATGCCCAGCTCGGATTCGAGTTCTGCAATGCTTTCTGCAACGGCAGCGATCTCGATCGGAAAGAGTTCGGGACGGACGAAGACTTCGTCGTCGACGATCAAGAATGCCCGGCCTCCCTGGTGGAGGAGCACGAACTCACCGGCACGCCCCATATAGGCGTCCTCGTTCAAAAACCGCTGTCCCTCGCGGTCGACGAAGATGCCCCGGCGCAGCGAGTTCGGCGGGAACAGCGGCAGGCTGATGTCTCCCGTGTCCATCCGGATGGCCTCGCCGCCCGCCGCCAGGCCGAGGCGAATGCCCAGACCGTCGTCGTTCTCCGTTCCCACTTTCGCACGGCAACGGGCCAGGTGCGGAGCGTGGCGCTGCACCATCTCGTCGTTGAAGATGAAGCCTCCCGCGGCAAGAACCACGCCTCGCCTCGCCCGCACCCGGTGTTCGCCCTCGGGACTCCGAACCACCGCACCGACGACGCGCCCATCGCCGGCCACGACCAACGCCTCACAGCGATGCTGCAGCCGGGTCTCGGCGCCCGACGTCTCAGCCGCGGCGACGAGGTGTTTCATCAGCAGGCTGCCCTTGCTGGTGACCTGCTGCGTGATGTGGCCGCGCGGCGCCGGTCGCGCGATCTGGTTGAAGGGATGGACGTGTTCGCTCCCCGAGTAGGTGAGCCCTTCGTCGGAGGTAAAGGGCTCGTGGGCCCCCTCGAAGAATGCGGGCTTGAACGGAACACCTCGTGCAACGAACCAGTGGAAGTGCTCGACGCTCCGCTCGCAGTACGGCTCGACCAGCGCCGGGTCCGGCTCCGGGCCGCAAGCCGCCATCATGTACTTGAACATCTCTTCGGGCGAATCGTCGAAACCGCAGGCCTGCTGGATCGGCGTGCCCCCGCCGAGATAGAGCAACCCGCCCGAGAGCGCTGAAGTACCGCCCAGCCCTCCCGCCCGGTCGAGAACGATCACGCGAGCGCCCGCCCGCGCGGCCTCGATCGCGGCGCAGACGCCGGCGCAACCACCGCCCACGACGAGGACATCGCACTCCGCATCCCAGTTCGCGATTTCGTTTTCGTCCCGGCGCAATCCTTCCAGGTCGAACATGGGTGGCTCTTCGCCCTCTCGGTTCACCTCGCGCAAGGCGACAACGGTTTCGACGTTCGTGATGCAGTGCCGTTCGCGACTGAGCCTTCTACCGCCCGGCCATTCTTTACTCTACGCGACATCGACCGTACGATGCAGGCATGGACACCCCCTACGTCATCGATCCCCGCAGAACCTGGGCAATGCCCGAGAAGTTTCTCGCCGAGGAAGCCGATCCGCGCCGGCGCCAGATTCTCGAGACCCTGATCGCCCACGCCAAGGCCGAATCCCGCGCAGATTTCGAGTCGCTCATGGACACCGTCTCCCCGCGCGCGCACTACCGAAGCTATGCAACGGATGACCCCGCGATGAACGAGGCCCAAAGCCCCCAGGGCAAGGACGGCATCGCCGCGTACTACCGCGGGATCGTCGAATCAGGGTGCCACTTCCTCGAGCACGCAACCGAGCGCATGGCGGTGGGGAGCGACACGATCACGACCGAAGGGGAACTCAAGATGGCGTACCCGGGGAAAGTCCTCGACGCCATGGGAATCGCCGTTTCCGACCCCGACGCACTCTACCTGTACCAGCAGCGACTGCTGATCGTCTGGGATTTCGACGATGACGGCCTCGTGCTCTGCGAGGATAGCTACGGCGGCGGCGGGGTGAAGTTCGACGGCATCGCCGATCGCCCGGTCTCGCGCGAGCAGATCTACGCGGTGTCGCCCGACGACTGATCGCCTCCCCGGTCAACACCGGGCGAGCGGATTCGCCCCATCAATTGCCGAGGTTCTTGTCGAGGAAGACCAGCACCTCCGCCTGGAGTTCCGCGCCTTCGGGCATCATCGACAGCCCGTGCCACATCGCATCGAAGACGTGCAGCTCGGCCGGCACTCCGGCCCGGCGCAGCTTCCGGTGCAGACGCACGGTGGGACTCAACAAGAGGTCTCGCGTCCCGGTCGACAGCAGTGCCGGGGGGAACCCCCGGTCGTAGTCGGCGTACACCGGCGAGACCAGCGGATGCTTCAGGCCCGCGTCCCCGGCGTAGATCAGCGCGGCCCCCGCGAGGACGCCGTCGTACGTCGGAAGCACGGGATCCACGCCCTCGTTGGTGAAATAACTGTCGCCCGTCTTGCTGAGATCCGCCCAGGGCGTGTGCATCACCACCGCCCCCGGGAGCGGGAGCCCCTGGTCGCGCGCGGCAATGGTCACCGCGGCGGCGAGCCCGCCACCGGCAGAGGCCCCGAAGATCGCGATGTTTTCGGGTTGGGTGCTCTTCAGCAGTTCTCGGTAGACCGCCACCCCGTCTTCTACGGCCGCGGGAAACGGATGGTCGGGCGGCATGCGGTAGTCGACGGACACCACGCGGTAAGGTCCCGCCACGGCGAGCCCGGTGCCCTCCATTACGCTGAGCTCGCCGCCCATCATGAAGTAGCCCCCGCCGTGCACGTTCATCAGCACCTTGCCCGGCCGCGGCTCGAGCGGCGGCTTCGGAACGATCTCGCGAACCGGAACCCCGCCCAGCTCCTTCCGCGTGATGCTCACCGGGGACGAGGCAATTCTCGCCGCGAGCACGGGAGCGAACCGCGCGTCCATCCCCGCTGAGAGCGCGCGCCACTGCTCCGGAGTCTGCGGCGCGGCAACGGAAACCTCGATCGGCGCGGCGAGAACCGCCTGAGCCTCCTCGCTGACGTGGGTGGGAACCGGGTAGCGCGGTTGAATCGTCTCGGCGCCGGCGAGACCCGCCACCGGGCCAAGGGACAGGCCGAAGCACAGCGCGATGCAGCGCAACGGTCCCGCGAAGCACCCGGCTCGTTTCATCTCGGACACCTCGCAATGCGCGTACGGGCGGCGCACGCTGGTATGATGGCGAACATCCCAACAGGGGAACCCACGAATGTCCAGCCCGAACTCGCTCGAGTCCGTGACTCCCGCACTCTCGATCCAGCCCTTGAATTTCGCCGCGAAAGACCCCGGCGCCGGCGGCTGGCGGCCCCTCCTCGACCAGGCCCGGGCGGCCGACGCGGCCGGCATCGACCGGCTCGTAGTCTCCGATCACGTGATCCTCGGCGAAAACCTCGAGGCCTACGGCGACCCCAAGCTCGGCGGAATGGAAGGCGGCCGGCAACCGACGGGGCCGGACGGGCACTGGCTCGATCCGCTCACGGTGCTCTCCATGTGGGCCGCGCTCACGTCCCACACCCGGCTGATGACCGGGATCCTGATCGCGGGTCTGCGCCGGCCGGCGAACCTCGCCAAGACCACGGCCACGCTCGATGTCCTGTCGGAAGGTCGGCTCGACCTGGGGGTGGGCGTCGGCTGGCAGCGCGAGGAGTACGAGGCCAACGGCGTTCCCTACGCGCACCGCGGCGCGCGCCTCGACCAGACCCTCGAGATCTGCCAGACGCTGTGGCGCGAACAGGCAGCCGCCTACCACTCGGGCGAGGTGAACTTCGAGAAGATCCACTGCATGCCGAAGCCGCTCCAGCCGGGCGGCGTGCCGCTGTGGATCAGCGGCACGCTCAACCCCAACGTCCTGCGGCGCATCGTCCGCTTCGGCCGCGGCTGGATCCCGTGGGGACCCGACGCGATGAACCCGGTCGCGGGTCTGGCACGCATCCGCGAGGCCCTCGAGGCGGCCGGCCGCGACGCGACGGGCTTCCAGGTCACGAGCTATCTCCAGGTCGCGAAGGGACCGGACGGCGCCATCGACCTCGACAAGACGACGGCGGCCGTGCCCGCAATGGTGGAGGCGGGGATCACGGACCTGCGGGCCACGCTGAAGCTGCCCGCCGAGTTCGCAGCGGCGCGAGACTTCCTGTCACCGCTCGTCGAGTCCTTCCGAAAGGCCGCGGGGCGCTGACAGGGCCAGCGGGGCCGCGCACCGCATCGAACGCCCGGACCCCGTCGAAGTCTTCGTCCGAGGCCGCTCGTCCCTCAGGACGC